>PJUD01000761.1_pt1 | contig 13426 bp, 8 predicted proteins | sample 1512341 | NCBI WGS metagenome assembly PJUD01 (sample SAMN08177675, study PRJNA422409) | Feces metagenome, whole genome shotgun sequencing project. | isolation source: Chicken feces (3) enriched on wood chips: beechwood xylan treatment | host: Gallus gallus | place: USA: Madison | collected 2015-01-15 | reverse complement strand
TCTTTTTGTTTCCCAATTAGGTAGAGAAAAAACGATCATTTGTCGGAGGGGCAATGCTAAGGTTCCATCTGATTTAAGCGGAATTATCTACTGCGATTTGAATAAGGAGTTCAAGGCTCAGTCTGTATTGGTAGAGTGGTTGCAGTTTCTAAAAGCGCGTAAGATCAACTGATTCCAGCACAGATTGACTAATATTTCTTGATCTTGGAGGTTGCCTTGAGTAAAATTCCCAATCTGAATTCTTTACGTAGTGTGACTGAATTGAAATATGTGAACGCTGACAATGTAACTCGTTACCGAGGGATTATGCGTTTTCTTTATCAACAATATCAGAAGCTTAATTATTGGTTAAAACCAGAACAAATTTATGAAGGCATAGCATCATGGCAATTACACAAAAATTACACATTGGAGCAATGTCAGATTGATTTAGAACAACTGGTGGAGTGGGGAAACTTAACTTCTCGTCATGATGGTGGAAGAGCAGTTACTGTAGAAGAATATTTGCGCAAGAAATATCAATACTTATTAACTCCTTACTCTATAGAGATTGAGCGCTTACTTGAAAGTTTGGAGACGGTTCATGGCTACGGCGGGTCATTAGAACCAACGTTATTCGACTCAATTGCAGATTCGTTATTCAATATTAGAAAGTATGCAGGAGCATACAAGCCAGGACAGGCAATAGAATTATGGGATAGTGTATATCGAGCATTTCAGAGACTGCATGAGACATCTGTGGATTATATAGCGAGTCTTCAAACGAGTAAGGCGGAGGAGCTAATGATCACGGATGCTTTTTTATTGTATAAAGATTCAATCGCCCAATACTTGCGGGATTTCGTACAGGCTATGCAACGTCGGTCGTATAAGATCGAAGGTAATCTTGAGCAGATAACGGATGGGCTAAGAGATTCATTTCTTTTGGCGGTCACGAAAGATGAATGGAATGTTCCTAAATTGGAAGAGACTTTGACTCCTGAACAATTCTTCAATGAGTTAATTGAAAAATGGAACGGATTAAAGAGGTGGTTTGTCGGAGGTACTGGTTTAGCTAGTGAACTTTCATTGTTAGAAGCTGCATCCAAAGAAGCGGTTGTCAAAATCGTTCGTAGTGCCATACGGATCCAAGAACGTAAACGATCGACTATTAGCCGGAAGAAGGAACTCGATTACTTGGGGCAATGGTTTTATAAAATGAACGATATTGATTCAGCTCACAAACTATCCGCTTATGCATTTGGACTCTTTCCAACCCGTCACTTGCAAGGACGAGATAATAGAGAATCCGACAGTCAAGATATGTCTATGTGGAGAGAGACTCCTAATAACATCACCCTAAGATCAAGGAGCAGAAAGAAGAATGACCGATTGGATACGGATTCGGTTATGGATAAATCCGCGGCAAAAGAACGTTTGAGAGAGGAATATATCAAGCAGCATAAACGGGAGCTTCGATTTTTGGTGGGGATGGTGGAAAAGGAGGCAATTCATATTTCTCAAGTAGAACGAGTGCCAGCAGCAACCAGATTACAGATTTTGCAGTGGATCGGTCGATGTACAGCTACTTCAGGATTAGCGTTTCAAACTCCCGAGGGAGTCAAGATACGATTAAAGCAACCGACCAATGAAGAAAGGTCCATTTTACGATGTGAAGATGGCGAACTGGAAATGTTGAATTATGAATTTCAGTTTGATGTTATCAATAAGGATGCTTGGAACAACATGATTCTTTGGCTAAATCAGTAGTAATTATCCTAGATACCTGCCAGGGCTGGGGGAAAAGAACATGGAAAAAATAAAAATCGGTAAGTTAAATCGTGATAAAAGACGCAGAACTAATATTATCGATAAAGCTGATCTTGAGAATAGAAAAAAAGAATGCATGAATGCGCTGTTGAATCGTCCCTGGATAACCAAGGAGCATGATCCCCAATTGTATTACTGGATTAAAGAACAACAACATGAGTTGAAGCAATGGTTTATGGATTATGCAGGCTATCCCTTGTTTGTTAACGGAAAAATAGCAAAGTTGGACAAAGCGCCAGTAGTGGCCCATTCGTGGATGGGGTTTCAAGAGTTTCGGGAGCCCCTTGATTACGCATTATTTGCTTATGGTCTTTGGTTTTTAGAAAGTAAAATGGAACGAGAGCAGTTTTTGCTAACTGATCTTGTTAAAGAAATTCGGGAGTACATGTCTGAGCAGGGAATGGAAGTAGATTGGAAAAACTATTTTCATCGATTGTCTATGGCAAGAGCGCTAAAAAAACTTAAAAGCTTGAACATCGTACAAGCTGTTGATGGCCAAGAATCCAATTGGGCGATGAATGATGAAAAAGATGTGCTATATGAATGTAGTTCTTACTCTCGGTATGTACTACGGAATTTCCCTCGAGGGCTCACCGAGTATACGAAGATGACGGAACTGAGGGAAACCTTAGATTATGGTTCGGAGCAAGAAGAACTCAATCGACGAAGAAAGCATCATCTGTATCGCCGCTACTTGCTGGAGCCTGTCGTTCAAGATGGGTTTTGGCAGGATGATCTGCTATATTTTCACGGACAAAGAAAGAATGTATTAGCCCAAATCAAATCGATGTTTGGTTGGGGAGGGAGCAGATATCGAGAAGGAATTGTTTTTTTCGAACCGGAACTTGTATCGGAAGCTGAGCTATTCCCGACTCTTTCATCGATTTCCGATTTAGCCTTACTTGTATGTGGGGTAGTACGTAGCCATGTGATTAATGAAGATTCTAGTCTTAGAATAGAAGAGGATGGCGCTGTACGACTCACAAAAGGAGAAATTGAGAGAATATTAATTAAACTAAAAGAAGAGTATGGTGAATATTGGATTAACGATCACCGTAAAATGCAATCTGCAGATTTGGCGATGGAAGTGTGTAATCATTTGTTGGAATGGGGATTCGGCGAGTGGGAGGAAAACGGCTTTTTTCTTCTTTATGCAATTGCTGGACGTTGGATGGCGAAGTATGGTCCGACCGAATTAGAAGTATAAGGAGGATTCAAAATGCAAGTCGGCACATTAACAAATATCGAAGATGAAAAGAAAATTCATACCTCTCGTTGGCAGATGAGCAGAGCAGGTATTTTTAATTTTTGGCATTATGATGATGAAGAGTTTTGTCTTGAAGAAGGAAGACTAGTTTTAAGAGGAACGAATGGTTCAGGAAAGTCTGTTACGATGCAAAGCTTTCTTCCTCTTGTATTGGATGGAGATAAGCGAGCGCAGCGTTTGGATCCGTTTGGCTCTCGAGATCGCCGAATGGAATATTATTTGTTAGGGGATGCCGATCAAGGGCATACAGATAGAACGGGATACTTGTGGCTGGAATTTTATCACTCAGACAAGCAATTGTATAAAACAATCGGAATTGGCTTGAGAGCTCGCCGGGGAGTACCCCAAATTGGTTTTTGGGGTTTTTTAATTGACGATGGAAGACGAATTAATCATGACTGCTGGTTGTACGATCATGATTTGTGGTTAGAGCAAGGGCGTAAGTTGCCATTCAGCAGAAAAAGATTGGAGGAAACGATAAAGGACGGAGGCCAAGTCGTACAGGAGCAAACTGCTTATCGGGATATGGTGAATAAAACATTTTTTGGGTTTCAAGATGCAGAGTCGTATCAGGATTTATTGAAGCTGCTGTTGGAACTTCGAAGTCCTAAGCTGTCTAAAGATTTTAAGCCTTCCTCCATGTATGAAATTTTAACGAGAGCGTTACCTCCATTGCATGATAGCGAGTTGAGCCCACTTACTGATGTTCTGGAGGATATAGATCAAATCACGGACCGTCTAGAGGAGTTGCAGCTACATCGATCAGAAGCCGAAAAGCTAAATGAAAAATACGATAATTATTCGCGGTTTCTACTAAAGATGCATTCTAAAAATCTTTTGAAACAATTTGAGGAAAAGGATCGCGTAGCGGAAAATCTTTATGTGCTTGAGAAGCAGAGAAATGAAGTTGAAGAGAAAGAGAGAGACGTTGTACTTGATCTAGAACGACACAAACAACAGCTTGTGAGAACAGAAACCGAACTTGAAATTTTGAATCGTAGCGAAGCTATGGAGAAACAAAGAGAACTGGAAGTGGCCGAGGATCGACTAAGTGATACTCGTAAGTTTCTACAGAGCATTAGCGAAAGAATAAGTAGCAATACAAAAACTTCCGAGAAAACAGAAAAAGAAATCACATTGCTAAACACAAATTTAACAGAATTATCAGTTATACAAAATCAAATTGTCGAAGAGCTTGAAGACTTGGCTCGAATGATAGAGTTCCGTGAACATGATATTTATCATGGTTCATGGTTGCGTGGTGTACCAGAAGATGAACAATGGATAATGGGCTGGAAGAAAGACTTGGAAATCCATAGGAAGAGATTATCGTCTGCCTTAGAGGTTGCGAGGAAGGAAAGAGAAGCTTCTAGAGCTGCTGCCGAAGCTGAAATTCGTTTAGGTGAAATTCATAAGGAGCGTAATGCTTTAGAGAAACAGTATTCAGACGAACAAGAACAATTAGAGGGAATTAAACAAAGCTTAAGAGAGGAATTGGTACGTTGGCATAAACAATTAAATGAGCTAACGATGGACGGAGAGCAGTTACGTGAGAGTTTGCGGGCAATATCAATGTTAACCTTAACGGAACGTAAATACGATCATGTTCGTCATCCGGTATTGAAGGCTGTTGAACATAAGAATCGTGAATTAATACAGATAATGTTAAAACTGCAACAACAGAAGGAGTTGCTGGAAGGCGATTGCGATCGAATAGAACAGGAGTTGCAATTGTGGCATCAATCTAAAGAGCCAGAACCTTCTAGAACGATTGGAAGATCACTTTCGCGCGAACAAAGAGGTGTTGAAATAGGGGCGCCGCTTTATGCCGTGTGCGAATTTAATTCGTCGTTGCTGGATAACGAGAGAGCACAACTGGAAGAAACTCTGAGTCAAGCGGGCTTATTGGATGCTTGGATTGTTCCTGGCGGGAAGTTATCTGTTTGGAATCAAGAAATAGGGGAAGAGGTTTGGATTGAACCCAATCCAGTGCAGGGTTATACACTTGCTGAAGTTCTACAGGGTATCCCTTCGAAAGATAGCGGATTGTCAGTTGATGATATTCAACTTGCCTTAAATAGTATTGGGTGGTCGCAGAGAGGGCTAGAAGATGCACATTCTAAAAACACCCTGCATATTTACAATAATGGGGAGTTTCGTTTAGGGCCTCTAGCGGGAAGGAATCTGTCTAAAACAAGACCAGAGTATATTGGCAAGGAAACACGTCTACGTACGAAGCAACTTGAGATTGAACGATTAGAAATCGAAAAACAAAACCAATTGAATAAAGTTGCATCTATCGAGAATGATCTAACAATAAATCAAGAACAACAACAGGCTTTGCGAGACGAACTGGAGGCTTTCCCGAGTGATAAGAGCTTACAAATTCAGATAGATATTTTGCTACAAACGTCATATCGACTTACAGAGATTTTGAATCAGGAGGAAAGAGTAGAAGCATGGTATAAGGAGAAGGTAGCTGCTAAAAGAGAGATACAGATTCTACTTCTTGAACTAACAGAGACTTGGTCGACATTAAAACAAGAACAATCCATTAGTGAAGCGGTTGAGTTATGTGTAACCTATGGCGGCTTAGTTTCAGAGCTTTCCTCTTGTTGGTTTCGTTACCGAGAGACTTTAAGAAACTTAACGAAGCATGAGGAACAGTTAGAGGAACTTTCAATGATGTTGGAAGGTGAACGCGAAGAGAGAGACGAGTTTGAAGAGAGCGAGAGAAGATATGTCGTTCAGGTTGAACAATTGAAAAGGCTCATTAAAGAGATGGGTATTGAAGATGTTCATTTACAAATTAAACAGTTAAAAGAAGCGAAGACTTCTTTTCATAGTAAAATTGATATTTTAGGTACTGCCAAGGAGAGATTAAGTAACACTTTAGCCGAGGTTAGAGTGAAAGTGGACTTTCAAATGCAGGTGTTGAATCAGTGTCAGTCTCAATTGAGAGAAATTTGGAAACTTTGGACCACTGAACTTCAGTTTACCGTTATTCATGAGTGGAAAGAACATTTAGGTCATGCGGAAGATGAGAAAGTAGCTCGTAAACTCTGTAAGCAAATAACAAAAGAATTTGAGTTATTATTTGAGAAGGCAACTAAGGACCGCATATCCAATGAACTTCAACAGATATATGCGATTACCCGCGGATCACTGATGGATTATGTACTGGAACTGGATTACCTTGAATCTGGTAGAATCATGATCACTTCTAAAAGAGATCGTGCGAATCCATTATCTCTGGCGCAACTGTTGGAAGAGGTAACTATTCTAGAGAATGAGCAACAAATCTTGCTTACCGAGAAGGACCGGGAGCTATATGAGGAAATTATTTTACGCAGCGTAGGCAGAGCCATTCGATTTCGTATTCATCGGGCTAAAGATTGGGTTCGGCAGATGAACAAGTTAATGGGGCAAAGGGATACATCGAGCGGTCTGCAGTTGTCTTTGGAATGGGTAGCAAAAGCTCAAAAAAATGAATCCGATTTAGATACGGAAACCTTGGTTGAACTACTGCTGCGGGATGCGCATCGTTTGGATGAAGAGGAAATAGAGCAAGTCATCTCTCATTTCCGTAAGAGAGTCTTGCAAGCTAAGCAAAGTGCGGATGAAGAACAAGGTACTTTGAGAAGCTACATTTATGATTTGTTGGATTACCGATCTTGGTTTCAATTCAAATTGAATTATCGCAAGGGAGGTAATCTGGCTTACAAGGAACTGACAGACTCAAAGTTTAATGTTTTAAGCGGTGGAGAAAAAGCGATGGCGATGTATATTCCATTATTTGCTGCGACCTATTCTAGATACAGTGATGCCAGCGAAGATGCACCCAAAATTATTTCCCTTGATGAAGCTTTTGCTGGCGTCGACGATGCGAACATCCGGGATATGTTTCAATTGCTTACCGACATGGGCTTCGACTATATGATGACATCGCAGGTGCTATGGGGCTGTTATGACTCTGTCCCATGTTTAGCGATTTATGAGATATATAGGCCTAAGGATTCGGACACGATTACCCTGTTTCATTATCGTTGGGATGGAAAGAGCATAATGTTGGTCGAGAAATAAACTTGGTAATAGGTGAGGTGGTGAATAATGGAGGTAAGGGGACGAAAATCCGCGAAGCATTACTATAGTGATCCCCTCTTAAGTAATTTACTTGAAGCGGTATTTAAGAAATATAGAGGGCAGAATGGGGTTAGGGGGCATGCTACCATTCGTGTCGTGTCGGACGCCGAAGCTGCAAGACTTCAAGAATTTTTCGGTAATCGATTGGAACAATGGATTCGACCCGGCGTTGAAGTTGAGGTTCACCTTAAAGTGTTTGCAGAGGAAATAGCTCTGGGATACGAACTCGATATTCCTGAACTATATGAAGTGTTGTATGAAATGCCTTTAGTGACTAATGCGGAGAAACGACAACTGCGAGACACTGCGTGGTACGGGCTGTTTGAGAAGGTGGAAAGTCGCTTTTTGTCGCATATGAAGAATAGTGCGTATAATGAAATAATGAGTGAGAGGACGTTTGGCTGGTTTAAGCGATTAAATAGTGGCCAGGCAGCAGGGTATAGAATCGTCCAACATGCAATGAGAAAGGGTAACGACCCAACGAGGATTTTATTTCATTGCTTGAAAGCTTTGTGGTATCTATTCGTAGAAAATGAAAAGATGCTGGTGGACATGGGAAGTCATGTTCCGTGGGTAAGACTTCCTATGTTGTCGGAATACATTACAGAAGGTGACCCGCATGCTTTTGATTGGAAGATGCCTGCGGGCAGGCTGTTATGGTATGCATTATATGACATCAATAATAAACACATAAAGAGCGGTCAGAAGACGGCGAATGATCATTTGCTGGTATCTGATCTTATGAAACGCAGATATATTTATCGAGATTCAGGAATTATGGCTGACGATATCAGTTCATACTTGCATGTTTTTGTCCCGAATGAACTTTACGGAACAACTGCCCGGACGTGGAATTTAAGCGAATTGCTATCCCGTCAAGACTGGTTTAGACCTTCCGATTTGTATGTGTTAGAGAATCCGTCTGTGTTTTCGTTTCTTGTGGATGAAACGATCCATTTCATGGAAACAAACGGAATAACGAAGGAACAGATTCCAGATAACTTTCCAGCACTCATGTGTACCTCGGGGCAGGCGCGTGATGCAGTCAAATACTTCATATATCAATATACGGAAAATAATTCCGAATGTATTATCCATTATTCAGGAGATTTTGATCTTCCAGGTGTACAAATGCAGATGAAAATGGAGAAGTTAGGGAAGGTAGAGTTATTCCGTATGGACTCTGTGACGTATAAGAAACATATTCATTCTCGGAATTTGTCTCTCTCAGAACAAGATATAAAGATACTTGAAGAAATGGAAAGTGATTTATCTAGAACGATGGTAGAGGAGAGACGAAAGGTTTATCAGGAGGCGATTACTAAGGAATTGAGGGAAGATTGGATAGAGGTGATAAAGGATTCCTTAAGTTCTTATATTTTGAAGAGTTAAATACGTAAAGGTAATGCTAGATCTTTAGCATTTAATAATTTCTTAAACTTTTACCCTCCGTATTTTTAAAAAGTCCCCTTTATTCTTGAGGAAGATTAAAGGAGGATGCGCAGCATGAAGAAACTGTTGTTCGGAATCGCGATTTTGCTGCTGCTCGGATACGGGTGGAATGAGTTGAAGTCTGCAGGGTCGGAGGAAAATAAGGTCGTTGTGCGGGAAGGCACGGCAGCGGCTTGGGAAGGTGCGGAGTCCGAAAAGCCGGGAGCGGGACGGCAGATGATGTTGGAAATCGATCCCGGTGAGATCTACAAGGGAGATTTGCTGCTCATCAATTCTCGCCACCCCGTGCCGAAGGGAGCGAAGCTGCCCGACGTGGTCAATTTGTTCGAGCGGCCGGAGCTGGCGGAGGGGATCGGCATTTTGGACGACAGCGTCGAGCTGCCGCCGGAGCTGCTGAGTCGGTTCGTGGAGATGATCAAGGCGGCCGAGACCGACGGCGTCGATCGTTTTCTGATTACTAGCGGATACAGAAGCGTGGAGAAACAAGCCGAGCTATATGATAAAATGGGAGCGGACTATGCCAACCCGCCGGGCTATAGCGAACATAACCTCGGGCTAGCGCTTGACGTCGGGTCTGCGCTTGGATTGATGAAGGAGGCTCCGGAAGGCAAATGGCTGGAGCGTAACGCTTGGAAGTACGGCTTCGTGCTGCGCTATCCGGAGAACAAGACGGAGATTACGGGCGTTAAGCATGAGCCTTGGCATTTTCGCTACGTCGGACTGCCTCACAGCGCGATTATGCAGAAGATGGACTTTGTGCTGGAAGAGTACGTAGATTACTTAAAGGAACAAGGGCAGATTCAGGCCAAAGTGGACGGTACAGCGTACGTTGTGTCCTATTATGCCGTGAAGGGCAAGCGCTCGCTTTCGATTCCGATCGCAGGCAGCTACTTTCTGTCAGGAAACAATATGGACGGAGTGATCGTCACGACCTGGGGCTCGGATGCATCGGGCGCGAAGGAGGCGGGTCCTTTATGAAGCGATCAATGACCAAGCGGCCGCTTATTAACGGACAAACCGTCCTGCTGTGCGCAGTGCTTGCTGTCTACTTATATGCTTTGGTGAAGATCATTCTGTTCAAGGGCCATTTCGCAGAGCCGGCCTATCTGATGCAGCAGCTGCAGATCAGCCTTCAAGATCCGGCGCTTATTCTAACGAGAATGAAGCAAGGAAATCTGATTCCTTTGCATGAAATTACGAGCGCGCTGAAAGCGGCCACGAGTCACAGTCAGGTGAATGTATACGGCAATATTGCTATTTTTGTGCCGTTTGGTCTGCTGCTTGGGTGGCTTGGGGCACGAAAAGGAAAAGGAGCAATCGGCGTTGTGGCACTGGCTTTTGCGCTCAGCTTGTCGCTGGAAACGGCCCAGGCGCTCTTCTCCATCGGGAGATTCGACGTAGACGATCTCATTTTGAACACGACCGGAGGATTTGCCGGATACCTATTGTCCGCTCTGTTCTTCAAATTCGGGAGGGAAAAGATCAGTGGAACGGATTACGATACTGATAGCGGACGACGAAGCGGAAATCGCCGACCTCGTCGAACTGCACCTGATCAAACAGGGCTATCATTGCATCAAGGCGAAGGACGGGCAGGAGGCGTTGGACGCGATTCTGAAGCATCCGATTCAGCTAGCCATTCTCGATATTATGATGCCGAAGCTCGACGGCTACGAGGTGACCCGACAAATCCGGGACAAACACCATATGCCGATCATCTTTTTGAGTGCGAAGAGCTCCGACCTCGATAAAATTACCGGCCTCGTTCAAGGAGCCGACGACTATATGACCAAGCCGTTTAATCCGATGGAATTGGTCGCGCGAGTGAACGCCCAACTGAGGCGTTCGTTGCAGTTCAACCGTCCGGTCGAGGCGGACAAGCCGGCGGTCGTCGAGGTCGGAGGCGTCGTGATTCATCCGGAGGAGCGGACGGTTATCGTCGACGGTTTGCCCGTGAACCTGACTCCTAAGGAGTTCGATATTTTGCATCTGCTCGCCTCGCATCCGAAGAAGGTATTCAGCACGGAAAATATTTTCCAGCAAATATGGGGCGAAGCGTACTACACGGGCAACAATACGGTAATGGTGCATATTCGTACGCTGCGCAAGAAGCTTGGCGAAGATTGGAACAAAAACAAACGGATCAAAACCGTATGGGGAGTAGGGTATTCCTTCGATGGCTAAACCAACCCGCAGCTTCAGGTTTAATATGGTCGCCTTGTTCGGTCTTAGCATGCTGCTTGCCGCTGCGGTCACGTTCGGTATCTATAAAGCTGCCCAGATGTATTACTATACGACCAAGCTGGAAGATCCGTCGACGCAGGTTCGCATTTTGATTAGACAGATCGGCGACGTCAACTTTTTTCTCATTTTCTTCGTCCCGCTAGCCATCTGGTTTTTCTTCCTGCTCACCAAGCGGTATGCTCGATATTTTCGCGATATTTCCGACGGGATTAATCAGCTTGCCTCCGGTAATTTCGACGCGCGGCTGGATATTCCATCCAATGACGAATTCGGCGATATTGCCCGCGATATCAATCTGGCCGGGGAGAAGCTGCGTCAGGCGCTGGAAAGAGGCGATTTTGCCGAGAACAGCAAGGAACAGTTGGTGTTAAATCTGGCGCACGATCTGCGCACGCCGTTGACTTCAGTTATCGGCTATTTGGATTTTATACTGAAGAACGATCAGTTGCCTTCGGAGCAGGTCAAGCATTATACGACGATAGCCTATACGAAGTCGCAGCGTCTGGAACGGCTGATCGACGAATTGTTCGAAGTGACCCGCATGAATTACGGCAAGCTGAAAATCGATCGCAATCCGATCGATCTGAGCGAACTGCTGCTTCAACTGAACGAAGAATTGTATCCGATGCTGGAAAACCATCATCTGACCTCGCGACTGCATGTCACTCCGGCGGTGACGGTGAGGGGGGATGGCGAACTGCTGGCCCGCGTGTTTGAGAACTTGCTGAGCAACGCGGCGCGTTACGGCAGAGAAGGGGAGTACATCGATATTCACTGTTTGCCCGAAGGAGGCGATGCGGTCATTCGAATCGTCAATTACGGCGATAGTATCTCTCCCGTGGACCTGCCGCATATCTTCGATATGTTCTATACAAGCGACAAAGCCCGCACCTACCATGAAGGCAGTACGGGACTCGGTCTATTTATCGCTAAAAATATTGTAGAACAGCATCAGGGCGTCATCTCGGCGGAAAGCAGCGTAGTCCGCACGATTTTCGAGGTTCGTTTGCCTCGAGAAGTGCCTCCTGAGCATACGGGATAGGGATAAGACGGGCGACGGCTGATTTAAGCCGTAGACTGGAAGCTTTACATCGTAGAATTGAGGTGGTTATATGCCAACGAGCATGGCCAAGAGACTTCGACGCATTCAGGAAAATAACGATTTCTCGGGAACGATTTTGGTGAAAGAAGAATCGAATTCTTTGGCGGAGTTAAGCTTCGGATATGCGAATCGATCCGAGCAAATAGAGAATCAAACAGGGACACGATTTGGAATTGCTTCAGGATGCAAGGTTTTCACTGCGGTCGCCATTTGTCAGCTTGTAGACAGCGGGAGGCTTTCCTTCGATTCCAGTCTCAAAGACTGCGTTGATTTTGACTTTCCGAATTTCGATCAAGAAATAACCGTCCATCATCTTCTAACGCACACTTCAGGAATACCGGACTACTTTGATGAAGAGATAATGAATGACTACGAAGAACTGTGGCGCGCGAAGCCGATGTACCATATTAGAAAACTCAAAGATTTTTTACCGCTGTTTCAGGACAGACCCATGAAATCTGGGAGTGGGACGCGATTTAGCTATAACAATGCAGGCTATATTTTGTTGGGCTTGATCGTTGAAGCAGCGAGCGGTCAAAGCTTTTCCGAGTTTGTTCAGAATCATATTTTCAACAAGGTTGGGATGAGCGGGTCGGGTTATTTCGAGTTTGACCGACTTCCAGCGCAGACAGCGCAAGGATATATTGACTTCCAGGACGGTACGTGGAAAACAAATATTTACTCTTTGCCTGCCAAGGGCGGTTCCGACGGCGGAGCATTTGTAACTGTCCATGACATGGTCAAGTTCTGGGAAGCGCTTATGACATATGAGTTATTATGCCCTTCAACCACAGAGAGAATGATTGCCGCTCATGCAAAGGTGGGTAACGGTGACAATTATTACGGATATGGTGTCTGGATCGCGAAAAATAAAAATGACGAAATCGTAAAGTATCACGTGATGGGCTACGATCCTGGCGTAAACTTCCACTCTTCCTATTATCCGCGTAAATCGATTAAAGCCGTTGTATGTTCAAACCGGTCGTCTGGTGCGTATGACATGATGAAGTGTATAGAAGAAGAGTTTTTATAGGTCGCCGAAAGGGGAGGGGGGGCAGACGTATCGGAAAAGTCCTTCCCAGGTACCTATTAGCATGGCACCCGCTCGGACGCATCAGATAAGTCCTTCCCAGGTACCTATTAGCGTGGGATCCGCTCGGACGTATCGGATAAGTCCTTCCCAGGTACCTATTAGCGTGGCATCCGCTCGGACGTATCAGATAAGTCCTTCCCAGGTACCTATTAGCGTGGCATCCGCTCGGACGTATCAGATAAGTCCTTCCCAGGGTTACTACTTACGTCTCCCTGAAATCCTAGGGAGATGTTTTCTGCTTTAAAGGGTTTTCGGTATGTGATGTAGAAGTATTCTCCAATCAGATTTTGCGGAAGGAGTGCGTGCAAATGAAGCT
>PJUD01000760.1_pt1 | contig 13442 bp, 9 predicted proteins | sample 1512341 | NCBI WGS metagenome assembly PJUD01 (sample SAMN08177675, study PRJNA422409) | Feces metagenome, whole genome shotgun sequencing project. | isolation source: Chicken feces (3) enriched on wood chips: beechwood xylan treatment | host: Gallus gallus | place: USA: Madison | collected 2015-01-15 | reverse complement strand
TTCTCCAAGGTCGCCGTCAGCGCGGTCGCCGCACTTATCGCCGCTGCGCTCCTGATCCTCGGACTTCCGGGATGCGGGACAGCGCCGGATTCGGGACCATGGGAAAGGAAGAGGCTAATGGAAATCCCCGCTTTCGCCTATGCGCCGGAGCATGATGCCGCAGACGGCGTCAGGGCGCTATTCTATGAAGGTCTGCCGTATGAAGATAAACCGACGAAAGTATTCGCTTACGTCGGCATGCCGGAATCGGGAACAGCTGCTGGCGAGGCCGGGGTACCGGCCGTCGTTCTTGTGCACGGCGGCGCCGGTACCGCCTATGTCGATTGGGTAAGGGAATGGAACCGTCGCGGCTATGCCGCCATCGCGATGGATCTGGAAGGTCATCTGCCAGAGTGGGATGAGCAGGCAGGCGGATACAAGCCTCACGAATGGGGAGGACCGGCCAATCAGCCGGTATGGAAGGACATCGACAGGCCGGAGCGGGAGCAATGGACTTACCATGCCGTTGCGGACATCGCCCTCGCGCATTCGCTTCTGCGTTCGCTGAAGGGAGTCGATCCGCAGCGTACTGGAATCGTCGGGGTGTCGTGGGGCGCAGTATTGACGGAAATTGCGGTCGGCACCGACGAGCGGTACCGCTTCGCGATTCCGGTCTACGGCAGCGGATTCGTAGCGGAGTCGGAAAGCTATTTCGGCGACGCTTATCGGAGCTGGCCGGAGGAAACCCGGGTGAGGTTCGAGCGTCTATGGGAGCCTTCCGTCTATTTGCAGCGCGCCAAGCTGCCAATGCTGTGGGTGAACGGGGATAACGACGCGCATTTTCCGCTGACCGTATTTACCAAGTCCTACGAGGTCGTGAAGGATAACGCCGTTCTGAGCATTCATCCCGGCATGCCGCACAATCAGGAGGAAGCCGTCCGTCCGCCGGAAATTTACGCCTTTGCGGACAGCGTCGTATCCGGGGCCGCCCCGCTGGCCCGCATCGTCCGACACGAATGGCGGGACGGGGCCGACGGCGTCGGCGTCTCGTTCGAGCTGGATAGTCCCGAGCCGATTGTCCGCGCGGAGTTCTACTATACGCTGAACGTATCCGATCGACTCAGTCCGGTATGGAGCAAGCGGGTCGTGAATGTCCCGTCAGACGAAGGTCTGAAGCCGCGGATCGAAGCCGCGTTGCCCGCCAAGACGAAAGCCTACTACGCGAATGCCATAGACGCGAGAGGTTATATCGTCAGCGTCGGGCTGACGGATATAGCAGGGAGGGCGAATGAATGAACCGTATTCTTCGATCTTTGGGTTGCTGGCTGCTGGCTATCTCTATCCCGCTCGCTCAGACCGGTTGCACGCGTTCGCCGTCCGGAGCGGACAACGAATCGGCGGGCAATTGGATTCTCGATACGGGCTTCGAGCGCGGAGCGATGGTGTTCCATCCGATTCCCGGCGCGGCCCGCGTAAGCGGAAAGCTGGATTTCGGCCGCGATCTGGAAGGGCTGAAGTCGGAATGGATCGTGTCGCAATGGAATTCCAAGAGCGATATCTCCAAAATTACTGGAAAGCGCGACAGCAAAATGTATACGTACGAGAACGCGGCCAAAACGCTGGCCGTAGCGGACGACGGAACCGTGACGCTCCGCGTCGATACGGGAGAGGAGTACGACACGCCTCGCGTCAGGCCGACCGACCCCTGGGTGCATCTGTACCTTGAGCAACGGTACGGCAGCCCGTATCGGCTCGCGGACCGGGACGATCTGCGTCTGCGTTTCGAAGCGCGGATTACGGAGTCCAAATCCCTGATGTCGCCGGAACAGTACGATCCGGGCCTTCACGCCTCGATTGCCGTATTTTATCTTATCGTCGGGGATCTGTCCGGCAGCGGGGATTTCCTCAATTTCTGCGTGCCGATCTATGACAACCGCCACGACGTTCCGCCGGGAGAATGGCATATCGATAGCGGCTTCAACCCGGCGGGAGACACGCACAAGCTCATCTATACGCTTGACGGCGGCGGCCTGTACGATTCGCCGACCGGAGACGGACAATGGCATCGCGTCGACGTCGAACTGCAGCCGCACATCGAGCAGGCGCTGGAGATCGCCAAGCAGAACGGTTATTTCGACGGGGTCTCCTATTCCGATCTCGGATTGGAAGCGATCTATATCGGCTGGGAGGTTCCCGGCGTCTTCAGAAGCGAGATGCAGATCCGGAATATGGCGATCTTCTAAGGCAGTCCGGCAGTCCGGCAATGCTAGGCGAGAGTAATAGGGGTGTCCCATAAGCAGGGGCGTATAAGGATGATCGATTAAGCGACTTTGTACGGTTTTTCATACAAACTTCCATCGTTTGAGCCCGATTTGAGGTGCTTTGTACGATATTCCGAACAAATATTCTCATTTTGAGCCTGATTCGAGCTGCGTTGTACGATTTTTCGGCTAAATTCCCTGCGTAAACATTTGTGTGCAAATAGACAGATTCGCAGTAAAAGTTCGATTTCCATGGATTCAATTGGCGAAAAATACGATTCAATCCGAATTTATTCGTTGTCTGGTCGTGGCGGGGATCGTAATCGTTATTTCGGTGCCCCCGCCGATCTTGCTCCGAATGGACACCCCGTATTCGTTGCCGAAATATAATCGGATCCGCTGTTCGACGTTACGAATCCCATAACCTAAATAGACTCCGTCGTTCGGCTTGAAGATCTGGACCATCGTGTCTTCGCTCATCCCGGATCCGTCGTCTATGATACGGAAGACGATATGCCCCTCGTCCATGACGGCATGAATCCCGATGCGGATAATTCCTTCTCCGCTCCAACCGTGCTCGATGGCGTTCTCGACGAAAGGCTGCAAGATCAGCTTAACCGTGTCGTAGACCAGAACCGAAGGGTCCACTTCGAATTCGGCGACCAACCGATCCGTGTATTTGATTTTTTGAATCTCGATATACGCTTTGATCTGCTCGAGTTCCTTGGCGACCGAGATGAGCGTCTCGCCGTTGTTCAGCGAATATCGATAAAACTTGGACAGCTCCATGACCATCGATTGAAGCTTCTCCAGCTCCCCGAATTTGGCCAATCGGCTGATCGAAGACAGCGTATTGTATAGAAAATGAGGGTTGATCTGCGCTTGCAGCGATTCCAGCTCGAGCTCCTGCTTTTCTATCTTGGTCAGGTACGTTTCTTTAATCAGCCGATTCATATGCTCGCCCAATTGATTCAGCCCGGACGCGATGAACGTAAATTCGTCGCCGCCCTTATAGCGGATTCGTTTGTCGAACTCGCCTTCTTGGAACATGCGGAGTAAGGAAACCACCTTGCCGATCCGTTTCGAGAACACCCGAGAAATGAAGATGCTGGCAATGGCGCATACGGATATGCTGATCAGACAGACGAGGACGGTCCAATTCGCGAGCCGCTTCGCGTTGTTTTCCAAGAGCTCGATCGGAATTACCGCGGCTAATTTCATGTTGATTCCGGGGAGCTCTTGCGAGATGACCATCTTGTTATCCGATGCGTAGTCGACCAGATTGCGATGAATTAAAGTATCCTCCGAGGAATACGCGATCCTGTCCCGAGCATCGATGGCAAACACCAACGTACCCGTTCCCAGCTTGCGATAATCCAGGCTTTGAAAAATTCCGGCGATCTTGGTCGTAATTCGGATAAAGCCGATTTGACTGTGCGTGAACGGGTCGCTCGAGTCGACCAGTCTGCGCAGGAAGGAAATATTGCCATGCTCGCGATCGTCTCCGATCTGCTGCCATAACATCGTTTTCCCGTATTGTTCTTCCGGAAACCGCTTGTACCAATCTTCATTCTCGATGCGGCTAATGTTGTACATTTCGAACGAACGCTTCTGCACTCCGAGAGGATCGATCTGCTGCTCGGATTTTCCGTAGATTTCGGGAAACGCCGGATTGTTCATGTAAACGGTCAATTGAATCTCTTGTCCGGTGGCGTTTATCGTGCTTTGGAATTTGGGAATGACATATTTGACGGTACTCTCGTAGCTATCCCAGCCCATGTTATAGTTCTGAATATCTCTAGCAAGGGTGTCGTCGTTGTACAAGAGATCGGATATACGGCGTATATCGTCAAGCTTGAAAGCGACATTGTCCCCGATCTGCTGAAGCGTTTCCATCATATTGTCGCGTTTTTGCTCTTTCATCGAGCTCATGAAGGTCGTATAAGAGAATAAGCCGATCGCGATAATCGGCACGAGGCAAATAAGAATATAGGAGATCAATAGCTTATAGCCGAAAGGAATATATCTTTTACGCGTGTCCTCCATCCGAATGCTTGCCCCCGATCAGCTTTGCCTTCTGAATTCCAACGGAGATATTCCGAAGCAATCTTTGAATTGTTTGCTGAAATAATTCAGATTCCGGTAACCTACTTTATCCGCGATTTCATATATTTTCAGATTCGTATCCGTTAGCAGCTCCTGGGCTTTCAAAAGGCGCGCTTGAATCACGTAATCCGTAAAGGCGACTCCCGTTTCTTCCCTGAACATTAACCCGAGATAATTGGGGGTGTAGGAGAAGGTATTCGCGGCATTTCGCAAAGTAATGACTTCATGAATATGAGCATGAATATAGGCGATAATTTCCTGAGCTAATTTTGAGTTTTTCTTGTTTTGCTTTTTATCGCAATCCGCGAGGGCTTGTTTCAGGTCGGGCAATGGAGGCTTGCGATCCGTACTCCGGGCTTGCACGATCTCCATATAGGCTCTTTCCGTTTGCTGCCGGCTCTGTTCCTGGTCCAGCATTTCCTTTACTTTGGTTAAAGCTTCATAGACCTCGTTGTCGTTAACCGGTTTCAAAATATAGGAACAGGCATTAAGACTTAAAGCCTGCTTGGCGTAGGCGAAATCCTCGTACCCGCTAATGAAGACGATTCGTATGCTTTTGTTTCTCTCTTGCGCCAGCTTGGCTAGCTCCAAGCCGGACATCTGGGGCATGCGAATATCGGTAACAAGGACGTCCAGCTCCGCTTGGTCGATGTATTTGGCAGCGGAAATCGCGCTGTTCTGCGCGCTTACGACTTGCATGTTCAGTTGCTCCCACGGAATGAATCTTCGCAACGCCTCCAAGTCTAAGTCCTCATCGTCCACAAGCAGCACGTTGTACATCCGGATTCCTCCTTTTCCTGTATCATGCCGAAAGAGCATACTATTTCTAGTATACTCTCTAGAGGTAGTTCAAAAAGTCCAATTTTGATCACGAAGCATCACTTGAAGTGTATTCGAAGTCGATTCTTGAATTCAGCTGGGCCTTCCGGTTTATTTGCCGTTCATTTTTTTAAGATTTTCTTGCCACCTTGCCGTTTCGTACTCCAGAAGCTTAACGTAACCGGCCTTATTTGCGGCATCCTCGCCATCCTTGATGATTTTCTCGACCTCCTCATCGCTTCCGGCATAGAGACCTTTGGCAATGACGCTGGTTTCGATATCCGCTACTTTCTGCAGAACTTTGCCTTCCTCGGATGCGGGATCCGGAGTCAAGTTGGAAAATTGCGTCGTGTTAAAGGAGGTTTTCCATGCAATCGTGAACTGGGCCTCCGCCGCCCAATCGCGTTGATCCTCCGGCAGCTTCATGTTGTTGCTCGCCTTGGAACCGTCGATAAAGCTCGTATTGCCGGCCCATTGAAAGCTGTCTGTAACGGCCATGAATTTGGTTCTCTCTTCCACGTCTGTCTTGAACTTCTCCGTCCAGATCGGCGCGCCGTCCTCATCCGTTCCTTCCCAATACAAGCCTTCGGGTCCCCAGAAAATGATACGTTCTCCTTCTTCTCCCGTTAACCAATCCAGGTAAGCGAATATCCCCTCCGGATTTTTGGCTTCGGTCGTAATGACGTTAACGTTCCAGCCGATGCTGTCGTAGTTGTTGGGATAGACTTTGTTGGGATCTACGCCTTCCTTGCGCAGCGGCCAGATCATCATATATCCGGCGTTAGGATCGTTCTTCTTCAACTCGACCGTCGCTTGGCTGCCCAGATCCGCCGTGTCGTAGGAAGCATATACGGCAACTTTACCCGTATTTAGCTTTTCGACGACTTGATCTCTCGTTTGCGTAAGGGCATCTTGGGTAATGAGCTTCTCGCGGAACAAAGTGCTGGCGAACGTAATCGTTTCCTTGAATGCCGGATTGGCGAAGAGAGACGTCAGCTTGTCGCCCGAAGGCACGAACCCGTACGAAGTGTAAGCGGCGGTGTGATCCTCCCCGAATCCAGAATAGAGAATGCTGATGCCTTGCGTTCCATAGCCGATGTCGAAGGGAATGACGTCGGGGAACTTCTCCTTAACGAGCTTCAAGTAGGCATACAGATCGTCGAACGTTTCCAGCCTGGGGGAGCCCAGCTCCTTGTAGATGGTTTTATTGATCATATATCCTCCGTTGCCCATCGGAGTAGACGTATACCAGTTCGGAAATTGATAGAGCTTGCCGTCGTCGGATCGGAGCATGTTCAGCGTTTCTTCTCCGGCGTATTTCTTCAGATTCGGATATTTATCGAGATAATCGTCAAGCGGAACGAGTTTCCCGGCTTGGCGCAGCTTTTCCACTAAAGGACCTCGATCCATGAACATAACGTCCGGCAAATCCTTGGAGGCGACCATCGTATTAAACTTCTGAACGGATGCTCCTTGAGCGGGGACGGGGATGACGTTCACCTTTTTGTTTTCCTTGATCCATTTGGAAGCGGGGTCTTCGCCCCAAGGCTGCATGGTGTACCAGTCGTAATTGCCGTAGAAGGAAAACTCCACGGGCGTTTCGCCGAATACGAAAGCGCTGGATTCATGGACGGGAGCGCTATTTTCCTTTTCCTTATTCGAACATCCGGCAATGACGATCGCTAAGCCTAACGCAGTGGACAGCATACCGACAACAAAGCTTTTTTTCTTCAACGGAGATCCCCTCGATTCGTCTATTTGTTATTCTTTTAAGGAGCCTACCATTACGCCTTTGACAAAATACTTCTGAACGAAAGGGTATACGAGAATGATAGGAATCGTAGCGACCATCATGGTGGCCATCGTCAGCGATTTAGTCGTAATCGTACGGGCGGATGCCATATGGCTTTGAGCGGCCGAGCTGGTCTGCATCATCTGCTCCGACATGATATTGGAGCTAAGGATCTGCTGAAGCAGCGTCTGGATCGGCAGCAGCTTGGCGTTCGAAATGTACAGCGTCGCCGTAAACCAATCGTTCCAATGCGCTACGGCCGTGAACAAGGCCAATGTGGCGACGACCGGCCCCGAGATGGGCAAGACGATGCGGAACAGCGTCTTCCAATATCCGCATCCATCCATTCTGGCCGATTCTTCGAGACTATCGGGCAGCTGCCGGAAGAAAGTCCGAAATACGATCATATTCCAGATGCTGATGAGAGCCGGGATGATCATCACCCAGAACGAGTTCATTAATCCGAGCGAACGGACCAGCATATAGGAGGGGATTAAGCCCCCGTCGAAATATAAGGGAATGATGCAGAAGATCATATAATACTTGCGGCCGACAAGCTCTTTCTTGGACATCCCGTATGCGAATATAGCCGTCAATAAGATAGAAAGCAACGTTCCCGCTACTGTCCGCAGTATGGAGATAAGGAAGGCCTGGGTAAGCCGCTTGTCTTGAAAGACGACCTCGTAGTTATCGAAGGTAAAGTCTCTCGGCCAGAAGGTGACCCCTCCGAGCGACGTGTCCGACCCGGTATTGAAGGAGATAACCGCGGAATTCCAGAACGGATAGAAGGTAACGAATACAAGCAACGCCAAGAGAAAATAGATGACACCCGACGATAATCGCTCACCATAGGATATTTTCATGAAGTAATCTCCAAACTGAGGGTATTTACCATAGGCTATTGCCGGATTTCCGGGCAATGGCGTTGGCGATGGTCAGCAGGGCAACGCTGATGATCGCTTTGAACAGCCCGACTGCGGCAGCGTAAGAGAACAGCGAATTCCGGATGCCTACTCTATACACGTACGTATCCAGGACGTCGGACACATCTCGGACAATATCCGATTGCAGCAGCAGAATGTCCTCGAATCCGGCGCTGAGCAAATCGCCGATCGCAAGAATCAGGAAAATAGAGATAACCGGCATAATACAGGGCAGGGTAATGGCATAGATTTTCTTGAATCGACCTGCTCCGTCGATGGAAGCGGCTTCATACAAGTCCGGATTTACGCCGGAGATTGCGGCAAGGTAGACGATGGACGCGAAACCTACGCCTTTCCACAGCCCGGTTGCGATCAAGATCGTCCAGAAGTAGTTGGGAATCGTCAACCAATTGACGGGCTCGTCGATCAGATGCAGCTTCTCCAAAGCGATATTCAAGCTCCCGTAATCGGCGGAGAGCAGGGTCGCCACGAATCCGGACACGATAACCCAGGATAAGAAATGGGGCAAGTAGCTGACCGTCTGCACCACTCTCTTGAAGAGCGGAATTTTAACCTCGTTCAGCAGCAAAGCCAGCGCGATCGGAGCGGGAAAACCGACGATAAGCTTCAGTAAGCTGATGCCGAGCGTGTTGCGTATGACCGTCGTAAATTCCGGGGCATAAAGAAACTCTTTGAAGTTAGCCAATCCGACCCACGGACTGGCGTTAAAGCCTTGAAAAATGTCGTACTCCTTAAACGCGATCAGAATGCCGTACATGGGAACGTAACTAAAGATGAAAATAAAGAGCAGAGCAGGGATCACCATTAGTTGTAAATCCCATTGACGCAGGAATAATCTTCTTGTCTTCACGGAGATCCTCCTTAAGCGGGATTGCGATGAACTTCACGTATTGCGGCAGCGGGCGGCTGCCGCAATACTTGCCGCGTACTTACCAGGATCTGCGGTTATCGATTTTCTTGAGGTCGTTGTCCGTCCATTTGCCGTAGAGGAAGAAGGACAGATTCTGAATCTCCGGAAGCTGGTTGCGGATTCCGGCGTAGATCTCATGGTATTGCGCGTTGCTCCACCAGACGTCCAGTCCGGGTATGATTTCTTTGGCGCCGATCTTGGCCTTGGTTTGCGCCAAAATTCCCGTGCTGTTGTATACCCAGGAAGGCTGGAAGTCCCAGTCGGCGAAATAAGCCATCGGAGATATGAAATCCACGTAGTTCTTGAATTTCTCTACATCTTGGCCGACTTCCTCGAATTCCGGGGGCAAAATATATACGCCCGTAAAGAGGTCGGGGACAATGCTCTCGATATCCGCTTCTACGTCGCGCACATAGTTCGCAATCTGAGTCGTTCTCCAATCGTTCCACTGCGTTCTCTGTGCGTTATCGGTCGTGAAGTCGATTGTTACGGGGTCATAGCCATAAGCGGCGTTATACGCTTGTCTCGTATAGTCGCTCATGTCCATGTTGTAGTCGTCGAAGCGCAGCCAATCCAATACGACCTCGTCAATGTCGTAGTTGGACACGATTTCTCTAATGATAGAGCGTTCGTATGCTTGTACGTCCGGATGGATTGGATTAACGAAATATTCATTGTTATTCGATCCGGTGAATGGCACGACCTGACCATTCTTAAGCGCCATCATTCTCCAGGAAGCATCGTGATCGAAGGCGGCCTTATCGTGAAACTGCGGGATCCAGGCCCTGACTTGAATGTTCCGGCTATGCGCTTCCGCGATGACGTCGGCCAATGCGTCGAACTGGGCGTAACCTTGCGCGATGGGGGCAATATCGCTGTCGTAGAACACGTAACCGGAAGGAACCGTATCGTCTTCGTCTTCCTTCACGTTCAGATTGATGACGGAGACATGACGCTTGGCGGCGTTCTTCATGAAGGCGACGACATCCGCATGCTTTTTGAAATTTTCAACGGTTCTTACGATGATTTCGGTAACGAAGGGGCCGTTCGCCGCTTGCGCCGACGGGGCTTGGGGAATACCTGCGCAGCTCGCCAACAATATAGCGGCCAAGACAAAGGCAAGCTTAGAAGAATGCTTCTTAGTCATGTTATCCATACCCACCTTAATGGATTATTCGACCGGTCGATGACTTTATAGTAAGCGTTCTCTAAACGCAAAACCACAGCAATATCCAACAATAAGTGCAACAAATCAATGATGGTGGCGATTGCCCAGTCGAGCTGCTTCAGAAGCGAGATGCAGATCAGGGATAAGCCCCTTTTTTGAGCAACTCATAATAAAAAGCTTGTAAAAAAAATATCTTCGTGCAGAATTAAGAGGGGATACTACATTCAAGGAGTGGGGATTTGAGAAAGCAAAAGCCAATGTCGTTCGATGAACTGTTGAAGGATTTGCAAGGCCAGAAGACGATTCAGGAAGATCCGAACCATATCTCGTTGGGCAAGCTGTTTAATGAAGCGTTTATTAGCAGGCATTCCAACTCGGCAAGCTTTGACGAGCTTCTGGAGAAAGGCAATTTCCAAGCCAAGACTTGGGAAGACATAGACAATATTCTTGAAGAGCTGTTGGATCGCCATATCGCAAGGGAAACGGATTTTGCGAATTGGAAAGCGATGCTGGATACGGCAACTAGGGAATATAACGAGAAAAGCTAGAACATCAAAACACCTTATTCCGCCAAGACTCCGGAATAAGGTGTTTTGATGTTAAGCCGCTTAGTTCTTCCGGAACAGCTCCGGAAAAGCCTCTCCTACGAACAGATTTCCGTCGGCTCCGCCCAGCAGGCCCACGTTCATGTGGCCGTCGTCGCCGCGCGTGCCGGCATCCCGCTTGTTTTCAATCCTGGTCTGATGGCAAAAACCGGAATGCTTTCAAATCGAACCGACTGCCCGGCAAGAACATCAGCGTGACCGTCTGCGAACCCGAGACGCGTTCTCGCAACGCGAATTCCCGTTCGACGTAATTTTCGGAGGAGCCGAACTCGATGATTTGTTTCTGTTCTCCGTCGGAACCTTCGAACAAGAGATGGATTGTGTTCCGGTCGAGCGAGGAGCGCCCGCAGAGGACGAGCTTTGTGCTGCCGCTTTCCCCGAAGTCCAAGTTGCGATACACGAGGGAGACGTTATTGCCGATGTTCTCGATGGCGTCTGCCGCGATCGTGAAGGAATCCCCGTAAATCTGATCGTGATCGAGCGCGTTCAGCCGTTCATAAGCCTTGAGCACCCGCTCAAACCGGAAGCCTTTCAGATGGATTTTGCGGCGCAGGACGAAGCTGAGCGTGGTCACGCCTTTCAGACGTTTCGGCAGGCGGTACGTTTCCTCCTGGTAGACATTCCAGCGCGAAGGCTTCTGATAGGTAACCTGAGTCAGCAAGGCGGCGTCCTCTTCTCCAGGGATGCCTTCCCAGATTTCCATCGGGAACCGCTCACCGTCCAGAGAGAAGATCGGCAAGCTAATGACGTCCGCGCCGACGGGCCCGAAGTCCACGTTTTCGAAGCAAATCCGGCTTTCCCCATCCCTCGCCGTCGCGATACCCCGTTCGTTGCCGTTCGTCAGGTTCCGGCTCGTGCCGCTGTGATAGCCGGCGGAGACGAATTCGTACGGGTTCAGATAGGCTTTCCCCAAACCTTCAATATGGAATTCCATGATTGAATAGAGGCGGACGCGGTCGGCTCCGTTGCGCGTGCCGCAGCGGACATAGACGTCGCCGTCCCCCAAGGCAGAGAGGACGGCTTCCTGCCCGTTCGCTTCCAGGGCGGCAATGTTGGAGTCTATGCCGGCTGCGTTAGTGACCCTCCATTCGACTTCCGCATAGGTGGCGTCGCTGGGATGAATGCGGACGCGCACGGGCAAAGAGCGGCGCTCCGCATCCAGCCGATTGCCCTCCGGACAGACGATTTCCAGCTTGCGGACGGGAATTTCGCCCGCCCGATCGCCGAGCGATTCCTGCCCGGGATGTGGATCTGCGGTCCAGGCGTACAGCGAGCAGACCCCTTCTTCTCCGCCGTTCCCGAGCCGCTGAGGCTTAACGGTCGTCAGGACCAGCTCGGCAGGCTCTAGCCCCTGCGAATCCGCCCGAACGGTAATCCGGCCAGGCTCCGGATTGGCCGCGATCACGGCCAGCAGCTTGCCGCTGAACATTCTGCGACTCACGTCTTTGTAAGAATCGTAGTCGGTGCTGTCCCCGTTGTCCAATCCGACTAACCGGCCAGCACCGTCTACGGTCACGGACACGCGGTTATTGGCGTTCTCGACAGGACGTCCTTCCCGGTCGACGGCGGAAATTTCGATGAACGTGAGGTCCGAGCCGTCCGCCGCTATCTCCGTTCGATCCGGGGCGAGCATGAGCGCGGCCGCATCCCCGAAGGAGGAGCGAACCTTCTCCGCGACCTTACGGCCCTCTTCGTCGTACGCCACTGCGCGCAGAACGCCTTCGGAATAAGGGATCCGCCAATCGCCGACCAACCTTTGCCCGTGCGCGTGGTCGATGCGAAAAATGCCGAGCGAAGCGTCGTTAAAGAACAATTCGACGGTTGGCGAGTTGGAGCACACCCGGACGTCGATCATCTGTCCTTCCGAGAAGTCCCAGTAGGGGAAAACATGAACCATCGGCTTCACGCGGTAATCGGTCCATTCGGCTTGGTAAATATAGTACGAGTCCTTCTTGAAGCCTGCGGTGTCGAGCTGCCCGAAATACGAGTTCTTCGTATGGTAAGGGGTCGGTTCCCCGATGTAATCGAAGCCGCTCCACAGGAACTGCCCTAGCGAGTAGGCCGCGTCCCGGTCGGCGATAATGCATCTTTCCGTACTCTTCGCGCCCCAACTCGTGGAGCTGTTGCCCAGCGAGGAGCATTGTTCGTCGTCATCCGCGAGCACGGATTGGGACAACGGGAAATGGTAGACGCCTCGGCTTTGTACGGTGGAGGAAGTTTCGCTGCCGTAGATGACCCAGTCCGGATGCTGCCCGTGATGGAGATCGTAATATTTCTCCCCGTAGTTGTAGCCGGCCAGCTTCACCAGATCGGCGCACTTCTGCGCGTTCTCCCAGGGCATATAGTTCGAGCCGATCGTCACGCGCGCGTTGCCACTGGGGTCGTGGGCCAGCACTTCGTCCCGCAGCCGCTTCGTCCATTCCAGCCCGCTTTCGTCGGCATGGGTATCGTAAATCTCGTTGCCGATGCTCCACAGGATGAGGCTCGGGTGGTTCCGGTCGCGCCGCACCCAGCTGGCGACGTCCTTGCGCCACCATTCGGGGAAAAAACGAGCGTAGTCGAACTCCGTCTTCTTCCGTTCCCACATGTCGAAGGCTTCCGATACGATCAGCACGCCCATTTCGTCCGCCAGCTCCATCAGTTCGACCGCGGGCATGTTATGCGCGGTGCGGATCGCGTTGACCCCCATCTCCTGCAGCAGGGAGAGCTGCCTCCGCAAAGCAGCCTTGTTGACGGCGGCGCCCAGGCAGCCCAGGTCGTGGTGCTGGCAGACGCCGTAAAGCTTCACGTGCCGGCCGTTCAGGAAGAAACCCCTCTCGCTGTCGAACGCCAACGCGCGTAAGCCGAAGATTTGGCTT
>PJUD01000759.1_pt1 | contig 13475 bp, 8 predicted proteins | sample 1512341 | NCBI WGS metagenome assembly PJUD01 (sample SAMN08177675, study PRJNA422409) | Feces metagenome, whole genome shotgun sequencing project. | isolation source: Chicken feces (3) enriched on wood chips: beechwood xylan treatment | host: Gallus gallus | place: USA: Madison | collected 2015-01-15 | reverse complement strand
TCTTTCTCTTCTTCTAGATTCGTCAAATAAGAATTATAAACAAAAACTTTTTATAAATTTTATCACTTCACAATCAGCAAAATCAAAGAAAATCTTTTAAAATTAGAATTAATCGTGGGAGAGTGATTCATTGATTGTCCCCCAAAGTAAATCAATAAAAATTCGAGTTCAAAAACTTCTTAGCTACTCTCTGGTCGATTTAAATTTCGGAGTGGATGAGAAAATTTATTTATTTTAATCAATTAAAAAAATCCTCTTGTCCTAAAATCAATGTGACTGTTTGAAAAGATAACGAAAAACTGTAATTTTTGAACATAAGAGCCACTCTTAATTTCTATTCTCCTGAATTTTATTTCTCTCACAAATCCAAATCAATTCTACAAAGACTTTAAGAAAATTCAATTTTCTGTTTAATTTTCAAGCAAGAGAAAAAAGTGATTCATGGACGAGTCAAAGCCACGAGCCTTTCTTCTTTCGAAATCTCTCAAACCCTTCAACATGGCTCTGGTAGCTTCCAGATCTCCGCTCTTTTCTCAACTTTAAGACAGCTTCCCTCAAGTTTTCCAGAAATCAGGACAATGAAAAAAAGCCTTTTCAGAGCAAAAAGCTTTCAAAAATAAATAAATTCATAATGGATATGACACCAAAATTCGCGCTGATTCAATTGAAGAGTGATTCATACTCTTATTAAAAACTATCAGTTGCCTCATGATTCAAATCCATTCTATTAAAAAACTTGAGTGATTCATGTCTTTATCAATGCCCTATAAATAATCACTGATTTCCTCTTTAAATATAATCAATTCAAAAACCATCTAAATCCTCTACCAAATCCTCCCTAAAAATGAACCAAACCATCTCTAACTGCGTCTGTGGTGTTGACTGCCAATGCTCTCCATGCAACTGCAATGGCCACTCTCATGCCAAAACTCAAGTCAGCAATGAATGCTCTTGCAGTCCTTGCAATTGCGGACCCAGCTGCAACTGCGGCACTGGCAAGAAAGTCACTGTCCCCCACGGATGTGCTTGCGGTACTGCTTGCTCTTGCGCTAACTGCGAATGTGAAGGCACCATCTAATGGATTTTCCATTAGAGTTTATGATATTTATCTAAAATGTCTAAAATCGTAATTCATTTCATTCATAATAAGTGTATGAAAAAATATGAAGATTTAATAAACTGAAACCCCTGATTCAAAATTTCTTTTCTCTGACATAAAAAAACTCTTGGAGAGATATAATTCATTTCAAAACACTGAAAAAAAAATTATTTCATATTTTTTTATAAATGAGATTCTCAATCTAAGTTCGTCGAAGTCAAATGAAAAAAATCTTGAGAGACAAGCGAGATTTTTTAAAAATAAAAAACAAACAAATGATTTTTTCCCCAGTTGATTTCATATTTCTTTAAATCAGTGCATATTTGGAAAAAATAAATTCTTTCGAAAAAGAAAAAATCTCCCAAACATTCCTTGCCATCTCGTCTAAAGAAGGCGATTTAAGCTTTACTCATATGATGTCATCTTCACATCAGAAATATTGCCTAGGGTAATCTTTCAAAAATACAAATTTGATTCGGAAGTTTTTCTGAGATTAAATTAACCACATAATCCATCAATTAAACCAAATTTCACCCAAAAAAGAGTGATTCATGTCCCGTCCTCAGATCTCTATAAATTACCAGCTATTTTAGAACTCTCTATAATCATTCCAGAAATTCCTTTACCTCCTCCAAAAATGAACTCCAATACTTTTGCTTGCATTTGTGGCCTCGCCTGCCAATGCACTCGTTCTGCTTCAAAGATGATGAAGAATCAACCTACTCAAAATTTGCTTTCCAAGGCTTATGAGAGACTCACAGGATCCCAAATGAATTCTTCTTCTTTCCTTTATAAGCTTACATCCACTGGAAGTCTCAAGGGTAATTTGAACAAACACTCAAACTCCTGTGGTTGCTAAGTCCTCATAATTTATATGAGCATTTATCTCTAATATATATAAAGTATTCATATTATCTCTGAAAGAGTATGAATATATATGAAAGAATAGACTGATAAAAATCATAATAAAATCACTGAAATTTGCGCTTTTTTCGAGTCAGTTGCTATGATTCGATAATTTCTCCTTTGCAAAAAAATTCTTTAGTTTTGATTGGTGATATTCATCCCCCTTAATTAACCTTGCCTGAATTTAAAACCCCGAGAGTGATTCATTTCCTGAAAAGAATTTCTATAAATAGTGCTGCTCAACATAGATATTTATTTCTTTAAAAAACAATCTCAACTAATCTATGAATCAAACTCTCTCAAACTCCTGCCCCTGTCATCGAGAATGTGAATGTTCTCAATGCAATTGCAAAACTCAAATTAGCAACGAATGCTCATGTAGTACTTGTAATTGTGTGTCTAACGACCGCTGTGGCTCAAGCAAGAAGATCATGACTCCACTTGGATGTACTTGTGATGATTGTGATTGTGACTGTAATTATGATTGTCAATGTGACAGCAGTTGCGGAGCACATAATTAATCATTTTCTCTATTCCAAGAAGAATGATGAAGAGACTCTTTATGTTATTGTTTCTCAATGCAAGATCTAATAGTTTTTATATTGTATTCATAAGAGTCCGTATTTAATGCATTCTCAACATTTCCAAAAAAACCTTAAAGTCTTCTCATAAATATAAACCTTCATCTAAACTGTATCTAAAGAAGTTGAGAAAGAATTAGCTTAGTAGTAACTAAAGTTGCTAAATTTTTGAAATTAGACAATTTTTCCATTGAAATATTTTCTTTTGAAACAAAAAAAATGTCAAGGAAAAAATTGTATTCAAAATGAGGTTTTCATTACAATGAGAAACATCTTCAATATTGAATCCATCATCACCTGTTGAGCTCCTAACTTTTTCAACAGAATAAGTGGAGAACAGTCGTGAAACTCTTGAAGAAAAGTTCAAAAATTGAAATCGCCCAGAAAATACTAGAATAATCCTAATTTTTAAACTTCATCATCAAAAAGAGTGATTCATGTACTCAACTAGATTTTATTAAACTCGAAAGTGATTCATCTCTCGAATTTCTTAATGTCTCAATATGATCTTCATCGACTTCAAAATCTAAAAGAGTGATTCATGTCCCCCTTCAATCATTATAAATAGCCTCCTCTCTTATCATAAAAACATAACAAAAAAATAACTTCATTACCAAATAACCTTCAACCCCTCTAAAATGAACAAAATCATCTCTAACTGTATCTGTGGTCTTGATTGCCAATGCTCTCCTTGCAACTGCAATGGTCACTCTCTTGCTCAAACCCAAGTTAGCAATGAATGCTCCTGCAGCCCTTGCAATTGCGGATCCAACTGCCACTGTGGTTCTGGCAAGAAGATCACCACTCCTCACGGATGTGTTTGCGGCACTGCTTGCTCTTGTGCTTCCTGTGACTGTGAAGGCAATATCTAATTTATTGTTTATATAAGTGGCCAAGAGCCATTTTGGAGTTACATATATTTGTCCATAATGCCTCAATTTGTAATTCCCTTGAACTAATTGATAATATAATGTCAAAGTATTTCATACACAATTAAGATGTATGAAGTAAGATAAACAAACCAAAATTTTCTTTCATGATTTTTTTTAACAAGAAAAAGGGATTGACTGAAGAAGTCATTTAGTTTGTATAAAATTGATCGAAACATATTTTCAAAAAAAATTCATTAGGAACTTTTTCTGAGCTGTTACCTCAATAGAATTAATGCAGCAAACATTCTAATTGGGTGATTCATGTCTCTAAAAACATTTCAATAAATTGCCAGTTATTTCTCACCTTCTCATAATCAAATTCTTGAATTTCAAAACAAGCTCTTCAAAAAATGAACTTAACCAGCATCTTTGCTCGCATTTATAGCCTTCAGAATAAACGGACTCGAGATATATTCTTCAAAATCCAAGGAAAATTGCCAGGACTCCAAACCCTCCTTGATAAACTTACATCCAAGTCAAGTCTAGAAAGGAATTTGAGCAACAAGTCAAATTCTTGTAGCTGCCAAGTCTTGATCTATAGAAAACTTGATTTTGAAACGTATAATCGATTCATTTGAGCTTATGAAAAATATATTGGGCCTACAAAACTTAAATAAAAACCATAATTCTTCCCTTAGTATCAATGAGATTATCTATTGAGTAGTTAGTTTATGAACATCACCATTTTTCTATTGGAAATCAATTTTCACAAATACAAGTCAGAGACTGTGCTTCAAATTCCAGTCAAAAACTGAAAGAACATATTTATTTCCTCATATCTTGCAAAAGTTTGAAATTTCAAAAAGATTTTTTTTTGTCAAAGAACAATCAAAAGACACATATTCCCAAAGAATATTCCAACACAATTTTTCATTAAAATTTTTTTCGATTGAGGAAAGTGATTCATGGACATTTGATTAATTAAACCAAAACAAGAAGTACTTCATGATTTTAATTTTCTCGCCTAATCAATCCGATTTCTATTCACTTCAAAATCTCAAAGAGTGATTCATTTCCCTTCCATCACCCTATATATAGCTCCTTCATTTCCTGAAAAATACAAAACAAAATTCACTTCTCAAGAAACAATCTCAACCCCAACCAAAATGAACAAAATTATCTCCAACTCTTGTGTCTGTGGCCTTGATTGCCAATGCTCTCCTTGCAATTGCAATGGCCATTCCCTTGCCCAAACTCAAACTCAAGTCAGCAATGAATGCTCCTGCAGCCCTTGCAATTGTGGATCCAACTGCCACTGCGGCTCTGGTAAGAAGATCACCACCCCTCATGGATGCGTTTGCGGTACTTCTTGCTCTTGTGCCAGCTGCGACTGTGAAGGAACAATCTAAGCCTTCAATGAAGTTCCAATGAACAATTGTTTATATTGTTTAGATTTTATCTAAAGTAGTTCATTGAAATTAATTAACGTAATCCAGAATCGAAAGTGTTAAATATATCATATGATGTCTAAAAAATATGAAGATTTAAGAACCCTAAATGTTTCAAATAAAATCATTCAAACACAAAACTGAGGATTTTTTTCATTGATTATTTTCTTTAGACTTTCCTTCTTCTGAAAATTTTAAAATGAATTTCAAAAGCGGGAAGACAAACTTTAGGTTCTATTATTTTCAGGACTAATGACGTATTTCGAATCATATTCCTAGCAAAAGTCTGAGAGTTAAAAGACAAATTAAAACTTTGCCCCAGATTATTTGTGTATCTCTCTCTTCAATTAACTTTGTCATGTCCAAACTCAAGTTCACCCTTCATATATTCTCTCTTCAGAAGGTCTCTTTCAGGATAAAAAAGACATTTTGCATTTGAATATTCGATCATCATATAATATATCACATTCTTATTGAGCTCTTCCCTTGAATTACACATCTTGAAAACCAATTTTCAAAAAGAAAAATTTCTCTATATCTCAGTCTTATTTTATCAGTTCCTTCTCATTCATACCAGGATCTTCCCAGATAACTTCCTTTCTCAACCACCTCTCTAGATATTTTTTCCATTAATTTTTTCCCTCCATCATATTATAAAATCCTTCAAACACAATTTTTTCTCAAACTTAAATATTCTACTTACCTTTCCCTCGATGATCTCATCCTCATCTATCATCCTAAACCTTCTGAAAGTGAGTAACCACCATCGAATCTTTGAGTGATTCTTGAGTTTATTAACAGATTAACTGCGATTTTAATCAATTTTAATGAGTGACTTTCAAACAACAACTCATATAAAATTACAATATTGCCTTATCCCTTTATCTGGAGGGAAATTCTTTCCATTATTTCGATCTTTCCGCACCCTTCTATTTTTCCAACCCTTCTGATTATAAATACCAATTCATCTCTTTCACAGTTATAATCTATTTTCTTTCAAAAATTTTCCCTTTTCATTCTATGAATAACCAACTTATCTCCTCTTCCTGCTCTTGTGATCTCTTGGTGGACCACAACACCCCCTCTCATTGCAATATTCATCGTCCTTTGGCTCAAGATTCAAGAGCAATCCATTCACAAGGGTGTTGTTGCAATCCTTGCAAATGTGCCACAAAATGCCATTGTGGAGCTTCTGAAAAGACCAAATCTCGCAATGGAAGATGCTCATGCACAAAATCTTGCAAATGTACCTGCAGCTCATGCCATTGTACCCAAACAGTTGAGGAGACAATGGGACTTGGCAGTGAGAGCTCATGCTGTCCTTAATAAAAGTTTATTATTCATTTTTCTTAATGGTTTTAATGATACAATATATAAGAGTATGTTAAGAACCTTTATAGGATACGTATTTTATTGATTCATACAATCTTAATGATTTGCATAAAGATTCATTAATGAAACGAACAAATTTAAAGTCATCTCTTCTCTTCCTAAACGAGTGAATTCTCACTCGAGATCATTCAGTAGATTCGAAGTACCTGAGACTTTGCGTTCTCAAATGTAATTTTTAGCAAGAGTTGATTAGTCGTTGATATTTTCGATCACTAGAGTTATTTGCTTAGATAACAAAAACAAACACATCAATTTATTCTCGCTTTTCGTTTATTCAAACAAGACCTCAGCTCCCTACCAACCTTCCAAAAAGGTTCAAAAAGAGATTGAAGTCCCTTTAATATGCAAAAACCTCAATTCTCATCTGGAAAGAAAGTCTTGAAATGAAAACATAAATGAAAATTTCTTTAAATCAAATGAAAAGGAGAGGTTTTTGCTTAGACTGTTTAGGATTCGAAACCAGACCCTTATCAAAAGAGAAAAGAAAATCTTATTGTAAAAAAAAAATTTTTGAAGAGAAAATTTTCTGAAAAAAAAATTCGAATAATTTTTTTCATTTTGTTTTTTCTGAAAAAATATTTTTGAAGAAAGCCTCGATGATTTTGACTTTCGTCATTCCCCAAACCTCTTTATCCACCTCTCATGGATATTCCCCAAGAGATACCGCTTTCTCGATTCAATATATTCCCACCTCTCAAACTATTTTTTAATCCCAAAAAAGGCAAATTAAAAGGTTTATACATAATAAAATTAATCTTTATCCTCAAAAAATCTTTCCATCTTCTTTTTCTTTTCCATCCTTCTCGAATATTTCTTCAGATATTCTCTTGAAAATGGCTTATTTGAGCCTCTCTAAGGTTGTGAAGGATCCTTCTTGAAACTTTTGAGCCCTAACCAATTTTCTTCCCACAAAATAATATGACACCAAATACCCCATTTTTCACCTCAGAATTAATAAAGATTTTCCCAAATTCTTAAAGAATATTAATTGTTCATATGTCTCTCATAATAAAAATAGAGCGGTACGCACGTGGTAAAAAGAAATAAAAAAAATTGTACCTTCTATTTACCTTGAAAAAACAACCAGATTGAGAAAAATCATTCTATTCAGGAATCTATGTTTCACTTTTTCCAGTTTTTAGATGTTAATAACTGGGGTGATTCTTGAATTCATTCAGGATTGATTCATGAGTCAATTAAATTTTAATTATTGATTCATTATTCAAGCAAATCTTTTTGTATTCAACGTACTCACAGATCACCTCAAAACTTCCCTCCTCCTTCCATCGCAACCCCAAAACACCCCACATAACTTGAAAATTAAGGATTTTCCATGTGAAAACCCTCTATCCCCCTTCCTACGCTTATTTTCATATCATAAAATATCGCATAAGAATATTTATAAAGATTTGTCAAAATCCCGCCTAAATCTTTCTTTTCTCCAAATCGATAATCAAGGTCTCACATTCTCAGATAAAGATCAAACAAAGTTCATTTCTTTTTCTAGGAATACAGTATCAAAGACTCAATGCAAAATTTTCACTTGTTTTCAAGAAATATTTCAAAAATAAAAAACTAATTTTCCGAAAGAGTGATTCCTGAATCGGTAAAGAAAACAATTAGAACCAGTCTAAAGACGTGGAGAAAACTAATTTATATCCTTTATTAATCTTACGTCTCTTACCTCATTCACATTTCACCCTTAACTCTATAAATACCGCGACATATCTTTCTAATTAATAATATCTAATAAAAATATTATTTTTTACAACAACACCTTCTCAAAAGATGAACCAAATCCTCACCTCTACCTCTTGTGTCTGTGATCTTTCTAAAGGTCACACCAGCTTCTGCCACTTTTACACCCCTGAAAAGATCGAAGTCCCATCCGGCTGTTGCTGTAGTCCTTGCAAATGTGGTCCCAAATGCTCTTGTGGAGCCACTGAAAAGCTCCTTTTGAATGGAAAATGCGCTTGTTTGAACAATTGCAGATGTACTTGTACAAGCTGTGATTGCAAGGGAAGAAAGGTAAGTGAAGATATCGCAGAAATGCTTCATGCTCATTCAAGACAAACAACAACATCTTGCTGTCATTAAGACAAAATAATTAATTTATTGAATTTTATAAAAGTTGAGAATTTTACCTTTATTGATTGGGAATGTATCAAATGTCTACATTTTGTATTAGGATATCTTTATGCTGTATGCTTTGTAGTCTTTTGATACCAAGTTTCAATTCAAAGACTCTTCACAAATCTTTTCTCCCTTGAACTATCAAAATTCCAAGAGACAAAAAATCATTAAAATTTTTTGTCTCTTGGAATTTTACACAAGGTTTAGAATCGTCTGGATTTGTTTCGATTTTTTTTTGTTGAAAAAAAAATATTTCCTCTTGATTTTCGAAAGATTTTCCAAAAAAAAATCCAAGAAAAATAAAAAAAGAAAATTGACAAAAAATTTCAAAAAATTTTATCTTAACCTCAAAAGTTCTTTTTCGCATATTTTAAAACATACCATATCACATAAAATTTGAGAAATACCAAAATAAAAGGTAAGGATTTTCCAGATTTTCTTTTTCTCTCTGGGATTTCTGGATTTTCAGAGCGAGCAATTCTCCTCTTGATTTTCAAAAGACAGACTTGGAAAAAAAAATCGTCAAAATTTTTTTGAAGTAACTCATCTCATTAAAAATATTCCTTCTGTTTTTATGAAATGTTTTCTCTCAGAGAAATCCAATTTTCAATTTTTAGTTAAATAATTTATTCATTCAAGAGGCTTATTTTGAGCAAGATACATTCGAACATATAAAATACTCTCACACACACAAAGTACAAATACAAGTCTTACAATATCTCAGATGTATCCGAATCTTCCTTACTCTTTAAATAAATTCCTCAATCATCAGTTCATAAAGTAAAGCTACTTATAGCTTCCTTTAATAATTTCCAAGTGCTCTCTATTTTAATCCAGTTTGGTGCATTTGCCAGCGGTGTAACTCTTGACAGTCTCATCATGGCAAGCTTCACAAGAATTAGCATAAGTGACGTGATTGCAAGGGGTGGTGATGCAGACAATATCTGGTCTGTAACCACAAACAGGGCTGTAAATCTCAGGACAAACATCGCCTTCTCTTGAAGCTGCGGTACACTGGTAAACGGGACACTTTTTAGCAGAAACCAACATAGAGCAGGCAAGAACTCCGAGCAAAACCAAAATAAGCTTGTTCATTGTAAAGGTATTGATTGAGATGTTGATGTTTTAATAAGGGAAGTAAAAATTGATTGATAAAATTTTCAAGAAACGGAGCTCTTAAATAATAGAGGCTAGCCAATCAGAGTGGATCAACTGAGAGGATTGAATGGTGAGGGTTTAGGCGACTTCACACGTCAAAAGGACTAATGTCCTAATATTACACGTTGAAGATTAATGGGCGGGGGAGTCGAAAATTAAAGGGTTAAAGAATAAATATCCCTGAAACAAAAGTCTTTCTTCGTTCTTTCAGAGGCCATCTTGTTAGTTGCTGACTTGGAGACTTCAGATTCTGGATTGAGCTGTGTGAGCTAAACTCAAGTCTGAAAAAAAGTTGGTAAAAGATATTTTTGAAGTTTCAACTCAAAAATAAAAGATATTGGGAGATTTTTCTTTTCAAAACAGATCTTTTGAAAGCCTTTTGGTTCTGCTACAGTTGTCAACTTCTTCGTTCCACTCATGGTAAAGTGGTTAAGATCTTGATAAAGTGAATAAGAGATGAAGATTGATGTTAAAAAGAGCGGAAAATATCTCTCAAGACGAAATTCGCAAAATTAATCTCCTAACAATGAGAATTCTCAATGAATTCAAGTTTATGAGCATTTTTCTTAAGTTTTAAATAAATTCATTTTTAGAACCAAAATATGCCAAATCATTCAAAGACATTATTCTCTTTTGAAATTTAATAAGAAAAATATCTCTTGAATACTCAGCTCAAATATTTGATAATAATCTTCAAAATTTTTTTTTTCAAATCTCACTAGGAATCCCAAATGACTTTGTGCCTTCAAGATAGTGTAAAAAAGAAGCTCATCAAAGTTCCATATTTTTTTCGATATCATCCACTTACTTGTTCACTAGGAGTATAATGCTTACAAAAATGATACAAAACACAATCATGGTTTTTCTTTACGACCTTTGGTAAAAGATGAGGCAGACCCAAAATGGGGTCTTGAATGGACTGCAAAGATATTCTGCACAGTTAATTCATTTCTTTAGAGTTCTTAACATTTCTAATAGGATGAGATTTTTATGGGCTCAAAATTCATTTTGAAGATCAGTCTTCCTCAAAGCTTTCCAGCTGCGGCACCAAGATTGCAATTTATGTCCCCCATTCCTTTCCATCCAAATGTTGGTCAGTCTTCTGGAACATTATGCTACCGACTGCTAGATAGTGACTGGCATAAAAATTGCAATATCTCACTTCCTACTCGTAAAAAACTTCTTTTTCTCTGAACTAAATCTCTGAGGAGTGATTACGAATATTGCAGGATTCTTGGCAAATCCCGATTTTCAGAGTGGGCTTGGAACCCCTGCCTATCTTTACATGAAGGATGCTAAAGAATACTACGCAAAAGTGAAAGAGCTAAGCAAGACCCATACTTAATCAAAAATTTACGTTGTATGACTCCTCTCTATAAAAATGATCATAATCAAAATGTTTCCTCCAGAGACTCTTGAAATTATTTTTCTTGAAAGGGGGTTTTGACAGATCAAACCCTCGAGCAAAAATTTTTTTTTCAATAAAAATTCAATTTATCCATTTTCTCTCAAGTCTCAAATATTTGGTAATAATTTTCAAAAAAATAATTGCTCAAACAAATGATTACAGGCCTTCGGGAAGATGTGAAAAAGAAGCTCATCAAAGTTTTATAATTTCCTTTGAGATCCTCTAACTTCTCACAAGGAGTACAATGCTTATAAAAATGATACAAAACATAATCATGGCTTTTCGCTAAGACCTTTAATCAAGGATGAGACAGACCCCAAATGGGGTATGGAATGGACTGCCAAGATCTTCTGCACAGTAAAATCTCTTCTTTCCAACTCTTAATATCTCCTAAAGGATGAGATTTTTATGGGTTCCAAATTTGTTCTGAAAATCAGTCTCAGTTCAACCTTTCCATCATCAGCACCATCTTTGCAATTTATGGCACCGATACCTTTTCATCCGAATATTGTCCAAGGAGATAGAGGAGGAGCCCTCTGTTACACCTTATTAAGCAGTGATTGGTCAAAGAATAGGAGTATGACCATCTCTGCACGTAAATTTGATCGATTTCTTCTGAACTAAATTTGATTAGTGATCACAAATATCGCAGGTTTCTTGGCAAACCCTAATTTTAATGACGCATTCCGCAGTGAGCCTGTCCTACTCTATCGAGAAGATCGCTCAAAATACTACGCAAAAGTGAAAGAACTTAGCAAGGTCCAAACTCAAGACTCCAAGGCTACTTCATAATTCATCTGATAGAAAAGAAAATAAGAGAAATAAATTTAATATTTGACCTTTTGATTTCGAAAATTATCCCAATTACCAAATTTAATTTGTCTTTTGATCATCTTCGAGTCTCTAGTAGTCTAACTCTCTAAAAACATTATAAAAAAATTTAAATTGAAGATCATCGCCAAGTCCACTAAATTTTCAAGTTTTCATCATTTGTAAACTCATCAAGTTTGTTATCTTGTTTTCTTCAAGAGAAAGATGCTTCAAATTTTATGAGAAAAAGAGACTGATAAGTAATCCAACAACAAAAAAATCATCAAAATGGTCAAATTTGGAAATAAAATTATAAAAATGGCTCTTGCTTATTTTATAAGAGCTCAATCAAATGTTTAACAATATAATAATTCGAACAAAATTTCTCTCACCTCCAAATGAGCGACTGTCTCCAATCTTTAGTCAAAAAGAAGATCATAACAGTCCATCATGTTTTGATCATTGTCTAACCTCTTTACTAGGACTACAATACTTACAAGAACGACACCAAACACAACCATGGTTTCTCTTTACGACCATTAATTCAGAATGAGTCAGACCCAAGATGGGGTCTTGAATGGACTGCCAAGATATTTTGCACAGTAAAAGGTTTTTTTTCGAGCTCTTAACACTCCCCATAGGATGAGATTTTTACGGGCTCAAAATTCGTTTTGAAAATCAGTCTTCCTCCAAACTTTCCAGCATCAGCACCAAAGTTGCAGTTTATGAAACCATATCCTTTCCATCCAAATGTGTATCAAAATGATGGAAACCTCTGCTATACCTTATTAACTAGTGACTGGCAAAAGAATAGCAATATGACAATCCCTGCACGTAAATTTTATTTATTTCTTCTTTTATTCAACTTGAATAGTAGTTGCAAATATTGCCGGATTTTTGGCAAGACCTAGTTTCCCTACAGGATATGGCCAAGCTCCTCGAGAGCTTTACACAAAAAGTCCTTCGTTGTATTATGCAGAAGTCAAAAGACTCAGTAAAATCAAAACCTAAGTCTCAAAATAATCAATACAATTGAGAGGAGTTTCTCCTGAGTTGAAATTTATTTTTATACAAATCATCTTTTCATAATGATATAAAAGTATCATCAAAATAAAATGATTTAAATAAAAAAAGAACTTGCTATTTCTGAAAAAGAAGAAACATCAATAATTTTGAAATTCACAAAATTTTGAATGAGTGTGAATTTTTCCATCACTCAAAGAGTTCAAAAGAAAGAAATCTTTCTCAACTCCCACTCAATAGACTGAAAGAGATTTTTCTCAGAAATGATTAACTCCAATAAAACTTTAGAGACTTCTCATATATAAAGACAATTATGAACACTTCAAATAAGCAAATAAATAAAAACAATATCAATCTCTCAACATCAATCAATATCCTCTTGATTTGAGTTCTTTCACTCTTTGCCGATATGCAGCTTCCCCATACGAATTAAAATACTTTGTTGGTTCTTCTGTATATCCTTCCGCAAAATTTGGCGATGGCAAGAAGCAAGTCTTGATATTATCTACCACTAACACAATAAACCCTCAAATTCCTCAAAAATATTTCCTTACGAGCAGGAATTGTTATATGCTTATATTTCGCCCAATCTGGATACAGCAATCCATAACATAGGCTCCCGTATTGCTGATCCACATTTGGATG
>PJUD01000758.1_pt1 | contig 13480 bp, 8 predicted proteins | sample 1512341 | NCBI WGS metagenome assembly PJUD01 (sample SAMN08177675, study PRJNA422409) | Feces metagenome, whole genome shotgun sequencing project. | isolation source: Chicken feces (3) enriched on wood chips: beechwood xylan treatment | host: Gallus gallus | place: USA: Madison | collected 2015-01-15 | reverse complement strand
CCAACTAGGCTACTGGATTGATTGATTATGATAAGTTGGAAGAACATGCTTCTTATTTCAGACCCAAGTTGATTGTTGCTGGTATGAGTGCATATCCTAGATTCTATGATTACAAGAGAATGAGAGATATCTGTGATAAAGTCGGTGCTTACTTGTTGTCCGATATGGCTCACATCTCTGGTTTGGTTGCTGCCAACGTCATTCCTTCTCCTTTCGAATATTCTGATATCGTCTCTACTACTACCCACAAGAGGTAATATACCTGAATTTTTAATGAAAAACTGACTTTTATATAGTTTGAGAGGCCCAAGAGGAGCTATGCTTTTCTATAGAGTTGGTCAAAAGGGTGTTGATAAGAAGGGAAATCCTATCAACTACGATCTTAAGAGCAAGATTGACTTTTCCGTCTTCCCTGGTCACCAAGGTGGACCCCACAACCACACTATCGCTGCTCTTGCTGTCGCCTTGAAGCAAGCCCAAAGCCCCGAATTCAGACAATATCAAGAACAAGTCTTGAAGAACTCCAAGATTATGGCTGATGCCCTCTTGAAGAAGGACTTTATCTTGTGCACTGGAGGCACTGATTGTCATCTTGTCCTCGTTGATTTGAAGAACAAGGGTATTGATGGAGAAAGACTCACCTACTTGTTTGATAACATCAACATTTCTGCCAACAAGAACACCGTTCCCGGAGACAAGAGCGCTATTGTTCCCCGTGGTATCAGACTCGGCAGTCCCGCTATGACCAGCAGAGGTCTTGTCGAAAAGGACTTCGAACAAATCGTCGAATTCATCGACAGAGGTGTTAAAATTGCCAAGAGAATAAAGGGAGAATGCGGCGGAACCAAGCTCGTCGACTACAAAGAATACATTAACAAGGTCGCCAAGACTGACAATGAAATTGTCAAGCTTAGAGACGAAGTTACTCAATTCTCAAGAACTTTCCCTTGCCCTGAATAATCTTGATTAATTGTATTTGTATCATGTTGAGTGTTTACAAACCAATATAATTCATCTATGATTCATACTTTCATAAAAAAGAAAGAGAGAGAAAAGATATACCCATCCATTATTTAAACAAATAATTTCTTTTCTCAGAGAGACTTATCTTGACTTGACCTGACGAAAATAATTTTCAAGAATTCAGGATGATTCAAACAGATTTTGGCTGAACTATCCAGAATTTTTTCTTTTGGATTGAAAGATTTTTTGAGAAAATTTTTTCGTTGATTTTTTTTCTACTTTTCATATGGAAAAAAAATTATTTTAAAAAATCTAAACAAATTTCTTGTTCTTTTTTCTTTGAGAGTTGACAGAATCTTCCTGATTTATGAACAAATTCTTTTTATTATAATTTTTGCAAGAAATTCTTTAAAAAAAACTCGAAGAAAAATTTCTGGCAAAAAATTCAATCAAACCTCTAAAATTCATTTTCTCACAACATCAACATCCTTAATTATGAACGAAAATTTTTTTCGACACCTTTAGGTAAAAAAAAATTTGATTTTTTGTCCTTTGTTTTTCTAAAAAAAAAATCTTTGTTGAAAATTTTGAAAGTTTCTTTTTGTGATTTTTTGTTCGGAAAATCTTTATCTATTCAGGAAAAAATCTTTGCTTGGAATTTTCATATGAGATAATTGAAAAAAAAAATCTCAGAGTCTTAACGGTCTTCCCAGTAGTGATCTTTTGTCAATTTTTTTCTCATTTTGATTTTTATATTTTTCAAGAAATTAATTTATGCAAGTATGATATCAATGATTGAAAAGAGATTTTGTAATTTTTTTAGGGTTTAGGTTTCCAGTGATTAATGGATAATCATGTTAAAATGAATATTCGATCCTAAATATAAACTGTCCAAGACATCTTTTTGATGCCTGCACTTTTTTGATAAAATTTATAATACATAAATTTGTTAATAATAGAGAAATACAACAAATATCGATATCAAATAGAAGCCACAATACTCCTTTGCTTTTTACTCAGTCATTTTCTGATCTGAGGATATTCACAAAGTTGGTTTCAGCATTAGAATTTAATCTATGCAGTGAGCATTGAGAATAATAGTATAAATCCAAGCCCCATATGAGGACTATTTTAGAAATGTATAATTTAGTAAACTCCACTTGTTATTATACAAGTGAGAAATTGGTTGACATTTTATTTTTTTACATTGGTTGTTTGCAATCTTAAAAGTTGTTGTTGGTGGTGTCATGACTGAGACGACAAAATTTGTCAGTAGTGGGAGTTTTGATATCCTCTTCCTCCTCGAGAGTCCTTCTTTCCTCCTCGGCTAGCATTTCCACCTCTACGGATATTCTGGTGGTACCTGTTGCCATAGTTGAAATCGGACTGCTCGACGACATTGTTGTAATTTTGTTGAGTTTTTGGTTTACTAGTTGGTTCGATATTTGGTTCTTTTCTTTCCTTCTTATTCATAGAACGCCAGACCTTCTTGACTTTTTCCAGGTCTGCTTGTTTGATACCGTAGGTTCTTGGTTCTGGTGTTGTAATAATTGGTTCTTCCCTCACTATCTCGCCGAATTTTGAGCCGCTCCATTCGATTCCGAGGGGGTTTTCTTGGAGGAATTCGCTCCAGCGTTCTTTGTATTTGGTTCCATGGAAAGAGTTGGTGTATTTGTAAATGCCTTGCATGATTCTTTCACGGTCCTCGCGGTCAGAAGCGATCAAGACATGCAACAAAACGTAATTGCCGTATTTGTTCTTCATGAGATCGGCGAGTCTGTCGCTTTTCATCATCTCGCCAATTACTCTTTTGAGGTATTGTGGCTGAGCATTTGCCAAGCATTTTTCAATCACGTTTGAAGAGAACTTTTGGCTGGAGTAGGATATCACTCTCACAAGAATCTTTTCGAGGATAGTCTCGCAGTCATTTGGGTAAAATTCAAGGGAGTACTGGATAGTGTAGTTTCCACAAGGGTCCTGGATCAGCTCTTCAAAGTTGTCAAGGATAATCTCAATAATTCTTTTCTTGAGGGGTGCAATGCTCTCGATTTTAATCATCAAGTGCTTAATCACCAAAATTCCATAAGAATGCTTTGCTATACTTATAAAGTCGCGGACAATGGGCTCATAAATAAAACCAATATTGTCGATTGGTATAATTGTAATAAGTTTTTGAATAACATGAGTGGCGCATGGGTCGACTGCCAGGTCGGAAATGTAGTCCTTCAGAGCGTCCCTTATGATTTCGTGTTCAGCTTCTTTGTGCATAAGGGTGACAATCACCTGAAGAGAGTGAGTTCCCTTTTTATGGCAAGCGATTTTGATCATTGAAGGGGCGATTCTCTTGAGTAATCTGTACCTTTGTTCTGAAGAGCAGCTTTGCATGAGACTTTGGACCATGTAGTTTGCGTAAGGATCCAAAATAAGCTCTTCGATCTTTCCACTGATTTCCTGGATAAGCAAGTCAATTTCTTGTTGGGAAGCTTTAGCAATAAATTGCTGAATAACTTTGCTTCCTTGGTAGCTCTTTGCGAGTTCTTCAACCATTCCCAAATTATCTTCGATTCTAAAAGCACCTCCTTGTTGTTCAATATCTGGAATGCTTTGGAGTTGTTGGTCAAGTTCTGATCCATAGAGACTTCTGATACTCTTCACAGTCTTGGGACTATTGCCGAGATTTAATGAGTCAGCTTCGCTCATCAAGGTTGGGATTCTTGACAAGGGTTGTCCTCCTCCGTATTTGCTCATTGAGAAGTGGTCAGAAAAAGAGCCTTCGATGGGATAATTTGGTGCGCTACCCTTGCGGATGCTAGCTTCAATGGCTCTTGGCCCAAGAAGAGGTGAGCCATCATACCCCAAATAGTTCTCAGAGTATCCATGTCCTTCATGTCCACCCAATGATGAGGGGTGAAGATGTGCGTCCTTGAAGGTGTTGGCTCTTACACGTTCTCTATGACCATCTCTTTGGCCAAATCTGAAGTATGGGCTGATGTCGCTCATTGAACTCACAGTTGTGCTTGGGCCGCCTCTCATGGTTGGTTGTGTGGAGGTTTGAATGGATGTAACAGAGTGAGGTTTCACATGTCTATGATGATTGATGTTGTTGTTGTTATAATCGAAGGTTTTGGAACCGATTGTGCTTGGTGAATGCATTCCATATTGTTCTTCATGCTTCAAAAGGCTGCTTGAAGAGACAGGATGTCTCATGGTCTCTTTTTGCTGGAATTCGATTGGAGAAAGTGCCCTACGAGGGGGGACTCCAACATAAAGGCTCCTTATTTTAAGACTAAAAGTTTTGAAATCTCTTTGGATATCAAAGGTCAAACTGATATTGTTTCCTTGATGGCAGAACAAGGCCTCGGCAATCAATGATTCAGTAGAGGGGAGGCTTGAAAAATCGAGCATAAACTCGTATTGGTATGGGTCTTCACCTTCTTTTTGGATGTGAGGAATAAACAGAGTCAAAACAACTCGAAACTCGCTGTAGGGGATTGAGTATGCTGAAGGCTCAAAGATGTTTGTTGATTTGCTTTCAAAGTCAAAGAACAAACATTCAGTGGTACGAAGCAGATGTTGCTGGATGCACAAAATCTTCTCAATCTTAAAATAGCACAGTGAGCTCGCAGGATGGAATCCCTCAATGGTCACAAAACACCCCTTCTTTTCGTTCAAAATGAAATTGCTTTTGTTGAAGGGGAATGTTGGAACCTGAGAAAAATTAATTCTCGGCTCAAAGAGCGGCAGATTGGTTATAATTTTTGGTGCAGTCACATTCGAAGCACTTTGGAAATAGCAGCTTTTGTGGACCAAATATTGTCTCCTTGAAGTCCCGGTTGCCAAGGCAAAAGCTCTGGCAGGGTCGATGATGTCCTGGGCGACGCTTTCTCCGCAAACAGCGCAAATTGTGTTGAAATCGCCAACATCTCTAATCCTCATTTCTTGATTGAACTCCAAAACCTGAAACTCGCTCTTTGGGCTATAGTGGTGAGCTTCTGATGTAAAGGGATCGCCTTTCTTTGGGACGTAAGATCCAGCCACGGGGACCTCTTCTCCGAAAAAGGAGTGGTCTGATAAGAAGCTGGGCTGATTGGTTTGGGAATAGATCCGCGATGACCCTCCATCTTTGAAAAAGTCGCCGAAAAGGGCCTTGATGTCGGATGGGACGAGGTCTTCTGAAGATGACAGCTTTGGAAGACTCACATCGGTGTGGTTCGACTGGGGGCTTTCATCGATGGTTTTGAGATCAGAGGGAATCTGGGAGAGCTGTTTCTTTTGGGGATTTCTAGCTGTTTTGAGCTCGAGTTGAATCTTTGAAGGAGAGGGAGGATCCATTCTAGCAGGAAATTGATTTGATTAGGAATAAACGTTATTATTATCTAAACCGTATGAGCTAATTGTGGTTAAGTTGTTGTTGAGTCATCGGGTTCCATAATTTGATATACTTGTTAAAATTTTCTTAATCTAAAAAATTCAAGATTTAATCATTTTCGCGTCGCAAATGGTGAAAACCACTCTTGCCGCCAATGCTGGCCCAAAATTATTTGGGTAAACATGGGATTTCCTACAGATACAGAGTTAATAATTTAGGATTGAATTCGAAAATTCTCAACTTCTGTTATTTTTAGCATAAATTTTTGACAGTCAATTTTAGCCAATCACATCTCGGTGGCAGTTTCATCATAAACACATCATATCGTTCGTATTGTGTTTGTCCATAGATTTTGACCCTACCTCCTGATCTTGTTCAGAAAATCTTATCCTCCTCCAACAAAAATCGATTAGAGTTTTAAACAATCAGTTTTCCCTCGTTTTATGAAAATTCGAAAAAATCTTTTTCCTAAAGCTCCTTCGGCCGTCAAGAAGCTGACAGTCCTGAAGCTGTCTTGCAATTCATTGCAAAGATTCTATTTCCGATCACTAAAAACAGTTTTCCCCTGAAACTTCATCAAGTTTCATTTGCTAATGGTTTCAAAATTCGAAAAGGTTCCTTCTTAAACTAATTTTCAACTTTCAACGCCTTATTCAAAAAAATACTCTTAAACCGTTTCCAGTTGGATCATCTTCTCTCGAGAAATTCAAACTTTTATCAGTAAAAAGGGTTTGGCTTTTTAAACAATCTTTGACTTGTAAATTCAAATTTTTTCCTTTGAACAGAATAACGTCCTCTAACCTGCTATTTATAATCTTTACGAGGTAAAATCGATACACTATGACAAGATGCAAATTGAGAAAGGTATCTAGTGGTTGTTTCATGATGGTTTGTAATTATTGGTTTTGTGAATAAAAATAGAAAATGCCAAGTTAAATAAGGAGTTGATTAATTATTAAATTAAGAGGTGAGAGAGCATGCATAACTTGAATGCTATTATTTTTCTCATCCAAATAATAAAAAAATTCAAAGGGATCCGATTTCATCTTCTGGCGGATAAACCTAGCTTATAACTCTCAATACAAACTATAGCGGATGTTGTTCGTTTCTTTAAAGGTTTGATTTGAGAGCGGGACCACCGGATCTGTCAAAAAAAGGCATCTTCCATTTCACTCCATCAATTGGTATTTTTCTAAATACCAAATTTTTATTAAAAAATGTTACAAACCATAAAGTTTTTACCCTCAATTATGATATTTTGAGGTTAAACCAAGTTCTCTATGTTCAGAAAACACCCAGTTCTGAGGAAATCATAAATCCTCAGTTTATGGATAAGAAAGTTCAAGGTGAGACGAGGTGAGGTGAGGAATTTAATTTAATTTTTTTGAGAAATTCTGAAGCAAGGTTAATATATTGAACCTGACAGATTAAAGTGTTTATTAAAAGAAAAAATCGATACTGATTTTAATGAGCCAACTTTAAAACAAATAGCTTAAATAATGCTCTAATAAATAAATTTTAATTGGAAATTAATTTTTAATACCTCATTTCTCAATCCATTTTCAACAAATTCCTTTTGTTATTTTGTGCCAGAAATTTTTATCAAATCGCGATTTCATCCATAAAAACCTCTAATTCTCTCAAAATCCAGAATTTTTCCGTCATTCAGTAAAGCCCATACCCTTCCTTCCTCTTCTTTCACTGGATGAATTTTGTTTACCTTGAATTTGGCTCCTTGACTGCCATATCTTGTAAAAAAATGGCTTTTGACAAAAACTCTCCTTTTCGAAATTTGGCGACAAATTTTTTTTTTCTCTTAAAGCATTAATAATCACCTCAAACAACTTTCTCTTTGAAAGAATCTCCTTTTGTGAAATGATTTTATCTCGACACGTCATCTCTGGCTTCGTCATTAGGAATTATTAAAATTCGCTAATTTACTGAATTCAGACAATTTTGTGCTTCTGAAAATCAGAATTCAGAGGAAGATTAGTGGTTTAATTTCATTATTTCCATTTTTCTCTTCGTGTATCTGAGTTTTAACAGTTTTTCGTTATTGAGCGGGTTCTTCAACTTTTTTTTCAAAATGAAAGGTTCTGACACAATAAATGGACTGAACATAAATTTATGATGAATTAATCGCGATTTTCACACCACACATTGAAACAAAAAAAAGCTCAACTTTGACTCATTACCATACCAATCCCATAATGAATTGATTTTGAATAAACAGGATTTTCATTGAAAATCTCTCCAATAGAGAGTTTGATTTTTAGATTGAACCTCTTTGATCTCCAAAAAAGTATTCCTGGCTGTTGAAGGGAAATTGTTATGTTTTATTTCAACTCAAAGGGGTTCTTTTGAGTCTCGAGACCGAAAGAGCCTTTTTTTAAAAAGTCTAATTCTTGAATAATTTGCCGCTTCCTTTCTTCAAATAAAATTTATTTTCTCTTTTTTTCTAATTCATGGGATGAGATTATTTTCAAATCACCAAATTTGAAATTCTTCTGTGAAGAATGAAATAAATAGGGTGAAAAAAAAAAGGTTTTCTTGATTTTTCAGAATAAAGGAAGGAACTTGGCAAAGAAAAAATCCTTTTGAAATTTTATCCATTATTTGGATTCAAACTCCGTTAGTTAAAAATAAAGTAAGTCTCTATGAACCAAAATATTAAGCTCCTCAGAATTCTCTGTCTCTTACAATTTTCTCTTTTTTATTTATTGCTTGAAAATAATTGTTATTGAGACTAGTCTTAAAAAAAACTTTCATCATCAGTTGCAGAAACATTGAAAAAATTCTGACGTTCATTTTTAATGTTCTCATTCAAAATTTTTCAGAAATTTGAAATGCAATTGGTTTAATTTTTTGCAACTCATTCTTCTCAAAAAAAATATTTTCACCAATTATTTAGACAAAATCTAAACTACTTATCAAGTATTTGACAATTTTCTCAGTTTTTGAATTTTTAGAAAATCGAGAATGGAAAAAAAAAAAACTTTATTGATCTCTTATGCACTCCTCTAAAGATGAAATTGAATTTTTGTGTTAACTGGGTGTTTTTTTTTGCTTTTTCCAACTTTGTCTTTGTGGAATCAAAGCTGAATTTTCGCTCTTGTTTATTCTTTGAATCCATGATTGTTTAGGGGTAAATTAAAAGCCCGGAAAAAACCCTTTTTTCAAAATTCAGTTTTCGCCTAAAAAATTTTTGATTAATTTTTTTTTAATGAAGGAATAACAATTCTGGCAAGAAAGAAGTTAAGGAGAAAAAAAAATAATTTAGAGCAGATTTAACAAGGACTCGGATCATGGCTTCTTTACATATTTTGATTGAATCAAAAATTGTAAAGGAATCCACAAATCTCAAAAGAAAATATTTGAAAATTGCAAAAATTGAGAAATGCAGAATAGGAAAAAAATTGAATAATTCAGGTTCAGAACCATTTGAACCTCAACTGAATCCTAAATAATTTTTTTCATTTTTCTTCTCTGCAGAAAATCTGAAAAATGAATTTAGCTCAGTTGAAATTTTTTCTCAATTTTCAAAGTTAGAATTCTCAGAATCTGTTTTCTTGAGAAAAAGAAAACCCTTTCGATCGAAATTCATCAAATCAAATAGTGATGAGTTCAGGTTCAGAATCTGAGTTGAGACAAACTCAGGAATTTCTGACTAGAAAAATCAAGATAAATATGATAAAACTTTTCCCTCGATATTTTCAAGAAGAATGAGGTAGTTTGGTGAGTGAATTATGGTTTAATCTTCAATGAAGAAGTTTCGCTTTGATTATTTTCAACAGAATTTTTTGTTGACAAAAAACTTTTTTTGCGATTTTTTTTTCTCTATTTTTTGTCCCTAGCTGAAAAATCAAAAAAATCAACAAAAAATTTTCAGAGAAAATAAAAAAAATATGGACATTTCAGACCCTTGATTAAATTCAAAAACGAAAATTTTCACAAAAATGAAATAGCAAAGATTTTCATTTTAACAAAAGAAATTCATGAAGAAAAATCTCTTGGTCTAGTTTTAAGAGAAAAAACAATTGAATAAACAATTGATGATTTAACTTGTAATTTGTACTACTATTGAGTAAATTTATAATGAATAAGTACAACAAAATATGAAAATATTTTTTACAAGCATAATAATTCTGATGATAATATAAACAAGTAATTTTCTTATTCAACTACTGCTTTAGTTAGTTAGCATTTTCAGAGGGCTTTTCAGTACTTTGGGTTTCTTTTGGAGGAGGAGCGATATACTCAAACTTTTGGATTTCTGAATCTCTACCTTGAAGGATCATTCTAAAGAGATCCACATTTTCGATAGGCGAAGAATCAGGAGAAACAAGAAAGACAGCCTTGACTTTTTTCTTCTGTGAGGAAGTTTCAACAAAAGTGGCTTCAATTGTGGCGCTCTGTCTATTCTCTCCTTCATCAGCCTCGGGATTTACTTTCTTTGGAGGTGGGACTTCGGTTTTGGTGATTGTAGCATCTTTTATATCGCAAACAATTCCTGAGCCTTGGTTTCCCCATTGATACAGCATCACTTGTTGATTATTTATCAAGTCCATTCTCATAATGGAGTTCTCCATCAAACATTGAGCATTATAAGTTCCGAAAACGGTAGCAGCAAAACCGACAAGAGGAAAACCGATTGCGATAGGAGAGATGTAAGCATAGGCAATATATGATAAGGGGACCCAAATAAGAGCTTCAAAAGCATAGACTGTTCTCCAAAAAGCTTTATCAAAGGTGATTTTGCTAATTTGAGGTCTATCCTTGATTCCTCCAGACATGGCATAAATTGCTTTATTTTTGTATTGATAATTCATATTCTCCTTGTCTTGAGGATTTTTTGTGTAGTTGACAAACTCCTCCAAAGTTAAACCATGAATTTTGTTGGTTGGTGTAGCCTTGAGCTTATTGAGTTGAGCGATTTGTTCAGGTGTGAGTTTAGGTTCTTCTTCAGATTGAGGTGTTGATGAAAAAGAAAATCTGTTGTTGCCAAGAGCTGGTTGTTTGTAGCCCAATTTGAGGCAAGGTAAGAATTTACCATTTTTACTAGAGGAGCACAGGAGTTGGCAGGCTTCAGATTTAGCAAATTGACGGAAATAAGTACTCAACATTGTTTTTTGTTTTTGCAAAATAATTAATAAAATATAAATATCTAATTTAATCACAGTGAAAGATAAAAGATTCGTCTCTTGTATTATTTTTGATCAATATATTGATACTGATTGAGTACAAAGAATTCGACGATAATGATTAGACTTTAGATAAATTCGAGAAAGAAACAGATTATGGTGAAATTGTTTTAATCATAGGAAATCATATTATTTCTATATATAATTTCGCTCAAAATAAATAAAATAAATTTACTAGAAAACAATTTCATGTTTTTCATGCTATGCAGCAATAAATTCATTATTCATTACTTTTTAATTAAGCAAAGGTAAGAGCATCAGCTTGTTTGCTATCATCAAACATGTCGGCAATTTCAGCTTGAGATTTGCCTTTGGTTTCCTTGATGTTAAAGAACATGTAGACAGTACCGACGGCACTGAGAACAGCAAAGACCAAGAAACCTCCTCCCATACCCAAATGAGCAGCGACGGCGGGGAAGCCCAAACCAATGATGAAAGTGGAGACCCAGTTACCGAGGACAGCCATACCAATAGCAACATCGGGAAGGATATCAGCGATGTAGATCCAGGGAGCGGGACCAATGGTGAAGCCGAATCCGAAAATGTAAGCCCAGATCAAGAACTTGAGTCCACTTGATTGAGTGTAGAGACTGCTGATACCAAAGACACCCAAAATAATAGCAGAGATACCCATACCGGAAATAAGGAGAGATCTTCTGCCGAATTTTTCAATGACTAATCCTGCGCAGACGGTGGCGACAATTTGGAGGATATCCATAATGACGGTGTCGACGGTGGCTTCGTCTTCAGGGAAGATCTTGTTGGAGAAGAAGATGATGGCGTTGATACCAGAAAGTTGTTGGAAGACGGCGACCATAATACCGATAATAAGTCTCTTGCTGTACTTGGCGGACAAGACATCAGCCATAGTGAGTTGTCCTCCTTCAGCTTGTGCATCTCTTTGTTGTCTAAGCTTGCTGAGTTCTTCTTGGGCTCTGCTATCAGAGTAGAATTTTTCCAAGACAACTCTGGCTTCTTCGTCCTTAGATTGTTGGACCAAATACTTGGGGGTTTCGTGAGTGAAGGCAATGGAGCTCAAGACGAGTCTGAAGATGGGGGCAAAAGCAGCGCCACCCAAAAGGATCTTGTAGTACTTGCTATCGCTCAAAGAGTAGGTCTTGGCAGTGAAAGTGGGCATGCCCAAACCAATCAAGGGGGCAACGAGGACACCGATGCAGATAAGCAATTGGTTGACAGTTCCGAGGGAGCCGGCGATTTCACTGGGAGAAACTTCACTAATGTAGAGGGGAACCAAGCTGGAGTTGGCACCGACGCAGAAGCCTTGGATCAATCTTCCGAAGACCATTGAGTAGGGCTCGGTAATAAGAGTTAAACCTGTTCCAATAAGGGCGATAACGTCGATCAAGAGCATGGCCTTTCTTCTTCCGAGGGAAGAGGCGATTTTACCGGCAGAAAGAGCTCCGATACCAGCTCCCAAAGGAACAAAAGAGGTCATGAAGTTGATCAAAGTGTCGGGAATGATGTGGTCAAAAGCATGGTACTGCACGAAGTCTCCGATGGGATTGAATGCGGACATGACGTAACCGAAAAAGAAGGCTCCGAGAGCAGCATTGATGACAGCTGAGTAAACATAACCAGTCTTGTAGGTCTTGCCTCCTTCAAAGGAGGTTTCACCACCAACGTATTTCGCGTAGTCACTCATATTTTTTTTTTATGATTTAGATTAATTATTATTTATAGAGAAATTTCGCCGATTATATATTAATAAACTTGTGATCTAACTGCTTATTGGTTAAAATCATCATACTCAGCTCTGATCTCAGACTTTTAATTCACTCTCAGTTTTTTAGACGAAAAATTTGACTCCAAACTGAGAATCACCCAAAAGAGAGATTCCCTTTCTTGGAGGATCTGAATTAAGAAAAATATTTTTCTCGCAGGGACTTTAGAGAGTTTTCTAAAAGGATAAGAACCTCTTTGATTATTTAGTTTTGAAAATTAAGACTTGTTTCCTAACTGTTCCAATCAACTCAAATATTTTTCCAAGAAGATTTATTCGAAGTGGTCATAGCTTCGTTAAGGCATATATTTTTCATAAACTATGGTAAAATGGAGGAAATGAGATTCTACTTTTTCTATCAATCTAACTGAGAAACAACAGTTTGTTTCCAAAAACCAAAATAAAATCATTAAAGGGAGTCTGTTAAGCCTCTAGACTCGAAAACAAGTGTACTTTATTCTTGTTGCCTTGGATTAGAAGTCAGAGGACGGGGTGTAATTTTTAATGAGCGGTGCAATTAAATTTTATTTGCATATCTTTTCACTTTCAGACAAAGGAAAAAGCGCAATAAAAATTTTATTGCGATTTATTTCTGTATAAACTCTCTTCGCCTAATTTTCTTGCCAACAGGGCTATTCTCGTTCGAGAACTTTGACAACAAAAACATCAGGATATACAGTAAAAATGACCTTCAACTTAAAACTCAAGAGTTATTCTTGAAACATGCTGAAACAGTTTTTGAATTGCATGAATTTGGCAGTTAAAGATAGAATATCTCGAGTAATGAACTCCTCGCAATCTATTGTTTTTAAACTTTTGGCAAAATCCAATTTTATTTGTAAAATATCTTTTTGTCAAATACTTGATTTATTATATCAATTTGTTTTCTGTTGTTTTGAAGTTAATGGGAAAAAATATTTGGATTCAGATTTGCGTGGGGAGTAGTCAAAAAAGAGGGGTGGGTTTCATCACCCCCTTTGACGATTTAATATTGATTATATGTTAGGGTTTTGGGGGAAAGCTTCAATGATTTTTTTGTTTTTTGATGTGTTATATTATTGTTACTGATTTCTTAAGTGTTGACTTTGAGGGAAGAAGAGTGGTTCGTCTGCAGATTGAAGATGAGGTGAAGAGGTGAGTGAATTTTAAGAGTAAAGAATTGAGAATTAATTCTCAAAGAAATTTAGAAAAAAATGAAAAAGTCTT
>PJUD01000756.1_pt1 | contig 13484 bp, 6 predicted proteins | sample 1512341 | NCBI WGS metagenome assembly PJUD01 (sample SAMN08177675, study PRJNA422409) | Feces metagenome, whole genome shotgun sequencing project. | isolation source: Chicken feces (3) enriched on wood chips: beechwood xylan treatment | host: Gallus gallus | place: USA: Madison | collected 2015-01-15 | reverse complement strand
CGAGGAGACAAGAAAGCCAAAGAGTTCAAACTGCTACTTGGCATCATGTCATGCATTTTAGGCGTATTTTGACTGCTCTTGGAAATTAGTCGAGAAGACACTTTGCTATAGTCAGTTGCCATATCAATTCGGATAATTGTCTCATTAAAGAATCTGGATTTTCGCTGAGTTGGACTATTCAATATCAAACTTTCGGCTCCTTCTGATCTTGGAGGCACAGTTAAACTTTTTGCAGAGCTGGGATCTCGTTTGGGAGGGCTTGTGAAACTAGAATTTGTTGATTTCAAAGGAAGTGTCGCTGAAAAGTTGGAACTTGAAGTACTCATCATCATCTTTTGCTGATTTTCTGGCAAAAATCTCGAATTAGTAGCTTGTAAGTATTCAGTTAACTTGAATTTGAAGTTGACATCAGTTTTGCCTTTATTGTTTTGGTTCAGGTAAAACTTTTCAATAAAAATATCTGCTCGAACTTTCTCATTAAACCATTCAATTAAATGTGGACTTGAAGAATTATCTATTCCCTTAACCATACTCAAAGCCTTAAATTTAATTGAATTGATTTTTCCTTCTGATATTGGCTTATCTTCATACTTCAATCTAAAATGGAATATTCCCAATATCACCATATAATACATTATCACCTCCTAATTTAAAGTGGTTAGCAACCCAAATCAGCCTTCAAAATATTACCTTTTCTGTTTGGAGTCCGTTTGAGTAAGGAAAGTTATTTTTAATAGTAAAGAAAAATTTGCTCAAAAATAGCTTTCTTGGACCTTTCTTTGGATGCAAGAATATCTAAATTTCATGGTTAATTTTCAAAATCCCTCCACCAGTTATACCATGATATGCTTTGCATCGTTACTTCTCATGTCAGAAATCTCCATCACCACCTTGTTTATCTTATCAGTTATCTCCTGTTTTCAAAGTTTAGTTTTCATCTCATCACCCCAAAATTGTTACTTCAATTTGACTGAATATGCTTTTCATATTGATCTCAGTTCTACTTATGACTCCAAAATTCACAATATCCATTATCAAAACTTCGACTTTCGTTGGACGTTCTCCCACAAGAATTTCTCTCCAATTTATTGTTTCAATCTTTTGACTTTCCCATTTTGCACTATGAGCAAAATTGTTTCCTGGATTTGTCTGAACTGCTCTGACAGCACCTTCAATCGTTCTTCGAGCATCTTTGATAACTGCTTGATCAGGACTAGCTGCAAGGCTTGCTTCTATGCTTTTATTCGTATGCAAAAAGATCATTGCTCGGTTTGAGAGTCTGACTTTTGTATGTTTTGGTTCAACACTTCCCTCCCGACTGCTCGTAACTGAATCTAACCTTGTTTTTGAAGGGTTATTGCCTACTTCGTCAAAAGCTTTGGTGGGATTTTGAGAAGTTGAGTCTTTATATAAAGTCAAGAGCTCATTATAACTCGATTTTTGCATATCTTTATTTAAATCTCTTAAGGTTGAAATGGCTTCAGCAAGTTTCTCTTCTTTCAAGCTGGAAACCACATCTTTGGAGTTTTTCTTGGGCTTCGATATAATTATATTTGGAATATTTCCTCGTTTAGAGTTGTTTGTCTTTGACCGCATGCTACCAAGGGCCGTTGCACTTTCTATCACATATTAATATATCTCTTTCCTTCTCTGATTTTTACTTTTGCCTAGTTTAGTCTCATCTTCATCTGGTACTAGCCCTAAAGTGTCATACAGGCTACTTCGAACCTCATTCTCTGTTTTTATCACTGTGTTTCTTGGAACCTGGTAGTCAGTTCTCCTTTCGATCTTTGCACTATACGAATTCGGTGATGTTTCTTGCACTATCCGATTTATAAACTATCATCATAATTTTCGCTATTTTACCCAGAAAATCACTTGTTATTTTTATATGAGCCGAGTTGCTGATTTTTGGAAAGTAGATGTCTTGTGCATCATTATCGTCAAGTAATGCCTCAAACTCTTGCAATTCATCTTTGAAAATCCGATTTATACTTGTCATGCAATTGACGAGGAAATAATTAGGGGTTTTTAATAGAAATAAGATTTTCAAAAGGGTTTTAAATTCAAACCTTCAAAAAACCCTGCCTTACATGTGCTTATTACACATGCATATATCATCAAGAAATATATTTTTACATTTTTAATCAAACTCCATCTCACCTCAGTTTTCCAGTATCTTCTTTTCCTTTAAAAACAAATTAGGCACTAGACTTTTGATCTCTCTTGACTAAAACAAAATAGCCACAAAATTAACAATTTCAATCATATGGTATTTATTAACTAGCCTCTGAAATTCTCTAAACTTCTTTTAATTGCCAAAACTGCTTTTTTATATTTCTCAGAATCCTCCTTAATAGAATTCTAGAAAGATTTCTCTTGGTTTCAGAACAATGAAAAAGAGGAAAAAAGAAAAAGATTTTCCTTTAAATTTTGTAGAGTTTTCATTGTTGAAAGTGAGTGCTTTAGATTATTTTATATAAAGTCAACAAGCTCACTCAAAAAGTCTGGCTGAGACTACTTAAAATCAAGAATTTGGATCTGAAGAAAACGGAAAAAAAATCTCCCATCTTCTCTTTCTCAATGATCATCAAAAATTTTTTTCAGGTTTTTTCTGAAAAAAAAGAGAAGTCATTTGCTTGATTTTAACAATTTTTAGGGCACTTCTAAGTTCTCAAAAAAGTTTTATTTCTTTTCCAAAAATTCTGAATTTTTTTTTAACAAGAAAAACTGGAAAATTTTTTGAAAGCAAAAGAGAGAGAAAAAAAAAATCAAAAGAGAAATACTTTCAAAAGGATATTGATATTGATATTGAATTTGAATATTTTTAAAACTTATTTAGAAATATTATTATATTAGAACAACTACTCAAACAAAAAAATGGCAACTACTGGAACTATTGATAAAGCTACTCTTGCTGATCTCCAAAAGGCAATGATTGGTAGAGCTGTCATCAAGGTATTGATCTGAAAACGCTATATTCCTCATTCTTTCAAGGATACTGACATGAATCCTGAAATGCAAGGTGAAGTTCAAGATGTTATCGTCTCTGGTATAGAAAATAACTCTGCTCAACGCTTGAATGTTGAGGTAAACTCTTTTCAAACCTAGTTTTTAACTCTCAAGGCTGCTGCTAAATATATTAAAGAAAATTTGGACAGAAAGTTTGGTCCTTCTTGGCATTGCATCTTAGGTATTCAAAATAATAACGTCTCAAAGTTATAATCAAACCTTTAGGTGAAGGATATGCCTGCGATCTTCACATGCAAGAAAAAACCATGATGTATATGTTTTACAATGGAAAAATCGCTGTCATCGTATTTAAGGCATAGTTTTTGAAAATTTTCATGTATGTTTATTTTACATACAAAACATTTCATCCATTGATAACAAGTCATGCACTAAAACTCTCACTGTAATCATTGTAATAAATTTTTGGAATATCACTTTATTTCCAAAAAGAAAAAAAATCAAGAAGAATTCTCGGAATAATATGGAGGGAGGCTTTCAAAACTGCTTGTCAATTTGATGTAATTTAATTCATAATTCATATAATCACAGGAAATATATCTTAATATTTATTTTGTTGCTTTTTATAAAGACTCTCTAAAATACAAAATACAAATTAAGTAGTTAGACATTCTTTATTTTTGGTTTTTATGATGGTTCATTCAAAATCTTGATTCATTAAACAGTTGGGTTGAGTTATTTTTGACTTTTAGTTTTGCCGATAGGAGATTCATATTTTCTCATGTTTTTATTAGAATCCATGAAATGGTTGTTTCCAAAATTATTATAGGGCATATTATAAGGCATATTGAAAAAAGTATTGGGCATAGCATGGAAACTTGGATCATTCTGATAATGCATGGGAGGCATCATTGGCATTGTGTTCATTGTAAATCCATTGTAAATTGTCATGGAATAATCTGTTGTTTGCCAGTAATAATCATTCACATTTTCCTCTCCACTTGTGCTCAATCCATACAAAACATTTCCATGCCTTTGATCCACAATCTTTCGGAAATACACTTCCTTCAACTTAAAATATATCGACACTGTCAACAAAGCATCACTTCCAGCTTGATGCTGAGGCCCAGTTCTTCGAACCTAATTATTGAATTTTAGGATTCAGTTTTCAAATTAATGCTCCTTACATTCAAATCTCCTGCAATCTTGCTGAGACCGCTGCCTTTCATACTATCTATATCTCTAATCATGTATTTCACGTCGTAAAATGATGGGAAGTAGGTCTTGAGGATTCCATAAAATCCACCTTCGTCATCTGGAAGGTTCTGTCCGATCAACATTCTCAACAAATATGCAAAATCAAAGCCTCCGTGGAAAGTGACCCACTTAACATCTTCGTTCAAAATGAGGCCTGATTTATAATTACGCAGGTTCTTTCAGAAATTCACTAACCAGAGCCAATCAGGTATTCTGCAAAGACCTTTGGGCTTATTCCTCTTGACGAATGCTCTTCAAATTTTATACCAGAATTTGAAAGCAAATCAATCGCGTCTTTAGCGTATTCGTCAGAACTAACCAAAGTTCAAATTCCAAAAAATCCCAAATTTCTTTACTTCAAGTCAAATTTAAAATTGAATTGCCACGTATTTACTCCCTCAGGTAAATAACCCTCGTCATCTGTAAAACTTATTCCTATTTGGATCACTTTCAGTTTATCCACATTCATCTTGATGGTTTTATACTCCATCTCCTACATTTTCTTTAGAACCCCAAATTTCGACATCTTTCTTTACTGAGTAGCTCCCAAAAGAGTTTATGTCATTTGGGTTAAATCTATGCACTATTCCAGGGAATTCAGTATCCTAACTTTTATAAGTTTTGCCACATTATTCGAAAGTACCATGCCAATTGTTTTATATTTCTCAATCAAAGATGTTATCTTGGCAAACTCCTCTTCAAAGTTATCCTCCCAAACATCACAAATTATCAATGGTTGCGTCGGGGTATGAATATGTTGTTTTGGGGCTGGTGGATTTTTTGTATTCGACATTGAGTCGTAAATTAAACCATTAGGGTATCGAAAGTTTATTGGCGACTAAGCAAGTCAATATCATAAAACAAAGATCAAGTTCATACATGCATTGAGCTCATTGACTCCAGTTACGACCAAAATAACGCACTGGTGTGTTTTTTTAATGTATTATATATTTATATTATTTTGACTTTTTAAAATCTGCTCTGCTCTAAATATCACTCTTACTCAAATTATTTTTTTTTTCTTGTTAGTTTATGTCTCTTCATCTGATTCAATGTATAAAGGATCCTAATCATTCTGAATCTCCCTAAAATTAATTCTTAGTAAAACTCTGTTTGCAGAAGTAGTCTTTAGAGATTTTTTTTCAAAATTAATTTGTCTACCAAAAATATCAATTTACTATCTCTTCTAAAAATTGGATTTCATTTCTTATCAGTTGGATCTATCATTCTTTTGAAGCAGAATTTTTTCTCAAAAAATTCTTTTCGTCTTCAAAAATATTTTTCAAAACAAATTTTTTTTCTGAGGGTTGAAATTTTCAACAAAATAATAATTTCAAGGTTTCGAATTTTTTGTAGGAAGATTGAATTTTTTTTGTGACTGAATTGAATTTTTTTAGTCAAAAGTTTTTTTCAAAAAAAAAAGTGAAAAAAAAATTGTTCATTTTACTTCAAAATTGAATTAACAAAATTTAATCACATTACTTTGTCAGGAAAAAATAAATGAGTGAAGTGATGTTCTATGAGATGATATGATTGAATCAAAAATAAAAAATCATGAAATCTAGCCTCAAAGTATTTTACTCCATGATCTAGAGAGGATCCTCAAATATTCCATCTTGGGACTTGAAAGATCCAAGGTCCAAGATGAATGAATGAGGAAGATGAGGAGGATTGTGTTTTCATTTAGGGACTGATGTGTTTTAAAAATCTAAGGTCACGGTGAAAAGAGAGTACTAATTAGCTCTCTTTTGATTAATTAACTTTATCTTATGGTCATTAAATTGAGACAAGATATTATGCAGAGATATTCAAGAGACCATTTTTGACGTCTTTTATTCTCTGTTAATTATCATCACTCCTATGATACAAAGAAGAAAGAAAGATTTCTCCGTTGTCAAAATAGAGCAAGTTTGCTAACTCTAATACATGTTGAGATTACTTTCTTCACAAAACAACAAAACTATTTTGCTTATTTAGGGTTTCATGTTCTTATTACATACGAGTAGCAACACATATGAGAGAGAACTTCATGCATACAATCAACTTTCTGCAGCTTACCATTCTTCGTCATCACCGAAGAGACCACCGCCCAAGCCAACATCAGCAGCTTCTTCTTCTTTAGCAGCGGGCTTTTCTTCCTTCTTGGCTTCAACCTTGGCGGGGGCAGCAGTGTTACCAGCGGGGGCAGAGCTTCCACCTTTACAGAGTTAATACATAATATTCAATATTCTTTATTACCGAAGGAGACGGTAGAGAGCTTCTTAGATCCGGCAGCAATAACCTGAAAAATTAACATTCACGTCAACAATCGTCTTTCTTACTTCGTGGAGTTGCTTGCCCTTAAGAGCATTTACAACTCTGGTGAGTTCTTCTTCATTGACTTCACCACCGATTTCTTGGAGGACCTTTCTGACATCAGCATCAGCTAATCAGGGGTTAGAAAAAGCAGACAGCACATGCATACAGGGGGTTTCGTTTCCACCGAGGACCAAAAGGGCATAAGCAGCGATGTATTTCATGACTTCCTGTGAATTTATTTCTTGGGCAATTAAGTTTATAAATAATAACTTTTATACCTTTGAAAAAGCAATCCTAAATCATTAATTCGCTTCACATCAGACATATATTAAGATTATCAATTACTTTAAAAATACACCGGAAACCACAATCTGCTCGGCATATCCTTGACCAATCTCAAGATCCACACAGAAAATATTTTTCCCCTTCATAATTTCTTCAATCACAATTTTTTTCGCAAAATGCCTTCCTTCATTATTCACCGAAATCCCTATGATTTGTGAATGAGTGATTACAGACGGACTTTAAATTCGCACACAGATTAATTTTGAATAAAAGATATCGAGTAGAAATCGTCAAAGAAATTGTCATATCTTGCTAAAATTCATTCGTTTTCACTAATGAATCATTGCAAAAGACATAATTCACAACTCTCTTTGACCTATCTTTACTCATTCTCATTAATAAAGCAAATATTTGTTTTAAAGAGACATTAATACTCATCCTATCTCCCATCTACCTCTAATATTGACTCCATCTCTTTAGCAGAGATGATCTTTCACATCAATATCTCAAAATGAGATGTTATGATGAAAAGGGCTCTTGAAAATTTTCTTTTTTGAAATTATCATTGAATACATTACACAAATGTTCATCTCTCATTCTGTTAATATTTTCAATAACATGCTTCAAAATTGTTTGAAAAAAATGTTTTCTTCCATTTTTGATATTCAAAAAATTTTCTCGTTCTTTCAAAATTTTTCCCTCTTCAAAAGAGTGAAAATTCACAGAAAAATTTTGTTAATCAAATCCCGCAAAATGGTAACATGAGAAATTTAAGCCAGAACTTTTCCAAAAAAAATCATCGAGTATAAAAATAGCTTCCACTCTTTCTCCATTAAAAATTCAAAGTCTCCTTTTCAATTTGAATCAAATCCTTCAAAGAGTCAACAATCGATTTCATTCGTGGGGAAAATTTTGATTGATTGTTAAAATTATTTCCAATCGATTTCCTAAATCTCTAAAGGTAACATTTTTCAATCTGCAAAATTTTCACTTGAATAAAAATATTCCCCTTCTTAATTTTTCACTAAAAATATTAAATTGATAGAGATGATGTTTTCTATTTGTGATTTTAACTAAAAATCTCATTATTTTAGTGCTAGCAAATATCATCTCATTATTGAACTAAGAATATTTTGTTCTCAATGTTCTCAAGAAAAAAGCATCTCATAAGCCTAAAGATGAAAATCAGAATCGACTCAAAATTAGTTTAGGGGGTGAAATATAAAAGCCAAGAAAAATCTGACCAGATTAAACTATAATCATTTTCTCGCTCCAAACTGTCATTAAAAACTCCTGGGAGAAAAACTTTAACCTCAATGTTTCCTTCCAATAGGTTAAACAATCTCAGAAAAATTCTCTCTGATATCAAATTGGCGAGAAAGATAGTCCAAAAAGAGAAAAAATTCAAAAGTGTTTCCTTTAGATGAATATATTTGTCAATTTTTACAACAAGGAGGAGTTCCAAATCAAACTTGTACTTCCTTCTAGAATCAAACAATAAAAAGATCAAAAAAATTTTTTTGAAAATTTTTCCGATTAGATTCAAAATAATTTTTGCCCTCAGAAAATAAATTTAATCTTTTTTGTTGATTTTTTTCAGAAAAAAATCTTTATTCTAAAATTTCTTTTTTCTTCGTTTGATTCCGAAAAAAAGAGGAATTAAGTTTCTTCTAGAGTTTTTTTGGAGATTGGATCTCCTGAAGATTTTTTTTTTTCAACCCGTTTAAGATTTTTCCCAAAAAGGGAAAAAACATATTTTCTTGGAGTTCCTCTTCTTCAATCAAGAGGCTTTTTGGCTAATATTAAAGCTAACTTGAAAGTTAGTGAATTTTTCAAGCCCTTTTCCTGCCTTCTTGCAAAATAATTTTTTTAAAAGACGTTTTCAATACAAACTTTATTCAAAGAAAATCATTCCTCTCAAAGGAATGATCTTAATTCAATATTTACAATTGAAAAAGTGAGAAAAATTTTTTTGTAATTTTTTTTTCAGTTGAAGTTGAGATTTGAGAATCTCTTGAGAAAATGTTCTTCAGATTGAATTGAGAAAAAATCAAAGAAACACAGATCTCATGGAAAAGTTTCACAAAATAATTTTCCTCCAAAATTCTTTTTGAAAAAATTTCGCAAAAATTTAGTTTTAAAATATTTATTTTGAGACAGTCTGAAACTCGGCAGGAGGTTTCATTTCATCATTCAAATCAATATTTTTGCTTTAAAAAAATGAGTATTTACAAAGTTTTCTTCAAGAAAAACAAAAATGACTTTTTTGTTTTCTTTTTAAAGTTTGTTTCACAGAGTCCAGTCATCTGCAGAAAAAGGGAATCAGATTTTCAAACCTTCCATATTCGAATGAAACAAGAGAAGAAAAAAATCAAGAAATAAACTCAAAATAATTATTTGTTTTTATTGATTCGCCTCACTGAAATTCCAAGCAGAATTTCATTAAATCAAAAGATTAATAATATCATATGAGAAAAATATCATCAATAAAAACTTTCCAAGTTCTCATCTTCTGATTGGTATATGAAACGAGAAAGATTCTGACAAGGAAAATCTTCTTTAAAGATTAAAAAACATTTTTACTATGTGTGACATCAGGTGGTCAATACTGGTCACGGATTGATTATTTTTCGCATACAATTTTGATCCTTGTTTGCCTAAAAATGATCTTTCTTGTCTTCAATAGACTAAACTATCTGCATAGCTTTTCTACTATTCTCTCAAAACTCTTTTCTTCAGCTATAATCCTCTCTGGTCAAATCATTTCGAAACTATTTCAACCTTGATCTTACTTTAGAGAGATTTCTCATCTCTTCAACAATCACTTTTTGTGATGAGAAAGAAAAGTCTCATAAAATTTTATGAAAGGAGAATTAAGAGTATTTGTCTAAAATTCGAAAAATATTTTAGGCAAAAAAAATTTTGAATCTGTCCTGCCACACTTTAGATGAAACTCAAGGTTTCTCTTAGAAAGACCAGCTTACCCAACAAAACCTCAACAAAAAGGATCAAATCTTTACAAAATCTCACTTGAATTCTTTCTTATTCCACTTTCTAATTGAAAGACCAAATCTAATGGTAAACTATGGAAGAATCTTTAAAATCCATCCTTCGAGAAAACTTGTCCAAAATCTTTCCCAAAATTCAAGGATTTAAATTTATTCAATGAATGGCCATCAGACGATCACTGTGTGTAAATACTTTAATATCAATTAAAACCAGGGATGATTGATTTTCTCTTTTACTCTTAAAAAATCACTCAAGTATTCAGGTCCCTAGATCACTTCATTCTCTAGATTAGGAAATAAAATATGTATCCTTCAAATAGACATTAAGTTTTGACCCGTCCTAGAAGATTTTATTTAAATTTGAAATTGGTAAGATACTAAAATTACCGTATAACCTCTCAGATTTCACCCCCTCTAATTATTCACCATGAGGGTCTTCCCTCTAATTCTTCACTCCAGAAGAAAAAAGATCCTTATAATTAGAGGTGATCTTAGATTCCCAAATATCTTTGAGAAAAGGTTCATTTCTTTCATTATGAGAAAATTCCAATGAAAAAAAAATCACAAAATTTTTTTGATATTTTTTTTTCAAGGGAATTCTAAATTCTGGATCAAAGACTCAAATCTATTCAATTTTTTCGAGGTAATTGCTGGGTTGACAAGTTCTTTGTCTATCACTCTGAAGTATTTAAAAATCTTCGTCTTAACATTTTAGGAGAAAATTATCTTTGTAATTAGCTCAAATACAGCTTGAATAGAGGGACCCTCTAATTATTCACTTCTCTTTCTTTCCTGAGACCTCACCTCTAAATATTCACGCCCAAACCTCCATTTTGGGTAGGTGAAAAATTAGAGGCTATACGGTATGGAATTACTGGACTTCACTATCCAAAATTGATGAAATTAGAAGCTAATGATCATATTTTATCTCTCAAAACATAGGACTTCTTTAGGGAGAGAAGGAACATATTCCGGCCTTTGTCATAATTTCAGAGGTTCACTGATTTTAATGTTAGAATGGGAATGAGACAAATAACGACTTTTTTAATGCAAGGATCTATTTTTTGATTTACACTAAATTTACCCTAAATTTCTCCTGATAGGAAATTTGTTCCAAAATTAAAGGAATTTGGATTGGCTTGCAGACAAATTTAAACTTTGGAATCTTGGAGCAAATCAACAACAATAAAAATTTCCTAAAATTCAATCATTTCTAAAAAGCGAAAATTCATGTCTGTGCGAGTTGAAATACAACAGCAGAGCCCAGCGGATACTTCTTCTTCAAAGGACTGTCCTACAACAAAAAGTCCTTTCCAGGAGGAGAACAACCCCAAATTCAAGTCAGATATGGACAAAGCTGGCTTATTGAGCTCCCTCAATTTCATCTTTGTCATCCCACTTGTTGCTCGAGTCTGGAAAAAGTCTAAGAAAAATCAAGAATTAAAAGAACAGGATTTGATCACTTTCCCCTTCAATAAAGGATCAGAATACCTCGAAAAGCAGTATATGAAAAGGGTTCAAAATCAGCAACTAAAGCAGAGAGATTCCAAAAACAAAAAGATCAACACTGCACTCGCTGTCTTTGGAGCTATCAAATGGCAATTCTTCACTGCTTTATCTATTCAAATCTCATATGTCTTTTTGAAAGTCTTCATGGGCTATATCCTCAAAAGATTAGTTGAATGCTACTTGGACCCTAACCTTGCAAAAACCCATGCCTTTTGGTGGGCTGCCATCTTGGTCGGTGTCAATGTCCTTGGTTTCTATGCTGACCATCATTGGAATGATCAGACAAGTCGTTTGGGAAGCTATGCCAAGGCTGGAGTCATCAGCATGCTCTACAGCAAAATTACCAAACTTTCCACTCACTCCATCACTAAAATCTCTGCTGGACAGCTTGTTAACCTTGCTGCGAATGATGTCAATACAGTTGAAATGCTCTCTTTCTTCTTCCCCAGTGTTATTTCTGGCTGGGTTTGCCTCATTTCTGGTGCTGCATTAATGTGGATTTACTTTGGCGTAATTTGTCTTTTGGGTGTTGGTTACATTGTTGCAACTGTCCCCCTTCAAATGATCATTGCTCAAACAGCCTCAAAACCCAGATCTGAGAAAAATAACATCACTGATGAAAGAGTCAGAAAAACCAGTGAGTTGATCCAAGATATCAGGCTCCTCAAGATGTACACTTGGGAACTCAAATTCCGTGAAATTATTGCTCTCCTCAGAAAGAAGGATATCGTTGCGACTAACAAAATTCTTTTCTGGGAAAGTCTTTCAAGAGCCCTTGCCAACAGCAGTCATTTCATTGCCACTTTCCTTATCTTCATGCTCTACTATGTTACCGGTGGTGACTTGACAATCCCCAAGGCTTTTGCGGGATATTATCTTCTCAATTATATGAGAAACTATGGAGGCTACTTTGTCTATAATTCTTTCACCTTCATTTCAGAAGCAAAACTCTTCTTTAAGAGACTTGACAAGGTGATGGAAACTGTTGAAATGGACGAAGTCGTCTTTGATGCTCCTAAAGATTGTGCCAACTCCATCGAATTTGAAAAGTTCAATGCTTATTGGACCAAGGATGAATCACACAATAACACCACCATCAACTTTACTGAAGGCAACCAAGCTTTAGTTAGTCAAAGAAGCAAACCCACTCTTGTTGATTTCAACCTCAATATCAAAAAGAACTCAATCAATGCTGTCGTTGGCACTGTTGGTTCAGGCAAAACCTCCTTTCTCTTATCATTCACTGGCGAAATGCCCCAAACTACTGGTGCCCTCAGATACAAAGGAAGAATTGCTTATGTTGAACAAGAGCCTAGCATTTTTGCTGGAACCTTCAGAGAAAGCATTCTTTTTGGCAGAGAGTTTAATGAAGAGTTTTACCATAAGGTCATCAAGGCTTGCAATCTCGAGAGCGACTTGGCTCTTTTCCCACATGGAGATATGTCAATGATTGGTGAAAGAGGTAACAACCTCTCAGGTGGTCAAAAGGCTCGTCTCGCTTTGGCAAGAGCTGTCTATTCTGATGCTGATGTCTACTTGCTCGATGATCCCTTGAGTGCTGTTGATGCCAAAGTTGCCAAAAGTCTTTACAATGATGCTATCGTGGAACTCCTTAAAAACAAGACTGTCATCCTCGTCACTCATCAAGTCCATTTCATTAGAGATCTTGAGAATATTATTGTCTTGAATGACGGCCGTATTCAAGGAAATGGCAACTTTGAACAACTCAAAGCCCAAGGAGTTGATGTCAACACAATCTTCGGTCATAACAAGGGAGGTGAAGAAGAGGAAGAAGAAAATGCTGAAGAACCACCAAAAGCTAAACAAGTTGCTGTTGAAACACTATCGACTCAAGCTCAAGCTCAAACTGCTGCTCCCACAACCACTACAACTGTCCAAAAGAAGAGTCAGGAAACATGCAATGCTGAGGAAAAGGATCCTTATGCTGGTGAAGTCAACCTCAAGGCTTATAAACTTCTTATCAAAGAAGTTGGGTATGGAGTTGGCCTCATCATGTTTCTTTTCTGCTTGGCCGCTCAATTTGGAGATCTCGGTTATGGAAGAATTTTGGCTGCATGGACAACAGGAGAATTTAATCTTGGAACCTCTTTGGGCTGCTTGGGTGGCTTAGCTTTGTACCTGATTTCCATTCAGCTT
>PJUD01000754.1_pt1 | contig 13504 bp, 10 predicted proteins | sample 1512341 | NCBI WGS metagenome assembly PJUD01 (sample SAMN08177675, study PRJNA422409) | Feces metagenome, whole genome shotgun sequencing project. | isolation source: Chicken feces (3) enriched on wood chips: beechwood xylan treatment | host: Gallus gallus | place: USA: Madison | collected 2015-01-15 | reverse complement strand
CAATCTTCAACTCGTAATGATGGAGTAACCAAACAACCAAAACGTATTTATTGAGAATAATTTCAACGTAGGATCCTCCAATAGATGAAGAGTTTAAAGATCTTCGTTTTAAGCTGAAAGAATCCTATAAAAGAGAACAATTGCTTGAAAAGGAAGCCCAAAGAAGAAATCAGCATATTCTGAAGATTTTAGCTGAGAGCTCGAGAATAAAAGATTCATTGAGAATTTTGAGTAATAAGACTGGATATGATCCATTAGAAGGGAGAATAAAGCCAGAAAATGCACCATTCGTATATGAAAGAAAGCAGAAAAAAGGTCCAGAGGGTGAAAATGATGGGGTTGAGCTTGTGAGATTAGATGTAAGGGAGTTTTTGGGATGCAGAAAGGGAATAAATTCATAGAGAAATGAAGAGAATTTTGATAAGTTGAAGGAGGATGTGAAAGAGTTGAAAAGGACAGAAGCGAAAAATCAAAAATTGTTTAAATTGCAATGTTCTAAATATAATGAACAATTGAGAGAACTTGATGGTGTTCGTTTAGGGATCTCAAAAGAAATCACCGATAAAGATAAAGTATTATTTATTAAAAGAGAATAAAACTCACATTCAATAGGAATGCAATATTATTCGTAACAAAGCAAGAGAAATATACAGAGCCCTATTAGAAAACGGTCTTGTGCCAACTGACCGCGATTATGAAGAAATTTTAAGAGATCATCAACCAAGAAGCCCAATAATCCCAAAAAGAAGAGATGTAAGTCGTTCAGCAAGCGCAGATGGGTCAACTGCAGGAAACCTCACGATTGACACAATAAAAGTTCGCACAATGAAAGCAAACAATTCGGCAGGAGTGATATCACGCATAAAGAAAATAAACCCTCCAATGTCCAGAATAAATATTCTTGCAAAAAGAGTTTCTCAGCCACAAAAAGGAACGCAAAGTAGTCTCAGTAGAAGCCCAGGAGGAAGAATCAGCCCAAGCCCAAAGAATCAAGCGAAGACGACTGTTCCAACGACGACAAGAAGTCCAAGAAATCAAGTGCCAATAAAGAGTATTGAAGATCAACAAAAAGTGGCGATAATGAAGAGCAAAGGATTTAGAATGGATGAAATTGGGCAAAAAGGAGATAGCCAGGAATTTAGCGATTACAATCATGTTGGGCAGCAAAAAGTGAAGATAAGTTTAGTGAAAGTTTGGTATGATTCTGAAGGAATCGCAGGAATTTACGCTGAATATCTCACGAATACAGGAGAAAGAATAAAAGGAATAGAGAATATATTGGATAAATCCGGGTATAAATCAGCGGAATTTGTGGCCACTGATGGAGATTATTTGGGTTCAATCAGTGGATATGTCAATAGAGAAGATAGCTCGATTGAAAGCTTGACGTTTGTTTCGGCTGAAGGAGTCACGACAAGTGTTGGAAAAGCAAAAAGAAATAGCAAAGCATTTAAATTTGATATCAATGATTTTGAATTCCCTTCTATGATATATGGTTGCGTTAAAGGTAAAAAAAGGATTTTTTTCATTGAAAGAAACTAATGCAATAATTATAGGTCGAAGCAAAAATCAAGGAAGTGTGTTGTGTAAATTGGGAGTTTTGATTGCATCACAAGAAGTTGAAGAGAATATTGGAGCAAAAGATGATGTCAGTACAACTTCTAGACGAACTCAGGCTTTGAAACGTGTGGTAAGATTTAGATTGTTTGAGATTGAAAAAGTAATTTTTCCTTTAGCTCTAGAAAGACTTTTGAAAAAAATAAATTATTATTTTCGTTTTTAAAAAATTTTTGTATGAAAAAATTTTTTTCTTGATTATCACTTTGTAAACCAAAAGAAATGAGTTTAATGACAATATTGGACAAATTTTGTATACATTACGTTATATTACCTTGAATTAACAATTTCTAAAATTTTTCATCCTGTCTCAATCGTTTCAGATTTTTTTGATCGAATTTTTTCAAAACAAAAAAAAATCTCACCAAAAAATTTTGGAAGCTCGATTCTCAAAAGAGATCTGAAGAATGTTGAGTTTTTTCCGCTTGGCTTTAAAAAACTTTGAAATTTTTATAAAATTTTTACCCCTTTCAGTTGACTGGATCCCGCCCAATATAAAAATCCTATAATCCTGCCTTTTTCTTCATTTCTCTCTTCTAGATATAGTAAATCTCACTCCGTCTTTCACTCTTCCACTCAACTCTTCAACTTTATAAAAAAATCCTTTTCATCACAAAGAGGGAAATTGATTTTACACAAAAAATCAAATTTAATTTTTTCATAAACAGACACATTCAACATACAGCAATAAACGAGAATTCCTCATAAAAAAATTAAACTATTAATTTTCTCCTTCATCTTTTTCAAATGATCAGCGATATATGGCTCTACTTTTTCTGGGCTCTCTTCTCCGTCCCCGGCAGCCAAATCTGCGAAAATCGACCTGAAATTGTCACCAAAGAACACAACCCAGTCTGCGGTGTTGTCCCCTGTTATGTCTTTGGATACTGCGCACAAACCTACAATAATCCTTCAGAAGCTTGCCATGATAACAATGTGATAGCTTATAGACCAGGAGACTGTAGCACAGGTGCCGGTCCTCACCAAAATTACAGAGGAAATAAGAATGCCATTGTGAATGAACCTATCTGTTATTTCTATTTGATTGATGATTTGGGATATAAGGCAAGAGATATGGAGGACAATTCATTGACAGGTCAGATCCCAATGTTCTTTTATGTGCCAGGAAAATGCAAGGATATTGATAATACGATGTGTAAAGCGGAAGAAAGAGGAAAGGATTGCGAGAATACTGAAAAGCCTGTGTGTGGATATAGCTATGTGGCGAGCGAAAATAGACAGAGAGTGTATCCTGCGAGAATCAGCAAACAGACCATGAATAATGCTTGTATTGCTTGTAGCGATCCTAATATTACGTTCTATGTTAAAGGAGCTTGTGATGAGAATTCAAATACTATGATTAAAGAATAACGAGATGGAGTAATTTTTAAATTCCTCTCAGAAATTCTACAATATTGTTTGTTTTATATATCTGGAAATGATTGTGAAAAAAATTTCTTGCTAAAAATTCGTTTTGTATTGTAAAGTTTCTTTATCTATAAATGAGAAATGATTAATTTCGAAATATTATCAGAAAATCAGATCAGAAATATTTTAAAGTTCTTGATCTTATTCAATAATTCTTTTTACATCTGAAGAGATCACAACACAGAAAAAAAAATATTCAGATTTTTCTCAAAACTAAAACGCAAAAATTTTTTTCAAAACCTTTCAGTTTTGAAAATAGAAAAAAGTATCGATCATCGGTACTCTCGCAAAGCCTCTCTTAAGAGAACAAAAACGTTCAAAAACCTCTGACGGAATCAAGAATTAGTAAATTATCTGAAAATCCTCATCAGTGAATAAAATAGTTAGTTTTATAATTCTATCTTTTCTTTCAGTTCTTTCTTCAGCTCCATGAAAAGCTCAGGTTTAAGCCTTTTTCTTCTTCAATTTCCTCTTTTTCGGGAAGTTCTAAGTCATCTTTTCCCTCTTCCACTCAACATTCGAAAATATTTTTCATCCAATTTCATCGTAAGAGGGGGAGGGAGGTGAAACAGAATTTTAATTTTAATTTAAATTCCCCGATATTTAGAATAAATTATAAAAATAACTCAACTCTTAATTATAATTTTCTCTTCCACCTTTATCTCATGATTACTGATATTTATCTCTACTTTTTCTGGGCTCTTTTCTCCGTTCCAGGCAGCCAAATCTGTGAGACTCACCCAGAAATTGTTACTCAAGAATCCAATCCAGTTTGTGGTGCTTTCCCTGCTTATGGCGGCTTGAACTCCGACCGCCCTTACTATCGCCTCGAAACCTTCAATAATCCTTCAGAAGCTTGTCATAATACAAGCATCTTGGCTTATAGGCCAGGAGATTGTATGTCAAGAGGAGGACCTCATAGACCAAACAGTGGGGGAACACCACATATTTTTGTTGATGCGCCAATCTGCTTTTTCGATACTGGTGATGATAATACTGGCATTGTCGCAAAAGATAAGCCAGACAACTCATTGATGCATCGTGTTCCAATGTTCTTTTACTGGGAGGGGCATTGTAAGGACATGAACAATACTGTGTGCCAAGAGGAAGATCGAGGAAAAGACTGTGAGAAGACTGTGAGCCCAGTTTGTGGATACTCCTATGTTACAAGTGAAAATGGAGAGAAAGTATTCCCTGCTAAATTGAGCAAGAAAACTAAGGACAATGCTTGTCTTGCCTGTAGTGATCAAGAAATTACTTTTTATATTAATGGCTCTTGTGAAGAATACAAGAGTGCTGTGATCCAAGAAGAGTTGTGAAAAAAAATTTATTTCGTACTCTCTTTGTTTAATATTATGATTTAATTATATATTGTAAATAGGATATTTTTCATTTGAAAATTTTATTTTTCACATTAGAGGAGGAGATAAGATTGAATATACAAACAAGATTAGATCAAGTTAAAAGTAAAATATCCATTCTTATCACAGAAAGAAAACAAAAAAGGGTCAAATTAGGAACTCGATAACAAATAACAAATTATGAATTATGTATCTACTACGGTAATTATATACTTTTTAAAAAACAAAGAAAATGCCAATCACTCATTGGCTCTTTCTAAAACACAATAACAACAAATTATTTTTCATTGAGAGTATAGCTCCAAAAAAATACAAGACAGAGCATACTTTTATTTACTTTATAATTTTTCGAAAAATCACTTTCTTGGAGTAAAGCGAGCTGAAGCACTTGGTTCACTAAGCACAATCCCTGATAAAAAGTCCGCTTCTAACGAAACCAGATTTACATTAAGGAAACTCTTTGTCGATTTTGTATGAGAACCTGGGACAGTCTGATTACTGGTCATTGTGGTAAGTTTCAGGCTGTTGAAATATTCAGATTGAGATTGATGATGAGTTCTCTCGTCTGGGAAATCAGTGATGGATTTTTTCCAAAGATTTGTATAATTTTCTTTGATGGTAGGCTGGGCAGTTTTTGATTTTTCCTTTTTGCGAGTTGGCTTTTTGAAATAAGGAAGGAAATTCGTATTGGCTTCTATACTCTTATTTTTCCAGATTTTCAATGTGTTTTGACCTCTGGGGCTGATTTGTGAGAGATTTTGACTGCGAGGAGTGCTTTTTAATAACCCATCTCTTGCGGTGGTATTTTCAGTTTTTGCAGGAGTGTTGAGAGTGCTGTAGAAAGTCGTGACTTTTGTGTCAATAATACATGGTTCACTCTTTATTCTCAATTGCCAGTCTTGTCTCGTGGAGCTAGGAGAAGTTGTCATTGGCAATTCTGTGTAAGTCACTGGATCAAATCCAATTCTTTGTGATCTTTGTCTGCTACGCTGAACTCTATCAAGCAAATTATTTTTAAACTTTTCAACTTCTAATCTCGAAGAAGCTGTCTGAGGATGAAGATGCTGGATTCGAGGACTTAAAGTCTCTCTCTGTTCACTCTTAATATTCTCACGAGGCGATCCGATAGGAGAAAACCCTTCTATAGCGATAGATCTTGGAGAAGAAACTTTTAGAAGTGGTCTAACTCTTGGAGAAACAGCAAGACTATTGTTGTTATTTGCTGAGCCACTTCCAAAGTCAAATTTCGCCAGATTAAGTTCAGGTTTGTGGACAGGAGAGTTTGTGGCATTATTGCGAGGAGTTGAAGGCGCTTCTGGGGATTTATTGGGAGAAGCAGGGATTTTAAGTTTCTGAGGAACTGGGGCAATGGTTTCAGAGGCCAAAATTTTCTCTTTTTGGTAATTCGAAAGAGGAGCTTTATGGGTGAATTTATTTATCGTGACAACTCGCTTTTTGAATAGATTTTTGGAGCGAAGTTCTTCTGGCTCATCGCCTTCAGTTTTGAGACCGGTGGTTGGAGCTGGAGCGAGGAAATCTTGACTGTTGATTTCAGTAGGATGAATATTGACCTTTTTTTTGCGAGGACTTCTGGCGAGATGAACAAGATCGCTTTTTAATTTTGCTCTTTCTAAACCTGCATTCAAATAATGTTCAGCCTTATTTTGATAAGCCTTTTTGACGCCAACGACAACTTGGTTAGGGAAACGAACTGTAAACCTGAGTCTGTCAATTTCTATTGCGGTCACTTCTGAAGATGCAGCTTTCACTGTAAATTCGTATTTATTATGCCCATTAAAGACGACTTCTTCACCAATAAATGTTCCAGGGAAGATCTGGCAGACAAGGATTCCATCGCTTTTATTGCTGGTTTCATGGTGGCCGTATTTGACGAGCCTGGCCACTTCGGGTTCTGTATGGGCAATTTTCTTGTAAACGTTGCATATTCCCTTGGAAAGAACAAAGAAATTTCTTCCTTTTTCGCCTTCGGTTGTTAAATCGTTATGTAAATTGAAAGGTTTTTCTTCGATGAGATATAAAAGATTTTCCAAAAAGGTTTTATTTTTCGTCTTTTCGATATTGGGAAAATTATCGATTAAAAAGTTTAATTTCTTCGTATTTGTTCTTTCAAACCTTGATTTTACGTAATTAAACAACTCTTCTGAAATCGTCAAAAATTCACAGTCACAATTAGCAATAATCGTCGCACTTCTGTGCTGATGAGAATACAAAGCTTTCTCCCCAAAGAAGTTTCCTTTACGAAGTCTATTTATTGAATTTCCATACTTCCTGATCACCTTCATTACATCCACAACGTCATCTCTTCTTTCTTCTGAATCAATGCGAATAGAAGTTCTTTCCACCATTGGATTGGAGAAACCCAGTCCATTACTTCCAGAAGAATTTTTTCTTTGTAAAGAAGTACTGCTTCTTCTTTGAAGATGAGCAGGTCTTGAAGTTTCTTTAAGTGGTGGTGGGAGGTTTGCGATAGGATCTTGTTCTTTTTCAGTGTCAACACTATTTGTTGTGCTTCTTCTTTCAGAGGTTTCTTTTTCTTTTCTTTCTGTAATCGTGCCAAGTTTTGCATTATTCACTTTACTTTTTGAAGCTGTAGCTGTTAATTTGAAGGGACTGTCTTTGATTGTTGTTCCAGCATTAAATGATGGTCTATACTCTACTTTCGCTGCTGCCGTTTGTCCATCTCTCTCCGGGGAGCCTTTTCCGGGAGATGGAAGAGGATGAATTGTGCTAATGGAATCTCTGTGTCCTCCTGTCTTTTTGACGTTTTTAAAGGTGGCGATTGACATGACTTTCTTCCAAAGGACTTGACTTCTAAAGGGAGAAACGAATTTTCGTGGCTTGTATTCTTCCAGGTCGTCAGGAATATCGTTTTGATATTTGGTTGTATTTGTGAAAATATTAACAAATTCATCTTTTATTTCTTGAGTAGTAGTTGTTGTGGGCATTTCTGTAGCTGGAACGTCGTTGATATCAGGATGACTGGTGGCACTGCTGACGGTTGAAGCTGAAAAAGGGGTTATTCCATGAGCCATCATATTTTGTTTGGTAATATGGTCAAGATGCTTCACAACTACGCTGACTTCGCCTGAAAATACAAGGTAAAGTCTTCCATTTGAAGCTTCTCCTTCTTTAAAAACGACTTGACCAGCTCTATATTTTTCATAGCCAAGATGTTTACAAACATGTATTAGCGAATCAGTTTCATGCAGTTCTGTATTGCATTCTTTGAACTTCATGAAAAAATCAGTATCCTTTAGATTCCTATAAATATATAGTCCATCATCAGCCGTTCTTTTTGGAGTCGATACAATTCTTCGAATTTTATCATCAGGACCTTCATAATTGAACCTTTTCATTGGAGACCCTTGTAATATCGGACTACCATTCATCATATCCTGAAATCCTTGTCCTTGCATTTGTTTAAATCGAGAAGGATTATTTAAAATCTTATTCCGCATTTTTCCAGACTTGGGAGTCCCTGTTGCTGATGAGCTTGAACTATCGCCCCCTGATACAGCCATGGAGTAGCCACGGCGACGACCTGTCCCGGTAGCAGAGGAAACGGAGGTCTCAGAGGCAGTGTCTAGGCCTTGGGTTTCGATTTTAAGTTGAGGAAAAACGTTTTGAGCAAAGAAAACTTTTTTGGAAGGCAGGGTTGTTTCCATTGATAATTGGGATTTGAACCTGCAGGAAGTGAGATGTTTTACCCAAAAAAAACTGTGTTAATTTTTAATTAAGGAAATTATTAAGCTATATTATTATGTGATTTTCTGAATGTGACAATGCCAAAAAATAAACCCTAGACCGAAGCTTGAAAAAAATAATATCTCTTAAGACTAGTTTTCCCCTTGGACGATTCATGATAATTTGATAGAAATCAATAGTTTTATTATGGAGTTGATTGAGATTCATGTCTGGTTTCAAGGTTTTTATAGAACTGTGCTGCGTTAAATAAATTAGTTTTTATTGGCTGAATCATTGATCTCTTTCAGCGCAATTCACGTTTATCCAACTTTTAATCGGTGATGTTGAGAGAGATTTGTTTTTGATAATCAACGAAGCAAATTTGAGCTAAAGAAGCGAGAGAAAATGGATTTTTATGGGTTAGAAGAGGCTGGTTTTGGAGTTCTTTTTGTTGGCAAAAATAAATGAGACAATTCTTTAAATTGGAAATTTTTTTTTGGATGCAAATTTTTATATAAGCCAAATTTGCCTGCATGATATTTTGGCGAACCTGTCAAAAAGTTAATTTTATGAGGAAAAGAGGCTTCTGAGGACTTGAGGAAGAGGATGTTGATTTGGAAAGGAAATTCTTCGTTGGGAGGTATGAGAATGTTTCAATAATTCAAGGGAATTAAATGTGAATAATTTTTGCCTCTTATAAAACTATGAAAAAAATTCATTCAAAGTTTTTCATACGAAAATTTGTTTTTTCACAGAAAAAATTCTCAATTGAAAAAAAGTCAACAAAGTTTTCACAGAAATCAAAGATTCTTTGAGGATCCAGAATCTTTTCTTGCTGACAACTCGAATTTTACTCTATTTAAGATTTCATAGAATTCGTACTACGTGTGCTTATTTTTCAAGACAAATTTTATTTTTATGCGAAACAAAAAATATCTTTTAAATTTTTGAGACTGACCTAAAACTCCGTTATTTATGAACTTTAGAGTAACCATCTTTGGACTGCTTGTTAACTCTTCTTGATTTCATGCCTTCTTGGGATAAGAGGTCTTTTTTCATATTCTAGGATCAATATATTTTCCAATATCTCTTTTCTTTCAAAACAAAATGTTCTATTTCTTTGAAAAAAAAAATCTTCTACAGACCAAGAAAGTCATAAACCTTCATTATCTCTATTTCTAGGATTTACCAGACACTTTTAGTTGGTTTAAGGCCATTGTATCACATACTGAATTATTCTAATATTCACATTATTCTCTCAAATACTTGTTTAAAAAAGTAATTTTCGCAATTCAAAGGCCAAATTTCACAGAGAAGACAAGGTAGAGTCTTTGTCTATCTTGAGCTTCTTCTATATTTTGATTTTCTTAAAGTTATAAGCCATTTTTATCAAATTTTCTGAAATCTATTTTGATAAAGATTCCTCAAATTGTGACGTTTTCATAGGAAGAATGAAATTTTGACAAAAATAGTAGTCAGTAAAGATTTTTTCTTGTAAGGTATGACTTGTGAGAGTAGGAGAGAGGAGAATTCTTCTTATGCCCTTATGCGGTTTGATAGAGATGTTCCTGTTTTGAGGTCAAGTTTCTGACTACAATCATATCTTTTGTCGTGTCACTTCAGTAAAACACGTATTCAGGAAAATATTTTTTTCAAAGAAATTTTTTTAAGTTGAAGATTATAATGAGAGAAGATTCTATAATGGTGGAATGGAGGATTTCTCAATGGAAAAAATTAAACTTGCCAAGGAGATTACCGATTTACCGGTTAAAAAGATCTGAAGCCGCGAAAGATATGCTTCTATTGGAAATCAGATTTGTTAGTTTGTTAAACGCGCGAGAAATTGATAATGGAAAAGCTAAACTTAAATATATGACCTCCGAAAAAATAAGCTCTGTGGAGATTCTCATAGCACCTCATAGCTCATTATCTTCTTAGAAAATTCATCTTATGATATAGCATAGATTTTACCCACAACACTCTCAAAAGTAAACTTTCAGAATAGTTTTTATAAAAAATAAGAAAACGAGGTCAGAATAATTGATTTGGGCGCGTAATCAATAATCTCAAAGTTATTCACAGGGAAGTTACGTGTGATAGAAATAATAAAAAAGCGTGCACTATTTATTTCACAGAAATACTAAAATATAAATCTTTTTAAAAAACCTCTAAAAAAACACACTTTCAAACTTTTCTAAAAACTACAATGGAAGCCAAAAACGACCCTAATATGAGAAAGAAGGGACTTGTCAAGGGTGTCCCCACTGGTGATACCGTTATTTTCCAAGGCCCTGCCAAGAACGGAATTCCCCTCGAAAAAACTCTCCGTCTCAATGGTATCCGTGCCCCCACTCTTGCTGATATCGACAGACCCGAAAGAGTCGAAGAACCCTTTGCTTTCCAAGCCCGTGAATTCTTGAGAAAGAAACTCGTCGGCAAGCAAGTTTTCTTCTACACTGAATACAAGATCGGTGATCGTGAATATGGTAGAGTCATCGTTGATGATGTCGACATCGGAGAAGCCCTCCTCGCTGAAGGTTTGGCCACCCTCCTTGACGATGTTAAGCCTGAACCTGCCAACTACGACAAGTACACCATCGCTGCCGACAAGGCCTTCAAGGCCAAGAAGGGCATCTACACCGAAGACAAGAAGGTCGAAGCTGCCGGCACCAGAAAATTGAACAAGATCGATGATCTTGCCAATTTCGCCGAAAAGAACAAGGGCAAGACCGTCAAGGCCATCGTTGAAGAATTCAGAAGCGGACTCTTCTCCCTCTACCTTCCCGAAGTTGATGCTCTTGTTAAGTTGGGCCTCCACGCCATTACCATCCCCGTTATGGGATTCAAGGCTGCCCAAGACGTCAGATGCTTCATTGATACCAACTTCCTCCAAAGAGAAGTTGAAGTCGCAATTAGTGGATATGACGAGAGAGGCAATTATCTCACTGGTAACATCAAGAGTGTTGAAAATCCTTCCTACAACCTCATTAAGGAGCTCTTGAAAGAAGGTCACGGAAGACTCAACCCCGAATCCTACAAGCTCTTGGAAGTCGCTGAACACAAGGCTGCCAAGCAAGCCCAAGATGAAGCCCAAAGACTTAAGCTCAGATGCTGGGGCAATTTCGACACCGAAAAGAGACAATCTTCCACCGTCGAAAAGGACGAAGAATTCCCCGGAAAGATCGTCGAAGTCAACTCTGGTGACTCCATCACCGTTGAAAACCTCAAGAACGGAGAAGTCTCCAGATTCTTCCTCGCCAACATCAGAGCTCCTGGTATGGGTAACCCCAAGAGAAGTGAAGCTTCCAAGCCTTGGGGTTGGGAATCCAGAGAATTCGCCAGACACCAAGCCATCGGCAAGAAGGTCAGAGTTGAAGTTGAATTCTCCAGAAAGGTCCAACTTAAGGGTGAAGACGAGCTCCCCAGCGGTGAAGAAAGAGACTTGACTTTCGTCTCCGTCATCCTCCCCAACGACAAGAACCTCTCTGAATTGATCGTTGCTGCCGGTTTGGCCACCGTTGCTCCTCCCAGAGCTGAAGACTCCTTCACCAAGTACATGAAGCAACTCACCGATGCCGAAGAAGAAGCCAAGAAGAAGAAGCTCGGCCTCCACTCCAGCAAGACCCCCTTGAACCCCGCTAAATACATTGACTACAGTCAACCCAGACAATCCTCCAAGGCCAGACAATTCTTTGACTTCACCAAGAACGAGCCCGTCGTTCACGGTGTTGTTGAGGCTGCTTTGAGCGGCTCTTTGTTCAAGATCCGTCTTGACAAGCAAAACTGCTACATCTTGTTCTCCCTCGGTGGTATCAGAACCTACTCCATGGAAAAGAACGTTCCTCAATACGAAAAGTTCGCCAAGGAAGCCCTCAAGTTCTCCAAGGACCAAATCCTCCAAAGAGATGTTGAGCTCGAATTGAACTCTTGCACTCCCAAGGGTCTCATCCAAGGTTCCCTCCTCGTCGGCAAGAAGAACTTTGCTCACAGTTTGATCGAACAAGGTCTTGCCTACGTCGAATCTTTGGCCAAGGCTGAACAAAAGTACGCTGCCCAATATAGAGCCGTCGAAAAGATCGCTGAAGAAAAGAAGATCGGTATCTGGGGTTCTGGTATCCCTGTTAGATCTGCTGGTCCCACTAGAACTAGCTATACCGTTAAGCCTTTGAACGAAACTAAGGTTGTCACCGTTGTTGATGTTGTCACTGCCAACGAGTTCTATGTTCATTCTAAGGACGCCAAGAAGACCATTGTCACCATTGAAGCCGAACTTGCCAAGGCCGCCAAGGGACCTGAAGCCAAGCTTGAACAACCCGTCAAGAAGGGTATCCCCTGTATTGCTAAATTCTCCGATGATGGCAAATGGTACAGAGCAAGAATCGATAAATTGATCTCCAGCACTAAATTCGGTGTTGTCTTTACCGATTACGGTAACTACGACGAAGTCCACTATGATGACCTCAGAAAGATCTCCCCCTCTCTTTTGTCCATCGCTCCTTTGGCCCAAAGATGCGGTTTGGCTTACGGTTTTTCTGCTGATAAGAAGACCGAAACTGGTGAAGAAGCCGGTGAAAGACTCAGAGAACTCATCTGGGAAAAGGAAGTCACCATCCAATTCGTCTACGAAGACGGTACCACCAAGTACGGTGTTGTCTATGAAGGAAAGGCTGGAGATATTAAGAATAGTGCTAACTCCAAGCTCATTGGCGAAGGTCTTTTGAGATTAGACGAAGGAGCTGTTCAAATTCCCACTGAACAATTGATCGTTCTTAGAGAACAAGATGAAAAGGCCAGATTGAAGAAAAATGGAGGTTGGGGAAATAACGACTTCTATGAAGAAGAAGATGATTATTAGATAATTCTTGTTAGTTTTTCTCATACATAATTAACAAATATTGAAGCTAAATTGCTTCTTTCTGTTTAAATCTGCAATACCCTATACTTTTATCTGTTTGTTTTATTATCATCACCATTTTTAAACATGAATTCAAAAAAAAATCTCTCTCTTGAGCTATGAAATGATTAAGAAATAATTTTTCAAAGAAAATTTTATAATTGGTAGATTCAAAATACAGTAATCTAAAAAAACATTTGAGCACGTGATTTATTTGAAACTAACCTGATTTCCATATATGTCTTTCGTTTTGGACTCCGTCACTTTGGGGATGGGAAAATGATTATAGAGGATGATTTTGACATTTGAAAGTTTATTAGAGTTTCTCTGATTTTTTTCTAGAAAAAAAAATGAGGAAAAATTTTAGAAAATTTTTTTTGCTCCAAAAAATCCAAAAAAGTGAAGACTGAACTTTGGTTGAAAGAAAAGATTTTCCAGAACAAAGATCTGTCTCAAAAGAAATTTTTTTGACATTTTTTCTTTTTAAATTTTTTTTTTT
>PJUD01000749.1_pt1 | contig 13579 bp, 10 predicted proteins | sample 1512341 | NCBI WGS metagenome assembly PJUD01 (sample SAMN08177675, study PRJNA422409) | Feces metagenome, whole genome shotgun sequencing project. | isolation source: Chicken feces (3) enriched on wood chips: beechwood xylan treatment | host: Gallus gallus | place: USA: Madison | collected 2015-01-15 | reverse complement strand
TACTCTATGAAATTTTCTCTCCTAAGCCATTTCATTTTATAAAAAAAAAACTCAGACTTTCATTGCCTCCAAAAATTCTTTCATTTCTCAAATTAGACTTTTCTATAAATAAAAATGTTTCTTCTCGTGTATTCTGAGTTTTTCAAGCCAATCGCAGTCAATAAAACAGAGTGATGATTTCAAATTCAAATGAGTTTTTTCTTTTCCTTTCAAAAAGGGTTCTATTTAAAATCCTGAATTTTATTATAATTATTTGATCATTTAGCGCCCCTCCTGAAACTTTGTAAAAAGAGCAGATTTTTTTTTAATCAAAAGATCAACTTGCAAGCACACTCAACAATCTCTCTGAGAAAGTTAAGAGATTTGGCTGAAGTTTGGCTCTCTCTTTGATTCAAAAAGACCTCCGAATTGAATTTTTTCCCTCCTTTCTTTGTTTCACGCATTTTAATTTTTTATTCATATTTTGAAGTATTATTTTTTATATTAAAAAAAAATTTCGAACTCAAATTTGTTGGCATAAATCGTTTCATTTCTTATAAAATCCGAAAAGAACTACTTTTACCAATTCGCTTCAACTTGAAAAACAAGAGAATGAGTGAAACACAATGACATTTTGATTTCCTTACATTTAAAAGTCTTTCAGTTGTTTGTTTCTCTTGTTGAAGCCTCAATTAGAGTATGGCAAACATTTTTAAAGAGATCATTAGAAAAAGAATTCCAAATTTTCCTGAGCTCAGCTATTAAAGCAGCAAAAACTGAGTTTCTGAAATTTTCATAGAGAGATTGTAATTTATAAAATTTTCAAGACTAAAAACTTCAGAATCTTGAATTCAAATGACTCCCAAGTTTGAGACATCAATCTTGACTTCAGCACTGGCAATTCTGTTAATTCAAGGTCAAAATTCATTTTATTAATACTTCTCATATCCACAAGAAAGCAGTCTAAAAGAGTTTCTGAACCAATTTCTAAATGCTTTCAACTGTTTTTATTTTCTTTAAGAACCAGGCGCTCTGAGAATTTACAAAATTCTCAGTGCTTAATTGATGAGACCATAGAGAAGTTTTTTTCTTCAACAGAGCCCGAAGTTTTCTTCATGGCATCTTCCAAAAGAAATTTTCCTTGAATCCTTAAGAAACAATTAATAAAAAATTGTTCAAAAAGTTTATAAATTTTTGAATATGAAATATTTCTCAATTTCACTCCAATTTTTAATTTCTCTTCAAAAGTCCAATTTTTTTACATGCAAATATCAAAACGTATCCGTCTCTGATTGATTGATCCAAACAAATTATTAAATTCTATTTTTCTTCCTTATAAAAAAAATCAGACTGGATTATTCAACCGATAAGAGCAATAAATCTTTGAATCTTCAAATCCTTATCACAATAGAACTCATTTCTTAGAGAATGATATCGCATTTCAAGTTCAATTTTAGATGTTATGATTAAATTTCCTAGTCAGCAAATCGGAGGAAAGTCAATTTTTATTGAAAGGAAAGTTATTTTTTTGAATATTATCTTACAAGCAATGAATCTTTAGTTTTCTGCTTTTCAAACCCTCCTCTCATATCCAACAATTTCATTTGAGGTGCTCGATATAACAAAAAAACACTCCGAAAGCTCCCTCTCTGATAGAAAAATGTTGAAATTTCCTTTCCCCTTGACTCGAAAAAATTTTTGAAACTCAAGAAGAAGACTATCTAAGTGAACTTTCAGAACATCAAGATCATATTTTGTTTATAATAAATTTGAGATGAGAAAAAAATACCGAGATTTTCCAACGATGTCTAATTTCGTATCTTGTCATTAATTAGACCAAAAATCTGTTATATTATCAAAACAACAAAATTTCTCTTGAAACATCCAAAAGATATCTTTATTAATTTTTTGTTTCTACTTGAAAATATTTTGCTTTTTTGATAGAATTTATTCAAAGACCTAGGATGTCTCTCTGATGCGACACTCTTTCTTCCTTGATTTTTCATTCAACACTCCCTTTCTTTGGGTTTATTGATTCCATTATTTTTTGAAACTGTTAGATTATTTAATCAGTCATCTAAAGTTGCTTTTTCCTGAAAACAAAATCTTCAACTAATTTGTTCAATATCCAACAATCATCACAGTTCGTTAACAATACCATTTCTCCTTTCTCAGGTGAGGTCATCAAGAGTATTTTATTCTTCAGAAAAGAAAGAGTGTTTTTATTTGTTGTTGTTTATTTTCTCAAATAGTGCTCAAGGTTTTTTTAGCCTTTACTTTACTGAATGATGAATTAACTCCACGGGAAAAAATAGCGAAACGGAAGGAAATAATATATGAATAGAGAGAAGTTTTAATTTGAGAGAACTGTCTTCAAAAAAACTTCAAGTAACTGCTATAATTATAAAAAAGATTTGTTAAAAATAATCTCTTATTCATAAAACTCCAAGTCATGACCTCCTCATACAAGAAGGTAATCCACCCTTTTCTAGCAGCCAGTCTCATCTCTATTAGTACTTCGACCCCGCTCAAATCGAATCTGACCAAAAGGATCTCGTTGTTTCTCAACTTAAGGCTGAACTTTTCGAGCTCAGACAAAATGAAAGAGACTATAACGAACTCCACTCCAAGCTCAACAACCTTGAACACAGATACAACCTTCTTCAAGAAGAAAAGGTATACTATTCAATCATCTTGATCCCTTATAATCTCAATTCGTAGAGCTTGAATGAAAGAGAATTCAAAAACAGAAATGAACTCAATCTTAGAACCATCAACAACTTGAAATCCGATATTGATGCCTTAAAGCAAGAACTCAATGTCCTCAGTGCTGATGCTCAAGACCTCAGATTCGATAACCAAAGCATCAACGAAATTGTTAACAACAGATCTTCTGAAATCGCCCAATTGAAGGCCGAACTCGGAGACTTGTCTGATAACAACAGCCACCTCGCTATGGAAAAGAAGGATTTGGAAACCCAAATCCACAGAGTCAGAACTGAAAACAGAGAACACAACCTCGAATTGGAAGAAACCAACCACCAAATCGGTGAAGCCACTGAAAGAAGAAATAAGTTCGAAAGACTTATCAGAGAATTGGAATATGAAAACGAAAGACTCGAAAAGACCAATGAAGACTTACAAAGACAACAAGATGGCCTCAGACTTGAAATCAGAAATAAGGTCGACAACACCAAGTACAATGAACAATTGTACTCTGAAAACAGAAAGCAAATCATTGCCCTTGAAGCTGACCTCAACGACCTCAGAAGAATCAACGAAAAGACCAAGAACGAAATTGCCACCCACAATAAGAACCAACAAGTTGAACAATCCAAGAACTTGGAAGCTCAATCCAGAATTAACAAGCTCGATGCTTTGATCAAGGAAAGAGACTATGAAGTCTCCACCTTGAGAGGAGAATATGATGAACTCAAGAGAGATCAAGTTAAGCTCCTCGATACCAATGATGACTTGAACCACGACATCGATGCTTGCAGCAGACACTTGGACTTATTAACCCTCCAAAACAGCGAAGTAAAAGATATTTTATTAATATTTATAATTAACCCTTCCCCTAGTTACTTCAAGAACTTGAAAGATTCAACTATCAAGATCAAGAAGTTAGACAAGTTTTGGACAGAAAGGATAAGGTTGAAGAAGTCAAGAAGAGATACGAAGGAAAGATGAGATCTTCTTTCCATGCTATGAGCGCCTCTATCAGAAGCCCCCTTAGAACCAAGGAACAACAATACGAATAAAAAAAGGAGCCATGACAGGAGATTTATTGAATTAATGCGAAAGAGATTAATTCTTTGCTTTGAACATTTTTATGATTTTTTCTCTGCAAAATGTTCAAAAGTTCAAAACAAAATAAAAATAATATTCATTCATATGCTTTCATTCTAATTTTACCATTCATCATTTTGTTCATTTTACATTTGTGATTCAATTTCAAATCATTCACATTAAAAAAAAAAATATCTCTCTTTCTTTCTCTTTTTAGGTGGAAAAACCAAACAAAACAAAAATTATACAATAATGCATTGAAAAATACTTTATGAATAGTTCATCACATCACATTACAAAGAAATCCATTATTATGCTTTAATATCAGTAATTTCAGTAGTGGTGAGTTTGACTTTTTTAAGATCTTGACGAAGGACAGGAGTAGGTCTTTTATTGAATACGATCTTTTCTCTACAAATACCAACAGCTTCTAATCTAGCTTCATCTGGACTAATTACATTATTCTTTGTCACCAACAAGATTTTATCCATCTTCTTCACCTCACCTGAAAATTTATCAATATCATAATTCCCAAATACTTGACTTACCTTCTAAATGATGGATACCAATGTCAATACCGTATTTGATACCAGCGACTGGATTGTGAATGACTTCTAAATGTGCCAATAACATGCTCTGGAATTCATCATTAGGACATTCAACATCGCCTTGAAATTCAATCAACAGCATTTCAGGAAGAGCATTTGAGCCCTCAGTGTTAGGTCGGGTGATGTAGATATTCATTTCTTTTTCTTTTTTTTTGCAAACTGATTATATTAATATACTTGCGGGAATAATTTTAAATTTACACTCGAAAATACCTTGGTACTAAACTCTTTAGTTCACATATAATTTCTCTCATTTTTCATCATTTTTACCTTCTACTTTTTCTAATTGAAAGATTTGTCATAAACAAGGGGGAAAAAAGTTTTTCTTGATTTTCTGACTCAGATTTTATCTCAAGACATACATACTATTTTTTTCTTCGAACTAACTAACTCATACCTCAAACAAAAACTAGGAAAAAAATCTAAAAATAACTCAAAAATGAAAATAAATTTGATTCTATACAATTGTTATTTCTTTCTTCTGCTTCTATCTTTCCTCTCTTTAAATGTTGTCGTCACTACCATGCCAACTCAAATTAAAGGTATTGCTATCACCAATCTACCGACAGTGATTACCAATGGAAATAATGTTACAGGAGGAATGATAATTGAAATCTTTAATCAAATATGCTCGAAATTAAACGTTACTGTCGTATATAAAGAAGTAATTGATGTTACGGCTGTCAATAGCACCGTGCCAAAGCTTGTTGCTGCAGGAACTTATGATTTTGCAATTGGCTATCCAATCCTTCCAACTGATGTCAATTTTGAGTTTCAATATCAAAATGTCAGCCGCATAGATCTTTACAAAGACACCTTGATTGTATTTACGCCAAATCTTTTACAACTTTTGGTTGTGAATGTCTTGAAAGAATTGTTCTTTGTCTTTTTCATTATTTTGCTGCCTTGGCTTTTAATTGCAACAACCTTATACTATCTCATTGATATTCGAAGATTTTCAAAAACTGCGTTTTTCACGGGCTTTTATGAAGCTTTTACAATCATTCTTTACCGCAAAAAGAATATGCCAAAAGGAGCTAAAATCTACTCAGTCCTTTTTTATATTATCACCATTCTTATTGGAATGCTATTGCTTGGAGATTTCATTTACGTTATTGCCTCTATGCTTTTGAAATCAGATGTAGACAACATAAATGATTACCTCAATAAAAGATCGAGCGTCTGTACCATCTCACATGATTATCTCGCAAATACTTTCATGTCAAATCGCCAAGAAATCCCAGACAGTAAAGCTCCTGATCCAAAAACCTGCTTCATTCAACTCAACTCTTTTAATGTTGGATCTTTCCTTGTCAGCGCATCGAGAATAAAATATTTCTTTTACAAAAATCCCTCACAAAACAACATGTTTGACTTTGATATCAGAGACTCTGTTTCAGTCGATTATTATATCATTTTGAGCTCGAGACTCGCCGAGTTCTCAAGTCAGGCAGGCTTGATCCTTGATGATCTCAAAGTAGATTACATCCCAACCCTCAGGACTAAATATGAAGCAGAACCCGTATTCAATAGAATAGTCCCATCTTCAATCTTTTCCGATTCAATCCTCTTGATTTTCACTTCACTAACAATCACTTCACTCTTTGCCATTGTTTTCCTCTTGATCATCATCTACCGCCAAACAAAAAAGCCAAGTCCTGCTTCTCGCAAAAAATCCAAGAAAAAGAAGAAGCACCACCATCCAAACTATGACGATGAAAAAGTCAGATTATATGAAATGACGACTAAGCCAAGTGAGAAACCTTATACTGAAGAAGAACGTCCCCATCCTCGTGATCCTGAAGTTCAACATATCCAACATCGCTTACCACAAGCACAAAATCAACAGCCATCAGGTAAAAACAGAACGTTATCATTAAGTGGGCCAATACAACATCGAAAATTTGAAGGAAATGAAGGAGCGTTTAAATTTCAAGGAGCTTCTGATTTCGAAAATCAGCTCTCACCTGTTCCAAAAGTCGAATATCCGACAAATACTATCCAACATAGAAAGATAAATATTGATTCAGGGCCTTTTCAAGATTCTGGAGATCCTGGTATTGACCTCGAAAAATAATAGGATTTCAAATCATCTTTTTCGTGTCTGTCTATTATTTAAAATCCTTGTATCTATGATGTTATCCATGTAAATCTATATCTTCTCTCTCATCTTTAAAATGTAAAATACAAATTTTGTGAACCATATTTGTTTAAAATCAAAAGTCAAGCTTTGAAGAATTCAAAAATCTCAATACGTATTTCATCTATCATATCTCTCAACAATTTAAAAAAACTCTATTAGTAGTTTTAAACTATCAAAATTTAAAAAAGTACACGACTATATTTTTCTCTTTGATCTTTTTTTTAAATCTTCATTCAATATGTCCAATCAAGAAAAGCTAAACCCCCAACTCGAAAACCAGCTGCCTCACCAACATGCAAAAGACCGATCAGTCTATGATGCTCAACAAAACAAATCAGAACCTGTAGAATATCAAGATGAGGCTACCATTCGAAAAGAACGCTGGATTCGTCTTGCCATCTTTTTGGTCTGCTTGACTTTCATCTATCTTGGCCGTGTCTCTCTCCCAGATCACCCAGTTCCAACTATTGTTGACAGAGCAATGGAGGCTGTTGAATTTATCAACTTCTATGTCATGGCTCGCCCTCACCTCAGAGATACAATGCTTATTATGTGCTCTCTGTTTATGGATCTCATGTTTTTCGCAACAGGTATTTATTGGATTCTCCATGGAAATTCAAGTCGTATTGTCATCTCAATCTTATTCTTTTATGCATTGAGGGCTGCTGTCCAACAAATGTTCTTCTGCCCCTATCCTAAATATTACTTTTGGGATGATCCTGGATTCCCTACACTGGTTGTACCTTATGGAAGGAGTTCAGATTTCTTTTTCTCTGGGCATATTGGCTTTGTCACTCTTTGTACAAGCGAATGGATCAAGAATAAAAAATACTGGGTTGCTTCCCTTTTAATGCTTGGTGGCGCATACACGATCTTTATCTTGCTCGTCTATCAAGCTCATTATTCCATTGATATTTTCACTGGTATCATCTGCGGAAGCTGGGTCTTTTTAATGGTAGATAAATTTAAAGAAGATTTTGATGCATTCTTCATTATGATTTATGAGACTATTTTGGGCTTATTCAAAATCTTATTTGATCAAGAAAGAAAAAGTGTTCGTGCACGTGAACAAGAGTTGATTGATGTTGCCGTTACAGAAAGCTAAAAAATTCATTTGAGTATAATTTTAACAAAATAAATCTCTTTCAAATTATTATATGAAATTTCTGTAGTATGTATTCTCAAGATATATTATCTCTCTCTATTAAATTTCAACAATGAACAAACAAAATATAATAGAAGATTAGCGAGATCTTGTCTGAGATATTCATCAAACAATAAATTATTTAACACATAGCGGGAAATTACAAAATCAAATCATTTACGTTCAAAATTTCAATAAATCTAATTTTCTGATTTTTCTCCCTCATTTTCTTTTGCTTTTTCCTTTTCTTCAATGAGTCTGACTAAGATATGTCCATGACAAGGTTCAGGGTGACACCAACATCCAAGGGTCTTTCCTTTAAGTTCATCTAAACTTTTACTTAATTCTCCATTTCTCACATATTGCTCATACATCTTTATACATTCATCTCTTCCATGCTTTTGAACAGGAAAAGGGTTGCCCCATTTTGATTGAGGAACTTTCAAGTTTGGATAGTTCATTGCTCGTCCAATGTAAACATTATTGGGATTCTTCAACCAATCTTGAATATCTTTATACCCTTGTTTCGATAACTCATCCTTTTTAACATTTACAACCTTGGCGCTTTTGCTGAGATCTGGTTTCTTAATCTTTAAAAATGCTTCCATTTATTCGAGATTTTGTTCTTATTGTTTTGTAAAAATATTGTAAAATTTTTAACCAAACAAGCAATTTATCCGTTTATTATATTAGATTTCTGGTACCTATTTGATAAGCACCAAATTATGGCATGACAGTGATGAACAGAAGCTTCACATTCTGGGATGACCTAAAGATCTTAAAAAGAATAAAGTGGGTTTCATTTTTTCCCAGAAAATAGAAATTCAATATTCTGATTGCCAGGAAGATAATGAGGAATTATCTTTTCAATGAATACAATTCCCGACTTCTAGAATGTGAATAGTTTTAAAAAATACATATCTCAGAAAATGAGAGATGAATGAAATTTATTCTATACTGATCCAAAAAAATTTCTCCTAAAATCTAAAGACTATTGATCAGCACAGTCTCCCAGAAGAAAAATTTTCTGATCTCAAACTAACTGTCAAAAAAAGGAAATTTCCCTGCTCAATCAAAAAAGATTGTTTCTTGCATTAAAAATGCTTCTCTCAATTTAGAATAAGCTTCATCTTCAACTTTGGAAGAAATTTTTTTCTTTGCATATTTCTTCTCAAACAATTTCATGAAATTTTGCCATGAATAAAACAATTCAGTGTTTCTCTTCTTTAGGTCGAAATCATAAAAGCATTTTCTAAAAAATAATAATATTCACTTTACGGCACCGCCAAATCATTGAAAATATTTCGACCTATTTCTTCGAGAGAAATCTCAATAGAACATCAATTAGGGCTAAAAGTAAAAATTCGATATATTCCAATATGAAAATTTTGTATACTATACATATAGTACAGACATTCATATTGGCTTCAAAAATACCTTACAAAATAACAGTGTAAAGATATTCTAGTGCCAACAACAACAACAATATAATATGGAGTTATTTTTCAACAAAGCCTTTCCTCACATGAAAAGTTTTTTGGCAGGCAGTAGTACCCTGTAATTTAGTTTCCTTAAAGGACGTTGAAGCCTTCACTTCTCAAACAAGCATTATGGGCAGCGACAAAATCTTCACATTTGTCCATTCCATTGTTTCTGATGCATTCGTCTCTAATGAACTTGGTTTCCTTGCAAACGCAGCATGGGCCCTTCTTCTTGGGTTGTTCAACGACGAATTTGCTGTCTGATCCTCCAGTAGATTGGTGTCCGGCCAAATTATTGGCATTTAAAGCGGGTTGGATTGCGGGATCTCTGACAAATTTGGATTCAGGGGCGAGAATACTGGGATTAGGGAGTTGGAAACCAGAATTAGGGTTGACAAACTTAGAGTCGCTTGAGTCCATGATAAAGAGAGTGTTTTTCGAAAAAGATTTTAAATTGCAAACTAAAAAATTTATCTAAATCTCAAAGATTAAATACAGGTGTATGAGTCCATCGGTATGTATTTTTGAGACTTTCAAAAAATTTAATGTAAGAACCTTCTCAGGTTAATTTGCACGCAATTATTGGGCGACTTTTTTGTGGAAAGCTTAGAAATCTCTAGAAATTTGTTGATCTGTCAAGAAATAATCTCCCTCGTCAGATGCTTCGCCTGAAGATATCATTAATCATCATATTTTTAACTTTCAAAAAACTCAAGATATTTTCTATTCTATTTTCTGGAAAAAATTTTGTTTCTCATTATTTCAATAGGATAATTCTGATATCTTTCTCTTTCAATATCACAGATTGACATCAAAATTCACCAGAATTTGTTTAAATATCTCCACATATTTCAATTTTAGACATCTTCATAGGAAATGAATCGAAAAATTTGCTGAAATTCAAAAGAATTATTTTCAGTGAGTCAGAGTCTATTTAACAGGAGCAATCCAATAGAAATTTTTTTTCTAAATTTTCATTATTGGTTGATTGTTTTCTGTATTTCTCACTTTTTAAAAATCATTCGGATTTTTAGTCTAATTTTTGAATGAGACTGTTTTGAAAAATTTATAAACTGAAAAAATTTTCGAAAGAATCTGAGATAAGTTTGAAAAGAAAAAATCTGTTTTTTTTCGGACCTCAGAAGATTGCATCTCATTCTGATTCAATTTTTAAATAGTTCTTTTCAGCATTGAAAGAGCTGGGAAAAACATTTAAATTTGACTCTCAAGGCCTCCTTCAAATAATTCTCATTCTCTTTAGTCAGGTAAACTTTAAAGTGAAAGAGAATTGACAAAAAAATGGAAGTATCATAGAAAAATTCTGTCAGGTAAAAATAAAAAGCAACATCCAGATTTTCTTCAACATCTTCAGATTTTTCTTAAAAAATTATTTCCTCATTTTTTAATTATTTTTTCAAAAATGCCAATATTTTTTTGTAACTGCTTTGTTTTATAATTCAAACAAAATTATTTCCACTTCAATTCCTCATCTTCCCAATAATTCCACAACTTATTGGAAATCCCATATTTATGGTCTTTCAACAATAAAAAAAGTTTGATTCTTCTCACTCATCACAATAACTTTCAACTTGGACTTTATATAATTAAATCACACATTAAACCAAATAATTAAAGGGTTTTTCTTTATATCTTTGCAATAAATTTTTTTACAAGCGCATACTTTTCCATGGATAAATACGTAAGAGGAAACACTGACGCCTACAGTTATGAAAACTCCAGAAGCCCATCCACCAAGAAGTCTCCTATTGGAAGCCCTCAAGGATACACTGATGATATGTACGACGACTTTGAGGGAAGCTTCAGTGACTCTACAATGAAACTGCCAGTCAAAAATCATATGATTCGACTTGAGGTAAACTTCTTTTCATAATCTGTTTCTTTGCTTCAACTATTGCAATCTATGCATATTCTTTTTGCCAGAGTATATTAGTTAGTGAACCACCTTCGGGTGTTTTAGGAGTTTTCCAGTAAATCCAGAGACTAATTATTATAGGACAATTTGGATGGATTAAGAAGCGATTTGGATGAATCCAAAAAGAACACCCAAATGATCAGAGCTGATATTATGGCCATTGAACACTCAATGAAAGAAGGAAACTCTGAAATGATGAGAGCAATGATGGAAGAATGCTTGAGAGTTGAAAAAGAATTCAGAAAGATGATGAATATTGAAAAATCTGAAAATGAATTCCTTAAACAACAAATGAGACAGTTGACACAAGATAAAATGAAACTCCAACAGAATACTTTGGTTTTGGAAAATAGAGTTGAAGCATCTGAAAATGATGTCGGCTTCAAAAACTTACACCAATACAGATATGATCAAGAAGAACAATAATCGATTAATTGTGGGGTCACACTGGTGTCAGGAAGATGCTTTGGAATAGAAATTATTCTATGTGTAATCCAGCTTCTTTTGGCATTCGCATAATCCCCTCCCTATATATTCAAGTATTTTGTGAACCTTCATATATCATTTGCATACTCTGAGTATTTAGTATTTGTTTGTTCATTCATTTAACCTTTTTTTTTTACGAGTATTTTTTAATTTGAGGATCTTCTCTCGAGATAAAAAAATTGTTTCCCTTGAATGAAATTGACCTTCAGGTCGAGAATCATAAGAAAAAAGAGATTGTATTTCTCCTCAACAAAACAATAATCAAGCCTTGAAATGATACCATAATCAAAGCCACACTTGGAGAAATTAATTGATCAATTTTATCAAAAATTTATTGTGGAATAAAAATAATCAAAATAATAAAAAAAACTCTCCTGCCTGGGCTCGAACCAGGGACCTACAGGTTAACAGCCTGGCGCTCTACCGACTGAGCTACAAGAGATCTGTACAAGTTTCATTCCCATTCTTTTACAACTTTTCTTGCTTCCAATTCAAGTGGCATGAGATTTTCAGTGTTTTAGAAAATTTTTCAGAGAGACTTTATTTTATAAATTACATACATATACAAAAAAGATATCATTCTTATTTCTTATTTAAATCGGCAGAAACTATTTCTATGCCATTCTTGGTTTGAGGATTTAAAGAAATTTCAATTTTACGAGTTTCAAGCAGCTTCTTAAACCTTTCATCTTGGATGAAAATTTCTCCCAATTTCTCTTGAAGTAATTTCAATGCTAGTTTGAATCATTAATCATTTCAGTCACATAACAAAAACTTACTTTCTTTGTCTTGAATGATTCTCTTGACTTTTTCAAATTTTCTTATTTGGTCAATTGTTATTCTCTCTTTTGGTTCTCTCTTCAGCATATTATTCAACAGATTTCGAGCTTCTTCTGAAACATAATCAACTTTTTCGGCTTCAAACTTTGCATTCACAATCATATCGCGAATTTGTGGACCTTTTTTACCTTCAAACGGTCTTTTCCCATATAACAACTCATGGAATAAAATTCCCAATGACCAGATGTCAACCTCTCTACCATAACTATTTTCATCTATATCACTTTTCCAAATAACTTCAGGGGCCATATATAATGGAGTTCCAACGTAGCTTGTGGTGATATCTTTAAAGGTTGAAGAACCTAAATCTGCCACTTTTGCCTCTCCATCTTTTAAGAGGACATTTTCAGCTTTAATGTCTCGATGGATGATACCTTTACTATGAATAAATTCAACAGCATCAATCAGTCCGATGAGAATCCTCCAGGCTTTTTCTTCACTCATTCGTTTTTCTGGAAGGGCTTCAAGGTTATGTCGAAGATCTTTTTCTCCGCAATATTCAGTAATTAGGTAAAAGTTATTGGCAGTCTTCACACTGCCATAGATCTTAACAATATTGGGATGCTCATTGACAAGCTTATGAGCTTTGTACTCCTGTCTCCACGATGTATCTTCAGGAGACTTTTTAGCAATGATCTTTATTGCAACTATTTCTTTAGTCACTTCATTAAAACCTTGGTAAACGATTGTCCCAGCACCACGTCCAATACAATCATTTGGATCATACAAGAATCCTGGAGAATTAGGATCAGATGATGTTGGCTTTAGCTTCTTCAACATAAATATGATCAGAACTAAATTTTATAATACAGATTATTATTTTAGCTGAGACTCTTTTATGAAATATAAACATTTTTGAGACAAATACGAGTCTATCTTCATAATAAGTTAAACAAAATTAATATCATAATCTTTCAAACATTTGAGCTTTTCTAATTGCTCAGCAAAAGCAGGTTCAGGTAGATAGTTTTGCAGATATTGCAGATATAAATGACGATTGAATGTAAGTTTTAATGTGGCTAATTCTGGCAAAACCTCGCTGATTGTAAGAATAAGTTTCTGAGCCACCTCAATTGAAATCTTGTTGTAGTATTTAAATGATAAACTGAGAGACTTTAGCTGACCTAATTTTGAAAGAATTTCTCGCATTTTATTCAAGAGAGCGGTTTCAGCAGC
>PJUD01000747.1_pt1 | contig 13636 bp, 13 predicted proteins | sample 1512341 | NCBI WGS metagenome assembly PJUD01 (sample SAMN08177675, study PRJNA422409) | Feces metagenome, whole genome shotgun sequencing project. | isolation source: Chicken feces (3) enriched on wood chips: beechwood xylan treatment | host: Gallus gallus | place: USA: Madison | collected 2015-01-15 | reverse complement strand
TAAAGAAAGAAAAAAAAGAGAAAATTTTTTCAAAAAATTTTTGTGAGAATTATTTTTGGGGAGGAAATTTTTTCAATTTTTTCAATTTTTTTGAAAAAGAGATTTTGTTGAGTTTTCTGGGAAAATCTCAGATTTTTTTGAAAAGACATCTGACAATGTTTGAAAGTCTTCAAAGTCATTGGGAAGCCCTGAAATGCCCAACTTCATTTTTTTATCTTGAAAAATTCGGATCGGGAATCAGCTATTTGTAATTTTTCCCTTTGAGGCTGAAAAGTAAATTTAAAACAAAAAGTTTCAATACAGAAAAAAGTCTGATTTTGACGTAAAAGAGATTGAGAGGAAAAGTACATAAAGCAAAGTGTCAGATTTCAAAAATCAAGTCGAAAAAAAAGCAATATTAATTTTGATCTCTGAAAGCCCGCAAAAATATAATAGTAATTATAATCTTGAATATTATCCTTTATAACCTAGATCTCATGTACCAGGTTGAATCTTTTCATCCTTTGCACTGGGTTCAGATTTTTTTTTAGACGTTTTTCTTCCAAAAGTTATTCCTTAAATAATTGGAAAATAATGCAGGAAAAAAATTTTTGGAGCTCGAAAACCAATACAGAAAAACAAATTTTTGCTTTTCTCTCTTTCAGTCTCTGTTTTTCTCTATCTCTGACTTTGAGCAGAAAACAATGAGAAAAATTTGAAAATAAGGGATTAACGTTTTATTAATAATTTTATTTTAAGAGAAAGTTCTAGAAATTAAACTGAGAGCGATACAGAAGTTTATTTATTTCATCATATCCTTTCTGACGATTTTGGCTCTAGTGAAAAACTGTATATGAAAAAACCCCAATCTTTGGTGCCTTTTGACACTAACTCCTTTGCAAAGTGAGACTTGATAAAAATGTACATTCAAAGACAAGGAGGTTTTTTTGCAAGGGAATTATAAAAACCTTTGGAGAACCCGCGATAAATCAACAAAGAGGATTAGGAAAACCTGGGATTTTTAGACTAAAAAGGAGTTAGTCAAAGTTGTTCTGGAAGCGAACCAGCGCTGCTAATATTAGAAAAAAGAAAATTTGAAAGGAATTTGTTTTTTTGTGTTTTTCAAAATTTTATACACGTCAGTCATTCTCCAAAATTTGAAACTGCATCATCATTATGTATTTAAATTTTGGCTGCAAATCAGCTTTCAACATAATTTCATACTATTTGTTTGAATATTTTTGATTGTGACTTAAGATCTTTTTACGACAAAATCACACGAGGATTCGATATTCTCAGAGAAGGAAAAATTTTCTAGTCAACCTGCAACGTGAATAAATTAAAAAAAATTCTCGTTCAATTCCTTACGGAGGGCCTTGTAAATAAATAGGGAGAATATCTGGAGTAATTTCTCAAGATAAATTTGAAGAATGTAGCATCGAGATTTTTATGAGTCTCTTGGGGTTGATGTAAAATGTTGCCGGACAAATCAATCCTTTTAGCTAAAAACATGTGTTTTTATGGTCAAACCCCCTAATAAATCAACTTAATTCGACCAACGGACATATTTGAGCGTCTAGAGTTCAATTTCGTAAAAATATTACAAAATTAGAGCATATAGATTTTTGACTCCTGAACACGTAAGTCAATATCAACCAGAAAAAGTTTTATTCTGATAAATTTAATTATTTCCGATTAAAACTACAAGAATTTAAAAGGAGGGCACTTTTAAAACCTTAATATAACACGCAATAAAATCGTAATTTCCGAACGCCTAATAAAAGCAGAACCAATGGATCCTTTTACGGATAACTTTATTGACTACGACTGTCAATATGACATGAAGCATGAAACCCTTTTCGACCCAGAGTTCACAATGAGTCCTCCTTTCTCCGAAAAATCCGAATTCAACGGCGCATTTGGTGGATTCTTCCCCAAAACAATCAAAAACATCCTTGATCCCGAAGAAGAGGCTCCCAGAAAAGAATCTGATGCTTCTGACATGAACCAATTAAATAATGGTAAAAGACCTTTTCAGATTGGTAAAAAATTTCTTTGATATTTGATCGATCTAAAAATTTTTAGTGAAAAGAAAGAAGAATGACTCAACCGAGTCCTCTGATAACGGCTCTGTCGATGAAAGCGACGGACTTTACGTTCCAGAGGAGCGCGAGACCAAGATTAACACCAGAAGCAAGCGAATTCAGAAGAAGGAGAAAGGAAAGGATAAGGTCAAGACTCCCAAGCCTGATCCTCTTGAATCCTTGATTCAGAAGGTGGATAGCAAGTACCTCCCAGAAGGCTACGATGATCCAAACTTGGATGAGAAGGCCAAGAAGAAGATGATCCAGATGATCAGAAATCGTGTATCTGCCCAGACAAGTCGTGATAGAAAGAAGGCTTATTTGAATCAAGTTGAAACAGTGAGAGAAACCATGACAGAAGAGAATTTGAAATTAGTGCGAGAGAATACCAAGCTTCTTGACGAGGTGAAAAAGCTCAGAGAAGAAAATGAAGAATTAAAGAGAAGTGCTGGATCACTTTGCTCAAAATGCGGATGCACCTTGGATTATGATGGCACCAGCCCAAATGGCGATACTACTGACAGTACTGCCAGTAATCCTTCAAGTCCAAGCTATGAAAGAGGACCAAGTGGATCTGGTCGAAGAAACTTTTTCGGTTTCGGTATGGCTTTCGCTGCCCTTGCTTGCTTCTTAATGGTGATTAATGGTGGATCTATTGGCCCATTTTATCAAGGACGTAAGAGGATATGGAGTGGGATGTGTTATATTAATTTTTTTTAGAAGGAAAAAGTAGTAAGAGTGTTAAGACTAACTTTATGGGAAGAATGATGGAACAACAACAATGCCAAAGAACTGACAGAATTTTGCAACCTGAGAACCTTTTCAAGAATATTGATCAAGAACTTGAACGAGCTGCCCTCAAATTCGGTGAATTCCCTCCTCTTATAATGGAAAAAATAAAGTACGGATATTCGATGGATTGTGAATATTAATAATGATTTAGTTTCTTAATGGAACAATTCTCAAGCAACTCTAACCAAATCTACAAAGCTTATGTAAATAAATTTTTTTGTGGAGATAATCTAAAAATAACATAGGAAAATAGCAAAGTTATGGTTGATTTAACTAATAGAATCCTTCCTACTGGAGCTGATGCTAAGAATGCTTCAAATGGAAACTCTACTTTCCTTCGTAAACAACCCACAAAAGAAATTAAGAATAGAACTTCTACTCTTTTCTGTCCTAGTGGTTTCGAATTATTAAAACATGATGCTCAAGTAAACAAAATATTTGACCTTAAAAATATTAATTTTTCTATCAAGATTGAGATTGAACAAGAGTTGAATGGAAAAAATCATCCACAAGCAATTGGAAAAGCTTTGAATTTGGAAACAGCTGAATATATTCAATTGATTATTCCCAAGAGTTCAATTGGTCAATATCGTGTTCCTGAAGTAACAAACGGCACAATGGAATCTCCAGTTCTTCAGAATGACTTGAGTGAAGATGATGGAGCTTTTTATGAAGTTTGGGTGAAGCCATTTGCTTTCAGAGAGTTAGGTTCAGCCGTGCCTGAAATCCTTGGAGAATTAAACTTTGTCGGAGAAGGCATCTTCTAATTTAAAAATATCACAACTTACTCGAAAAAAGTGCTTCTGTGAATAGAATCTTTTGTGATTGTCTTTCTGTATATTTTCAATTTTAAACGCAATGACAAAAAAAAAAGTATAATTACTTGTTGTAAAATAGTCTATTTGTAATTTTTCATATTTTGGCTGAACCCCCCAAATTTACCAGACTCAGATTCTCATTGTTGTTGTCTATTCATTCTCGATTTTTTATGACAAGCTTCCCATCTATATTTGATAAGTTGCTTTCAAGAAATTTAATTTTGTTATACTTTGTTGATAATTGCAACTTTATAATAATATGATCTGATATGATTTTTTACTGAAAAAAATAATACTTTGAAACGAAACTATTATTTTGTCACATGAGGGAAAAAAGAAGATGTTAAGGTTACAATTATAAAACATAATAATGAATCAAGACTAAAAATCTATGTATGTACCGATGTATTATAAAATATTACAAAATAAATTAAAAAATATGTTAATTAATCTTTACAGAATCGTTAAAATCTATAAACATAGAAGCTAACTTTTTACATAATAATTTTAAAGACAAAAACATATTTGACCGGCATATAGACAGTTTGAAGTCCGAAAAATGATAATTTACATGATGATGCTGATGAATTGAATTGGACAGATTGGACAAAAAACAATCTCCCTGCCTGCAAGTAAAAACTTGAAGGTGATTTTCCGAGGGATCATTTTTAGCCAAGGTTAAAGTCAAGCTTTCTACTCAATGGAATGCTGGTATTGTTTTTCTTTGAAGTAGATTGAGCTTTGGAGGATTCAAATGTAAATCTTCGACCTACAGAGGGATTTTAGAGGCGACAAAATCAGTAAAATTACATCTCTTGGAAGAAGAATTGGGAGTCATTCCAGGAGTGAGGGTTGGTCTGCCTAAGAGATTCTCAATAGGAGTTCGCTTTTCATTGAAGCTGTTTGTATTATGAACAGGTGATTCTGTGTTGTAACTATTATTATGGCTGTAGCTTGTCTAATGAAGAGAAAGTTAAAGAATAGTTCTCAAAAATGGAGGTTTTACTACTTTGGTACCATCAGAGTTTTTAAAGTCGCTGCTAGTTCTAGAATGAGTTCCAGAAACGTGTTCGCTTAAAGTCGCATTGGGGACGAGGCCAGCAGATTTACTGAGACCGCAAACTTTATTGTAGAGGTCATAGTATTTTTTGGTGAGGGCTTGTTCGACACCTTTCATCTTTTGTTCGATGTTTTGGTTGTCTTGTTGGAGCTTTTCGTATTTTTGCTTGAGAGCTTTGTAATCTTGCTTTTCTTTTTCAGTTTCGAAATTTTTGGTCAAATTTCCAACATAAATTTCAAGCATAGCAGTAAGTCCTTTGACATCAGGGATTTGATATTTTGAAGAGAGAGATGAGACGAGAGCTTCAGTGATATCCAAAGATTTTGAGAGTTGAGGAATATTTTCAGTATCATTGAAGGTGAATTGTTTTTCTTTGAGAGCAGATCTTCTGGGTTTATACTTTGTCTTGAGTCTTTGATTTTTGGTGAGGAGGATAGTTTTCATTTCTTCAAGGATATCGATTCTCTCTCCCTTTTCCTCATTAAAGTCTCTCAGGGCTTCAATTTTAAGATTTGATAATTCCAATTGATGTAAAAGAGCCATATTTTCTTTTTCTCTTTGTGCTAATTTGCTATTCAGAGCTTCGATTTCTTTATTAAAACTTGTTCTTTGTTGTAATACTAATGCTTCCAAGTCTCTTATCTTTTTTTCTTTTTCTTCATCATAATTATCATATTCATATTCTTCATCAACATTGCTAGGAATATTGGTCAAATCAAAGAAGCTATTCGATTGATCATCATCTTGATCCATGATTTCTGACATAGGTTGAGACTCCAAATCTCCCATAATTGAAGGATCTATAATATCAGTATTAATATTTCAGTTTCAGATAAATTTAATTTTACCGTTGTGATCTCGAAGAATTTCAGATTTATTTTGAGGATCGGTCAAAGTGGAAAGATCACAAATACTTTCAGGAGGAAGCTCAAAGCCTTGTTCTCTGATGACATCTTCGAGAACTTGGACACGTTTGCACTTATTACTTAATTCTCTTTCAGTTTTTGCCAAAGTCTTTTTCAGCTCAGGTAAAGTAAGTTCACGGTTCACTCTTGGGATATTATTGATAAGTTTGACTCTGCTGCCAAATTTAAGCGTATTAAAGGTGTCAAACTCATTGATAGCACTGAGCGAGCAGTTGATGATGAGAGATGTTTTTGCTTTTCCACCAAAAGAGTTGGCTAAAAGACGGGTTAAAGCTGACTCTCTGTAAGGAATATGGAATGTTTTTTCATCAGCGAGGGCATTGATAACATCAACTAAGGCTGATAGACCTCTGTTTATGTTTCTATTCATCTTTGGAATTCTAACGCCTTCGCTCACTTTGGTCGCCTTTTCTGAACCAGCTAGATCAGTTAAATACAGCTTTGCGACTCTGGAAATGGATTCTTGGGGCATTGTTTGTTGTAAAGTGATGATAGCAACAAAGTGAGATTTTGAGGGCATGAGTAATGACCGGTTGCGTTCAGCAATCTTGAGCTTGTTGTACATGTCTTCCTCTTTGAGGACATCAGCTTCAGTTATACCCGCAATGCAAAGGCCTCGGTGTCGATCTTCTCGGATGGTCAGATTAGTTTTTTCTGGTCTCAGCAAATCTTTAATTTTATCGTTGGTAATTTCAATGAACGTCAGTTTGACTGAAGAATTGATAGTTTCAGAATTCATTTGGATTTGTTCAAAGATCTGATCAAATGCTCTTGGAATGATACCTAGAGAGGGAGGTTATGGTGAATTTAGACAAGGAAAAATACCTTTTTGTTGACCTAAATTTCTCATGGTATATGTCTTTCCTGAATTTGCAGCTCCATATGTTAAAATTGTTGCATTATATCCATCAAATACACCTGGAGAGATAAGAATAAACCTAGTTTAAGAATTTACTATCAACGATAGGTCGAGCAGCAGCTTCATAAAGTTCTTCTTGGGATGAGTTTTCACCAAAAATATTATCAAATGTGAATAATGATGCGGAATTTTCAGCATCGGTTGACTATAACTTTAGGATCGATTGGAAATAGAATTTACTTGAATGAATTTAAGCTTTCTATTGTCGGAGACCTCAAGACAAGTCTTGCCATTCATTTCTTCTTCTACTTCAGGTCTGATTCTACATGTGACCTAAAGAATAAATCGTCAGAAAACCACTCCCACAGTACTTGAATATTGCCAATTCGGGGAATACTTTTAAGTTTGAGTTGATTGAAGGATTTAGTCTTTCTTGTTTTACGAGGGGACTTGTCAGGGTTGATCTAATGATGTCAACGACATGAACAATTATGAAGTTTTACGTTTTCTTTGGATACTTCTTTAGAAGACAAGTTTCCAACACTTGCACGTGACTTGATACTTGGGAAAAAGGGGATTAAACCAGTCCTTGTCTAGAGGGGATAAGGAAAAGATAAAAAAGAAGGGAATACATGCATAGGAAATCAGAGAAAAGTTAAGATTTAGTCTGTCTTAATTTACGAGGGGAATATAAATAAAGAAAAGCAAACTGATTAATATCAAACCATAAATTTAACCCTGAAATCAAAGTTTGGAGGAAAGTGAGAAAAATTTCATATTTTAGTCAGAAATGAACCATTTGAGACTGTTTTCAGATTAGACAAGAGTAGACACATTAAATTGATAACTGACTAAGCGGGAGTAGCGGGAAGTGAATAGGACTGTTGGAAGAGTGATTTATTTTAATTAATTCTAGAAGTAATTATCCTGTGATGGAACAATGCTTAGAAAAATAAATAGTTTTTTAAAAATCGAGGTTCGAGTTAAATTTATAAGGCCCTAATTGTTTGAGGGATTGTCGGAAAAGAGGTTAGTTCTATTCGAATTTTATCATATGGAAATTCTCTAAAGCGAAATAAATCTATTAATTAGCGCGTAAGTCATTTCTCCTAGAAATTGAATTAAAGTGTAATGAGATGTCCATTAATTGAAAGTTTAATTGGTCAAGGGCGGAAGATTTTATGATCTTTCTCTTTACTGTTGTTGAATTATCGCATTTTTTTGTTATTTGAAAATGGCACGTAAAACAGTTGTAAAATTATTTTTTTCGAAAACATAAAATTTAAATCGCAAGAGATTTGCTAGATCTAATAATACACAAACAACAAGATTTCTCTTTAATAAATGGGATGAAAAGAAAACTAGTAATTTACTTTGAATTTTTAACGAGGATTTTTCTTAGACTTTATTTAAAACAGAGGAGAATGAAAATACCTGTTTTAATAAATTACTCGAGACTTTTTTTTTCAGAATAAAAATGTATTGAACAGATTTCATTTCTAATTCGTCTTCTTCTGACATTGAAAAAATAGGAAAATGCGTTTTAATCGAGAATTCGAATTTATTTTGTCTTGAGAAAGAAGTCTTGGATGGTAGAAGTTATCTATCCATCTAGTAATCCAGTAGATAGGTAAACGTTGAATCTTCGTTGAGGATTTACTTGTTAGACAACGATATGAAATTAAGAAGAATGAAATTAGTCCTAATTCAATTCAAACGATTTTATTAAAACAGCCAAAAAAGACAAATTGAGTAACTTGTCATTTATGAAAATTTGAAAAAATTTCTTAAATCTGAAATTTATAATTTTTCTACTAATTTTGGTGATAAAATTTTATTGAAAAAAAGTCTTGTTGAAAGTTTATGAATTTTTAAGAAAAGAAGAATCTGAGTTTCATTCAAGTCTTTAAAATATTTAAATTTTAATCCTTTTCATATCTTTTCATAAATTCCAAATTCAGATGAAATTCTTTGTAGATTTCTTCTTATAAAGTAAATCAATATATGATTAACTTTCTCTGTTTCAATGAATTATTGAGTTTGACTTTGGATTTGGATTTATTCCCCAAATAAAAAAACCCTGAGTTCAAATTAATGATCCATACAGATCCTATGTATCCTAAGGAATGGACAATTTTGACTTTTTCTTAGAAACGAAGAAGCCAATATTTTCAATTGTCAAAGTTAGATTTGCCATTAAGTTTAGGGTTTTAAAATGGATTAAAATACATTCCGCGATCTGATCAATAATCAATAGATACACACACGTCATCTCAACATTTTCTTTTAAAGATTATGCGTGGAAAATTTTATCAATAGTCTTCAAAATTCCAGAATTTGATAGAAAATTTGTTTTGTAACAAATCCCTCAGATTTGAAATTTGAAGATAGAAAAATTTGAGTTGAGAAAAAAAAAGGGAGAAGTGAGAATGCTCACCTCACATCAAATTAATTTGATATTGAGATAAGATTCAATGGCGAAATCTGGACACCAGATAATCTACTTTAAATTAAAATTAATTGCCAGTCGCTGTATTTAAAAGCTCTCCATAGTTTGCGAATTAATTAAATGAATCAGAACAGCTCAAACCAAAATAACACTTCCTCTGAAGTTTCAACCGGTATGAACAATCAAGGTGCTTCCGTTGAACCCCAAAACTTTGCCGAATCTAATTCTTATGCCGCCGCTCAATACCCCGCTGATTTCGTCTCCGGAAACGGACTCGAAATGATGGGATATCAAGGATTTGCTAATCCCTACATGTCTATGGTAATTGAGCGCGTTTCGCTGGTCCTAAACGATTTCTAGCCTTATGGATATGCTCCCTATGCTTATGATTACAGCAACTATCCCCAAAGAAAAAGTTACACTCCCTATAAAAAGAAGCATAATTATGGATATACTTACACCCAACGTATCTACACCAAGAAGCCTAAGCAACCCACTAAGGTGAATAGAAATCGATGAAAAATGAGTCTAATGATTGTTAGGTGAATGCTGATAAGGCTGAAAATGAAGCTGGTGAACAAACCACAAGAACCAATGGTGAGGCAGAAAATAAAACCTGTTTTAAGATTTTTCCATAGGAATTGCCGATATTGAAAAGCTCCCCCATAACATCGAAAAAGCCAAATTCTTCGTCATTAAAAGTTACAGTGAAGAAGATGTCCATAAAGTAAGCAAGCGTTTGATACAGATTTCCAGAATAATAAATTAGGCCATTAAACATAACGTTTGGTGCAGTACTAAAGAAGGAAACATCAAGTTGCACGATATCTACGTTGCTGCCGATAACGAATACCCCATTTTCTTGTTGTTCAGTGTTAACTCCAGTGGTCATTTCGTCGGTGTTGCTCAAATGAAGTCCCACGTCGATTTCGAAAAGAACTTCGAAGGATGGAACCAAAGTCACAAATGGAAGGGATGTTTCAAGATCTCCTGGGTCTACATTAAGGATATCCCCAACAAGGAATTGAGACACTTGAAGAACGAGTAATTATTTCATGAACTTTCAAGATATTTATTAATTTTCAATAGATATAATGAAGGAAAGCCCGTCCCCAACTCTAGAGATTGCCAAGAAATTCCCTTCGAAGTCGGTGTTCAAGTCCTCGATATGTTTGAGAAATTCAAGAGCCAAACCTCCATTCTTGATGATTTTGAATATTATGAAATGCAAGAAAGAGGAAGAGTATAATTCTCTATTCACCTTTTTTCAGATGTAAATAATTCATGATTTTGTGAAGGCGATATTTGTGGAAGTATAGTTGCCTGATTCACATCGTCGATGAATGTTTTATAGTATTAAAAGTTATTACATCAATAGATAAATATTTATGATATGATTATATATTGTAAAGTCCCCCGTTATTTGTTATCTGTTCCAGTTAAAAAGGGTTAATTCATCCCGTCCCATCTCAAAATTGTTTCTTCTCAAAGAATTTTTTTCAAAATTACGAATACAGTATATTCAATCTTTTACCAATAAGGAACCCATTTATGACCAAATAATACAACTTGTCTCAAAGATGGAGAGACAATAACATAAAGGAAATTTTGAGGATTTTCTCTATCTTTAGATCCAGTAAAGATGTGATCATTCTATGGTAAATTGTTAACAAAGTTTTGATATTCTCAATTATTACTTCGATTTTTTGGATTTCAAAAGCATGAGATTCAATGAAAATGTTATTTGTCTTGGGGTCTTTTCTAGCACTAACGATTGATTTATAGAGTTCTTTAGTTCTTTCGAAATATTCAGTAGCTTTATCTTCATATTGGCACATAGCACCACCAAGAACTAAACTTGAGAAAAGCTTGAATAAAAATTCTCTTCTTTCTTCTTCATTAAAAACACAATAATTTTCACTGTCTTCATTAATCAAGCATTCTCTAAGTTTATCACCAACCATAATTCCTTTGATTTCTTCTTCAAGCATCATTTTAATGGCTTTATTTTCATTAACAACAATGCCAGCATCTTCAAGCTTATTAAAGACTTCAAGATTGATAAGGTCGCATTTCAACTTTTTGAAACCAACCTTTGTATATTGACCTCCTGGCAAGAAAACCTAGCCAATCATGTTAATTTACTATTCACTTAGATCATTCTTACAAAATCCAAAGATTGTCTGATAACAGGAGAGTTGAAAAGATCAATCAAAAAGGCTTCAGGATTGATATCATTAAATCTGTGATTGAATCTAAAGTAAGGAGCTCTAAGTTGGGCAGAAAGTCCCCTAAATGAAAAATGAGTAAGTTGAAATATTGAATATTTGGTACCATTTTGATAAGAGTTTGTCGAGGTCTTTGTGGCCTTCAAGCTTGCTTCCAAGAAATTCGAAGCTGTAGCTTTGGTCATCGATATTCTCTCCAGCCAATTCAGATTCTTTTTCAGGTCCAACGTTGGTGATTTCCATTTGAGTTTATTGAGGGTTTTCTATTTTGAATCTGCAATTTTCAAATATTATATCAGGTTAATAAATAAAACTGATTTATAGTATGTTGAATATTTATACATAGCATAAAATTTCAAACTTACTGAGAAACTCTAGATAGATCTAGATAAATCTTTTGGGAGAAATAATTTATTGAGATTTTGTTGTCAAAAATTGAAAATGATGAGAGTGTTCTTCAGAGAGAAAAGTTTGCATTTTGTATATTTTAAAAATATATTTTTATTTGATATCTGAGATGAGTAAAATTCCCTCTCAAATGCATTTGTCTAAAATCTTTTAGAGCTTTTATCTTCATTGATATTACTCAGCTTAGTCCTTGTGATTTCAGCTAAAATCAAGGATCATTATTGTGGCAATTATAACTGTTACACTCTCTTGAATGTTTCCAAGTAATTCTTGATGACCCTTCAGATAAAATCTAATTTTTCGAAAGAGAAGCAACTCAACCTGAAGTAAAGAAAGCATATAAGGCTCAATCTTTGAAATACCATCCTGATAGAAATCGTGATAAGGATACAACAGCAATCTACAGGTACTTGCAAATCGAGATATAATTTTCACTGAGATAATTAGGGAAATAAATCGAGCTTATGAAGTATTGAATAATGAAGATTTGAGAAAAGTTTATGATGAATACTTGGCAAATCCCAACGCAAATGAATATTACCAATACTATCAATTCTACAAGGCTGTTTATGCTCCTCAGCTTGATCCAAGATTGGTGGTTGGATTGGTGTTAAGTGCAGTGTCTGTATTCCAATACTTTACAAGAAGATATATGTATCGAACTGCAATTTCTTCAATTCAAAGAACAACAAAATTCCAAACTTTGGTTAATCAAAGATTTGAAGAAGAAAAAGCAGCAAAATCTGGAATGGTGGGTTTGTTATTGAGAATAGAAATTAATGAAATTAGGGAAAAGATGATATTATCAAAGAGCTTACTGAAACTGTTCGCGTTCATGGAGGTTATTCTGCTCCAAAAATTAAGGATCTTTTGGCTATCAAAACTGTTTTACTTCCTTACACTATTTTAAAATGGATCTATGATCAAATTAGGTGAGAATAGAATTGATGAAATATTAACTTTTAACCAGATGGGTTGTATTGTTTTGGATATTGAAGAGACCATATGGAGAGAAAGAAAAGGAATATTTGACAAAATCAAGACTTGGATTAAATGAAGCAAGATGGGTAAATTTTTGAGGAAAGAATTGAAAAAGAGAATAAATTTATAGTCAACCTTACCTGAAGAGCAAAAAGAGCATTTCCTTTCATTGGAACTCTGGGTTAAAGAAAATTTGGTGAAATATATGAAGCAAATGGAAGAGCAAAGAAAAGAAATGATGGCTAATAGCACCAAATATAAACAATATCAAAGATATCTTAAGAATAAAAAGAAATAAGTGAATATTTATTGTGAAATGGCTTGAGTTTGAATTCTTCTATGCATATTTTAATTGTTTGAGAAAATGACTGGGAAAATTTGGACATAAATTTAGGTTTCAAGAGTTTTTAGTAAATAAAGAAATAAATACAATAAAGTTAATCTATTCAAAAAAAATGGTTGATTGGAAGACTCATCATTTTGCAAAGGTCACAAACATTTTGGCAGCTATTGGTATTGTGTTTGTTGCTATCTACAGATTGGTTGACACCAGTGAAAAGACTGTGAATCAAGCAGTTGTTTCATTATATTACCTGTAAGATATATTCAGGAGGTTTATTGTTAATTCGAGGAATAGATTCTTTGCGATACTGGTGGTAGCAGCAGAGTTCCGGTTGCGGTTTATCACAAACTTGTTTGGATTTTTAAGCGGCCAAATGGGAAGAGGCTTCTTCATCTTCATGTAAGAGACATCATAATGACATTGACGAATCTAATCTCATAATGATAGGTGCGGCTCACTTTTCCTTTCAGGCCATGTTGAGTAATAATCTTATTTTTTAAATTGATCTTGAGACATATTTTAGTATTACAGTGATTATTGGAATAGCATTGATGGTAGTTGGTGCGTTAACCACTTGAGCGTCAAAAAAGAATTCCTAAGGTCTGATATACCTCGGATTTTCGTGTACTTTTATTTTCGAAGCTTAATTACTAAAAATATCAATATTCCACTCTAGAAATTTAGTTTATCGCCTTGGGACACCCATTTT
>PJUD01000746.1_pt1 | contig 13671 bp, 11 predicted proteins | sample 1512341 | NCBI WGS metagenome assembly PJUD01 (sample SAMN08177675, study PRJNA422409) | Feces metagenome, whole genome shotgun sequencing project. | isolation source: Chicken feces (3) enriched on wood chips: beechwood xylan treatment | host: Gallus gallus | place: USA: Madison | collected 2015-01-15 | reverse complement strand
CTCGGTGCGAATGAACAAAAGCGAGTTGAACCAATCGTTCCAGAACACGATCGTGCCGAGCAGCGCCATCGTCGCCAAGACCGGAAGCGACAAGGGCAGCACGATCCGGAAGAAGATGCGGAATTCGCCCGCTCCGTCGATTCTTGCGGATTCGATCAGCGCCGGGTGAATGGTCGCCTGGAAGAACGTCCGCATAATAATGACGTTGAACGGAATGATGAGCAGCGGCAACAGCAGCGCCGAGTAGGAATCCAACAGACCGAGCGCTTGCGTGAAGACGATATACTTGCTCACCACGCCTCCGTTGAACAGCATCGTGAAGAAGAGGAAGAAAGTGAAGAACGTTCGGAACGGATAATCCTGACGCGAGATCGGATAGGCGTACAAAGCCATCAGAATGACGCTTAACCCCGTCCCGACGACGGTAATGCCGATGCTGATGACGTAAGCCCTCGCGAGGGTCGAATAATCCTTGAACAAGCTCTCGTAGGCGATCCAGGATAGCTTCGTCGGGAAGAAGCGATAGCCGTCGTTCACCAAAGCGTCGTTATGCGTGAAAGAAACGATGACGACGAGAAGGACAGGCAGGACGCATGCCAGCGCGAGCAATAGGAACATCGCGTTCAGCAGCGCATTGGCGATCGGCGAGACGGTGTTCTCCCGCCGAATCGATGTAACGTTCATTGTGCTCACCTCGTATCGTCTTTTAGAATAGCGCTTGCTCGGGATTGATTCTTCGCACCGCCGAGTTGGTAAGCAGCACGAGGATGAAGCCTAGCACGGATTGCGCCAATGCCGCCGCCGAAGACATCCCGATGTCGTTCAGCTCCATCAGCACGCGATAGACATACGTATCGACCGTATCCGTAACGGGATATAGCGCTCCCGAATCCATCGGCACTTGATAGAACAAACCGAAGTCGGTATTGAACACGCTGCCCATCGATAGAATGGTCATAATGACGATGATGGGCTGAATGAGAGGCAACGTGATATGCAGGATCTGCTTCGCCTTGGAGGCTCCGTCGATCAACGCGGCTTCGTAATATTCATGGTCGATGCCCGCGATCGCGGCGATATAGATGACCGCGCCGATGCCCACGTTCTTCCAGGCGTTAACCAGAATGAGGATATAGGGCCAGTATTCCTTCTCCGAGTACCAGGAGATCGGGTCGATGCCGAACCATCCGAGGAACGCCGAGTTCAAGAATCCCTTGTCCGCGTTCAAGAAGGCGTATGCCAAGTAGCCGACGACGATCATGGACAAGAAGTACGGCATGATCAGGAACGTCTGATACGTCTTCGCCAATCGGCCGCGCAGTTCGTTGATCGCCACGGCGATGGCGACGGACAGCACCGTATTGAAGACCATGAAGGCCAAGCTATACCCCACCGTGTTGCGCGTAATTCGCCAGATCGATCCGGAATTGAACAGAAAGGCGAAGTTATCGAAGCCGACCCAAGGACTTCCGAGGATACCGTCGATATAGTTGATATTCTTGAAGGCGATGAATACTCCGAACATCGGCAGGTAATTGTTCACGATCAACACGGCCATCGTCGGAACGAGCATTAACGTCAGAAATCTGAATTTCCATAGAGAATGGATGAATACTGCGATCCCCGTTCTCTCTTTCACTTGCATCCACTCCTCTCGATTGATCTCAGTATAGGCTAGCCCCCCCTGCAATACGATGATTTAATCCTATAACCGCGTGACGTATAACTCGGTGTGTCTGGCCGGTCGGCCTTACGCGAAATAAAGAGACCGTTCCTCGAAATCGCCACGGAAGATGACGAAGGAACAGCCTCAGATAGCAGGAGCATACGAAGGATAACCGAAGTCTCTCCGGCAATTCCATATTCTAACAAGATGACCTACGGTCCTTATCGTTCGGCACATGCTCGTGCAGCGGGAGGTTGATGACCGCTTTGACCCCTCCGCCCTCCCTTGGCTCGTAACGCAAGCCATAGTCTTCGCCGAAATGCAATTGAATGCGCTTATGCACGTTGCGGACGCCGTAGCCCGCGTCTTCGATCTCTCCCCGCACGATTTCGTTCAGCCGCTCGGCGTCCACCTTCTGGAAGCCGTTATCCGCGACCGTTATCTCGATCGTGCCGTTTACCCGACGGATGCGAATCCAGATCTCGCCTTCCCCGTCCATGCCGCTAACCCCGTGGAAAATCGCGTTTTCGACGAGCGGCTGCAGGATCACCTTCGGCGTCGTGTACGCGAGCGTCGCGTCCTCGATGTCCCAGTGCACCTCGAACGTATCCGGATATCGCTTCATCTGAAGTCGACTGTAAGCCTGCACGTGCTCCGCTTCTTCTCCGATCGGGATCAGAGTCTTCCCTTTGCTCAACCCGATTCTTAGCAGGATCGACAAGTCCATGACCATCTCCCCGACTTCCGTATTGCCGTTATCGAGCGCGTACCAGTAGATGGAATCCAGCGTATTGTACAGCAGGTGCGGGGTAATCTGGGAATGGAGCGTCGCTAGCTCTGTTTCCTGCTGACGAAGCTTCATCAAGTAATTGTCTTCGATCGAACGATCGAGTCTCCGCGTCATCTTCATGAACGAGCCGTATAGAATGCCGAACTCGTCCGATCGCAGCAGAGCGCCTCCGCCCATGTCCATCGGGACGCCCGGCTCGTATATTTTCGTAATCGAGACGAGCCGATGCAGCGGCTTGACGATCATTCGCAGCAAATACAGGACGAACAGCAGCACGAGCGCCAAATAAGCCGCGGACAAGGCCATGATGACCCATTGGAACGACTTCAGGCCTCCCGTTATCGAGTCCATCGGGACGCGATACACCAGGTTGGTGCGGTATAGCGATTCGTAAGAATGCGCATAGAGCCACCGATCGCCCCCTTCGCCGGCGAAGAAGTATCCCGGCCGGTCCTGCCTCGCGGATTCGGGCACGCTCTCCGCCGGCATGTCGGTCGTACCGGCCTGCATGAGCAATTCGTTCTGGTCGTTAAATAAAAAAATACCGGCATGCTCCGGAAGCTCTACGGACAGGAGGTCTCTCTTCAACAATACCTCTAACCGGGAGACGACCAGGAACCCCAGCACCTCGTTGTAATTTTGAGTATTCAGAATGCTTCTCGCGAAGCTTACCGTAGCTAAGCCGTCCCGCGAGCGAATGAGACGGAACGCGCCCGCTCCCCGCTTCCCGATCGCCTGCGCGGTCCAAGCGGGGAGCTCCTCGCCGCGATCGAAGTAGATAAATCCCGTATCCTTGTTCGACAGATCGAACAGCGTTCGCTTCTCTTCCCGATTCATCATGTACAAAGTATAGCCCGTGCCGTCCGAAGACCAGCGATTCAAGATTTCGTCGGCTTGATTGATATCGCCCAGCGTCTCGATGTTATACCAGAACTCGTTCGGGCCCGTCGGATCGAGCAGATGGTTGTCCAGGAACGTAATCGTCTTGTCGTTGACCGCCGACATCGTCTTCTCGATCGTGGCATGATTCTGCTTCGTCAGTTGAAGCATCGTCCTTCCGACTTCATCCTACATGGATTCCGCCGCCTTATCGGCCGAGATCCACCCGACGACCAGGAACGGGCCGACAATGAACAACAAGAACGCGATCGTGACCTTGAATTTGAGTTTCAGTCCGATCCCCCCTGACCCTCTTTGCGATAGTCGGCGGGGCTGACGCCCGCGTAACGCTTGAACATGCGGCTGAAGTGCTCCGGGGACTCGTAGCCGACTTCGTAGGCGATCTCGTACCGCTTCTTGTCCGTCGCGACCAGAAGCTGCTTCGCTTCTTCGATGCGCAGCTCGGTCACGAAGTCCCAGACGTTCTTCTTCGTCTCCCTCTTGAACCAATAGCCGAAGTAGGCGGGACTGAAGTGCGCCTCGACCGCGATATCTTGAATCTTAAGCTCCGGATTGCGATAATTTTTCCGGATATAGCCCATGACGCGAGACAAGATCGTCATCTCCCGCTCGCGAGTCAGCTCACTTAACGACCGGCCGGCCTCTTCGATGTACGCCGCAAGACGATCGGTCTTGCCGGTAACGGGCAAGTCCCGGAAATAGGCGTCCGGATCGAATCGTCGAAGCGACGCACTGTTGCCGCTGCCGTATTCCAGCAGCAAGCCGTAGATCCGGTAGACCAGCATGCCGAAGTAGCTATGGACCAGATCCGCCGCATGCCCGAGTTCCTGCAAAGATCGGACCAAGCCGAGAACCATCGTCTCCGAGTCGCCGCCCGACTTCAACAGCTGCACGCACTGTTCCACCTTCGCCATCCATCCGACCATATGCAAGCTTTCGTGCGCAGCGATATCCTCGTAATGAAATACGTTCTGTTCGGGATGGAGCTTCTTCCACTCCGCAGCGCTATTGGCTTCTTCCATGAGCTTGACCAATAAGGCGACATCCGCGCGCAAGCCGCTCATGCCGATCGTCGCGTCTATGTTTAAATATTGCTTAAAGTTCTTGGAAACGAATTGGCCGATGAAATGCATCTGCGATTGAAGCGAATAACGCTGTCCCGTCGCATCGGAATCGTTCAATTGAACGATTCCGATCAATTCGTTGCCGAACCCGCTGAACGTTAAGCCGTCCCATTCGGACAAGCTCTCCTCGAATAAGTTCAGCGCCGCGTACTTCAGCAGCTTCCTGTCCTGCAGCATCATCTCCCTGTTGCTGAAGCCTCCGCGGCTCAGATCGAGAAGAACGGAGACGATGCCGAAATTCGGACCTTTGACTTGATCGCCCAGCTCGGCGATCAACTCGTCATGATCCTTCTTCGACAGTCCTCTCTCCGTCACCAGTTCCATCAGAATCTCGTTACGCCGCCCAGGCCCGATTCCTCCGCTTGAACGCTTCCGCATAGACTTCTCGAGCGCCAGCTTGCCGGCCTCTTCCTTCTCGACGAGCACGCTGCGAACGACCCGCAGCAGTTCCTCCCTCTTCACGGGCTTGACCAAATAATCGCGCGCGCCCAGCCGAAGCGACTTCGCGGCGAATTCGAACTTCTCGTGCGCGGAGATGACGATAACGGGAAGGCTCGGCTGCTCCAGATAGATGGTTTCCATCAGCTCGATTCCGCTCATCCGGCTCATCTGAATGTCGGTCAGCACGAGATCGTAATGTTCCATGCGCAAATAATCGACGGCTTCGAACCCGTTCAAAGCCGTCTCTACGGTCGAGATGTTCAAGTCCGAGGACTGCAAGAAGTTGCGAATTCCGATGCTTACTCTAGGTTCGTCGTCGACGACCAATATTTTGTACATGGATACACCTCCGCGGAGCGACCGCGCGTTTCTTAGACATTTTTACCATTATAAGGTGGTCCCCGAACCTTGTCGATGATCTAACGCGATAAGATCGTGATGCAATTCAAGCCGTTCTGACAGAGGCTACCCGAATTTGCGCATGCCGACGTTAACCGCGGGCAGCGTGAACGCATCGGCCTTACTTCACGACGACCGACAAGACATCCGACGCGGTCACCGCACCCGTGCAGACAGGTCTATCCGTCAGCTAAAAATGCTCCCGCTTGAGATCGGGTAAATTGGGCACTCGAAAAAACAGGAAGCCGAGCGAACGCGCTCGGCTTCCTGTTTGGGTTGCAGCGGACGAATCTTCAGCGCTCCCTCGTACCGGAACGCTCCGGGAAAACCCGCTCGACGAGAGCGTTGAACTCGGTCAGGAAGCCTTGAATCGGATGCCCGGCTCTGACATCGTTCGCGTAGCCCTCCATGCGGCCGATGAAATCGGGGTTCGCGGATACATATACGTTTTCCACCGAAGGGGATAGCGACTTCACTTGATCGGCGATTTTGTCCTTCACAGCGTCGTTAAGCGCCATATGTCCGGTGTTCGCACGATCGTCTTCCTTAACCGCAACGTATGCGTTGCGATCTGTCATCATCACATAGGCCGAATCGATGCCCGGCATAGCCGAGATTTTGTTGGCGATTCGATCGCTGGCTTCCATGCGCGTATTGCCGTGCATGCCGACAACGTTGTTGTTCATGCGCTGATGGCCGTTGATGCGATTTTGCTCGTTGGCCGCATCGTTGGCAAAGCGTTTCGCTTGAGGACGCATGCCGAATTCGTCGACTGCATAACCGCGAGCGGCGTTGTTGTCGCGAACGGCGTTGTTGCGAATGTTTTTGTTGCCTAAGTCCCCGGTTTTGTTCATGCATCCCGACAATGCGATTGCGGATGATAATAATACGGTCGTTGAAATCATAATGCCTTTACGCACGACGATATGACCCCCTTTTTGGTCGAATGCTCAGCGTTCCCGCCAAATCATAGGATGCATCCGGAGGTTCGCATTTATTCGATCGGAGGTCGCCTGCTTTCTTGACAGCGATGGCAATCGCAAGTATGATGGCATTATTAGAATCTGGTACTAATACTTAATACTAAAAAAATGGAGGAATGCGTAATGACTGCCCCTATTGCACAAGGCTTTCACTCCAAAGCCCAGCTTACGGCAATCGGAAGTTATGTACCGGACGACAAAATAACGAACGCGGACTTGGAACAATGGGTGGAAACGGATAACGAATGGATCGTCAGAAGAACGGGGATTGAGCTGCGCCACCGAGCTGCGGCCGATCAGACGACCAGCGATCTCGCCATTGCGGCCGTGCAAGACCTGCTCCGTCGCTTCCCTGCGGTTGACCCCTCGCGGATTGACGGAATTATCGTCGCCACGACGACGCCGGATATGCCTTGTCCCTCCGTTGCCTCCATAATTCAACAGGCAATCGGCGCAGAACGCTGTCTTGCGGTTGACGTTAGCGCCGCGTGCGCAGGCTTCGTTACCGCCCTGCAAATGGCGAACGGGCTTATCCTAAGCGGAGCCTACCGTTCCGTGCTTGTCATCGGCGCCGAGACGTTAACGAAAATAACCGATTACACCGATCGTTCCACCTGTATCCTGTTTGGCGATGGCGCGGGCGCAGTGCTGGTCGAAGCCCGGGACGAGGGCGCCCTGTTGGCGGCAAATGCGGTAACGGACGGCTCCGGCGGCATGCAGGTCTACTGCCATCCGAACGGAAAACTCGTTCAAAACGGCCGCGAAGTATACAAATGGGCGCTGTCTACCGTTCCCGACGGCGTACGCGGTTTGCTTGATCAGGCCGGCCTAAGCGTCGGGAATCTCGATTGGTTCGTGCCGCACAGCGCCAATCTGCGCATGATCGAGGCGATCTGCGAAAGACTGGGGCTGCCAGTGGAAAAAGCTCTGCAAAGCGTCGTCCTTAACGGCAATACTTCGGCGGCCACGATCCCGCTCGCGCTGGACGCGGCCTGCAGGGAAGGTCGACTTCAGTCTGGACACCTCGTCGCTCTATACGGCTTTGGCTCCGGCCTGACTCAATCGGGCATGCTGCTTAGATGGACGATCTGATCCTCAAGCGTTAACCTTGAACGTCTACCGGTTAGTTACCTTAAATAGCTGCGACAGACCGTCGTCCAGCGATATCGCCGGCTTCCAGCCAAGAACGGTTGCGGCCTTACCCGACGACAGCCTGCTGCATCTGGCGTCGCCGCTTCTCTCCGGCTCATAGATCCGGCCGAACGAAGCGGCGGCCAACCGCTCGCAGCGATCCGCCAGCAGGTTGATCGACGTGGCGATTCCCGTTCCAATATTGAACGCCTCTCCGTTTCCCATGGCGATCGCCGCAAGGTTTGCCCGTACGACATCGTCCACATGGACGAAATCCCGACTTTGCTCGCCGTCGCCATGAATGATAAGCGGAAGCCCGCTCCCGATTCTATCCATAAAGCACGCTACGACGCCGCCCTCGCCCCTTGCCGCCTGACCGGGGCCATAAACATTGGCATATCGTAATATCGTGTAAGCGACCCCCCACCATTTTCCTCCGTAATCGATGTATTGCTCCGCAACCCACTTGGATAGCCCATATGGCGCGCTAGGTCTCTTGAGGCTCGATTCCCGGAACGGCCGGTTGCCGACGGCCTCCCCGTATACCCCTGACGTAGAGGAAAAAACCAGCTTGCTGCCCGCTTCCCTGCAGCCTTCCAGCACCCGCAGCGTACCGATAATATTGCTCCTTCCGTCGTCGGCAGGATTTTTGACGGAGCTTCCCATCCCGACCTGCGCAGCCATATGAAACACGATTTGAGGCCTAATCGCCGCAATGAAATCCGCCGTATCCGCATCTTCCGCACGCAGCAGGCGGATATCGACGCCGGAGGGCAATCTTCTTGGATCCCCCGTGCTCAGATCGTCGAGGACAATCACTTCATCTCCCCGTTCCAATAGCGCACGGACCAGACGACTACCGATAAATCCCGCTCCCCCAGTCACGATAACACGCATTGGCTTTTCAGTCCTTTGCCGTTTTCCTCCATTTTATGGAGACAAACCGTTCCCCGCTTGGACAGCCGCAGGAAAATAGGCGCTCGAACCCGGTTCAAGCGTCGTGGCGGCTGACGCCCTGTCCACATACGATGGAGCATCGGCTTTGTCTATCTGAAAGATTGGAGGCTGCCATGACGAAAGATCATTTTCCGCTCGTTAGCGTCATTATTCCGTTTTACAACTGTCCCTATATCGATCAATCTGTCGCCAGCGTGCTGAATCAGACGTATCCGAATATCGAGGTTATCGTCGTTGACGACGGCTCGACGATGCATCAGCATAAGCTCGATCCGTTTCGCTCCCGCATCCGCTATTTCGGCAAAGCCAACGGAGGCACGGGCAGCGCATTGAACTACGGCATGGGCGTCGCTAACGGCAAATATATGGCCTGGTTAAGCTCGGACGATCTGATGTACCCGCACAAAGTCGCCCGCCAAGTCGCATTCATGGAAGAGCATCAAGCTCCGATCAGTTGCACCGACTTCCATCTGATCAACGCCAACAACGAAATTACGATGAGCGCGCTTGCCGTCAAATTTCCCAGCCTCAGGAAGCTGATCGAAGCGCTGTTCACCTTCTGCCCGATCAATGGCTCCACCGTCATGATGAATCGTTCCATCCCTGAACGGATCGGTTACTTTAACGAATCGCTCGCTTGTACGCAAGACTACGAATACTGGCTCAGAGTCCATCTGAACAGAATAGACTTTTATTTTATCAACGAGGTGCTGACTCTGTATCGCTGGCATGACGGAATGGGGTCCGTCCAGAAAAAAGCCGCCGTAGATTACGAGTTTAATCTTGTCCGCGATAGCTATGCCCCCCAGTTGAACGCCCTGCTGAACGTGTTGTAACAACCGGCCTGTTTGCGCCGTTATTTTTGGCCACCGGGGAGGGATCCACTTGAAGGTTCTGTTCGTATTTATCGTGCCTAGCGGCGGGGTAAATACCTTGAATCGGCTAAGGCATCAAGCTTTGCTCCCCGCAGGGATCTACAGCCATTTTCTTTACTTTCGGGAAGGCAGCGGCTCCTCCGATTTCGCTCCGGGCATTCCGGTATTCTACGCTTCGGAGCCGCCTGCCGTCCGGCACATACTCGACTATTATTCATTCGATTGCATCGTGGTCACGTCTTTTTTTCTGCAAATGGCGCTATTTCGCCAACTCGGCTTCGCGAAACCGATCATCTATGAAATCCAGGGCTTCGGCTCTCCCGAACAGGCCCGGCGCAATCTGTCGGAGGCGATCCCTTTCGTGAACGAATACGCCGATGCGATCCTATATCCCGGAACCCCGGTCATCGGCGCCTTGCTGGAGGAGTTGTATCCTTTTAAGCCTAAATTTTCGTTCGCCAACCCGTTCGATCCTCGCGCCTTCGACAGAAGCTCGTTCGCTTATCCACCGGCCCCCCCTCTCGATTACTCTCCGCTGGTGTGGATCGGCAGGTTGGAGGATAACAAAAACTGGCGCGACTTTCTGCTTATCGGAGCAGAAGTGATCAAGCGCAAACCCGGCGTGCGGCTATGGATGTTCAGCGACCCGGCTTTGGCCGAACCGGGAGAGGCCGAACAACTGGCGATATGGACGCAAGGACTCGGACTTGGCCATTACATTTTTCATCACCATAACGTCGCCAACTCGTTAATGCCCTATTACTACGATTTGATCGCTTCTTCCGGAGGCGTCCTCTGCATGACCTCCAAATCCGAAGGAGCGCCCTACGTGGCGCTGGAAGCTCTTAGCTCGGGCTGTCCGATCGTCACCTCCAACTCGGACGGGGTAAGTTCGGCGATCCTCGACGGAACGACGGGGCTCTATTACTCCCACGGAGATATAAGCGGAGCGGCGGATCGGGTAATGCGGCTAATGACAGAGCGCAAGCTGAGAAATTCTCTCGTTGAAACGGGAAAAAAACATGTTCGGAGTGAATTTTCGATGGAAAACTATGCGGCTCGGTTCTCCGGCATGCTCTTGACCCTTGGTGCGAGACCATGCTGACGAGCATTGTAATTCTTACGCTGAACAATCTTGACCAGACGATGCGCTGCTTGCACAGCATTCGCGTCTTCACGAACAGCCCTTACGAATTGATCTTCGTCGACAACGGTTCGATCGACGGCACGACGGCTTGGCTCGCTCAGCAGCCCGACGTCAAGCTGATCGCGAACGGCGCGAACCGCGGATTCGCCGCCGCCTGCAATCAAGGCGCGGCGGCAGCCGGCGGAGACCATATCCTGCTGCTCAACAACGATACGATCGTCTCGCATAACTGGCTGACCGTCATGCTGCAATGCCTGCACGCAGACGAGCGGGTCGGCATTGTCGGGCCGAAATCGAACTTCGTCCTCCCTTTGCAGAAAATCGCTGTAGAGGTCAGCAGCGAAGGACAGTACCATTTGTTCTCGCAAAACTTCAATCGGCACAATCCGGCTCAATGGCACGACTTGGCCGCGCTCAGCGGCTTCTGTATGCTGCTCAGACGCAGTACTTGGCAGCGGTTGGGAGGCTTCGACGAAGCGTTTGGCGTCGGAGGCTACGAGGATATCGATCTTGGTTACCGAGCGCTGCGGGAGGGATTATTTCTGCGACTTGCCGGCGACGTCTTCATCTATCATGAAGGCAACCGGAGCTTTAATGCCAATGCAATCGACATGTACGGCGTAGCCGCAACCAATCGCCGCCTGTTTATCCGCAAATGGGGCTTTAATCCGGAACGGCTTATTCTGGTGCACGATCCCGCGTTTTTGCCCGATCGATACGCCTCGCCCCACCCCCATCATGCACCGCAAACGCCCGAGCTGCCAAGCGGCTGGTACGGCATGGGAGAGGACGGCTGCGTCTACCGCATCGAACGCGGGCATAAGCGGCCGATTCACTCGTACGATACATTCTGCCGACTCAATCTCAGCTTCGACCGTGTCGGCCGATGCGGCTCCGCGTTGCTGAACAGCCTGCCGACCGGTCATCCGATCGACGCCGGGAACTTCCCTCACGGTTATCCCGACGTGTTTATCGCGCGGGACCCGGCAGGAGGAATGTACAGCGTCTGCCATGGCGTTCGCTATCCGATCGAGAGCGAAGCGACGATGCTCGCCATCGGCCTGCGGCCGGAGGACGCGATCCCGCTCGGCTACGAGCAGATCTGGAGCTACGGGGATGGCTGGCCGATGCGGGGCGACGTTTGGGAGAACTTCGAGCTGCACGACTACACTCTGTACCGGGGGCCGAACGGCGGCTTGTATTACAGCGAAGGCCAACGGCTGCGGCCGCTCGTCTGGGAGGAAACGCTGACTCGCTTCGGCTGGAACATGGACCGGGCCGTATTCATCGCTCCCGAGCTGTTTCATCGTTCTCCGATCGGGTTTCCGATTCACTAAATCAAGAGGGGTTATCTTCTCGGCGTCGTCATGCGGCGGCCCGGAAAGATAACCCCTCTCAACTTACGCCCTTCCTTCCAGAACAGTTACTAGCCTTTGCAACTGCGGATGATACTTATTCCTAATATTTTCTAGTTCCTGCTCAATCGCCGCGCCGTGCTTGATGGTTCCCATTGCGGAATGCACGCGGTAATCCGTCAACGGCTCGCGCAAATAGCCGATCGGATAACCCGCCAGAATGATTCTGAGCCACAGCTCGTAGTCGTGCGTATAGGGAAGACGCTCGTTAAAGCCGTCCATCCGGTCAAACAGCGTCCGGGTTAGCATGACCGTGCAGCCGTTAACTGTGTTGCTGAGCAGCAGCGACCGATAAAACTGCAGCATCGTTCCCTCTGCCAGCACGACGGGGCGCATCTCGGCCACACCTTCGCCGTTGATTCGTCGGAACGCCGTATGGCTGATCGAACAACCGCTTTGCTGCATAAAGCGCACCTGCTTCTCGATCTTGTCGGGACGGAACCGATCATCCGAGCTCAGCCACGCCGCGTATTGCCCCTTGGCAAGACGAAAGCCGGCGTTCAGCGCGCTGGCCGTACCCCGGTTCGGTTGATGAACGACTTGGATGCGTCCGGCCCCTTCGAGCCGGTACAGTACGTCCGTTTCCCGCTCGGAGCCATCGTTCACGACGATAATCTCAAGAGGCTTATAGGTTTGCGCAAGTGCGCTCTCTAAAGCCTCTCGAATGTACGGATCGTTATAAAAGGGGACAACGATAGATACAAGCGGATTTACGGACCGGAAAATGGGGACCCTCCCCTTTCCATGCGGTTTCGTTCCCGTTCGCCCTCCAAAGCATCGAGGATCGATTGGCGGAACGTCCGCTTCGGGCTCCAACCTAGCGCTCGGATCGCCGAACAGTCTCTCGGCCGAGGAGACGGCAATGCGGCCCCTTCGCCAAGCTCCCATGGCAGCTTCTTCGTCGCCAGTTCATCAAACACGCTCTTGACTTCGGCCAACGTTCGAAAGCGTCCGGACTCGATCGCATAGCTCCTTCCCGGCTCGCCTTCGCCGAGCAGCAGTTCGTAAGCGGCCACCGCATCCCGGACGTCCATAAAATCCCTCGACTCATCCAGCGAAGACAGCCGAAACGGAGGCGCGCCCCCCTCCGACTGTTCGGCGGCCACCGCCCATCGGACGATTTTGCCGCATAAACCGCCGCTGTTACCGGGTCCGATCAGATTGGAAGGCTCGACGATCATGACCGGCAGCCCGTACCAGCGATGCCAGGCCTTGGCGGCCGCCGTTTGCAGCGTTTTGCTAAACCCGTAAGGATGCGCGGCTTCGGACAAGGCGGCTTCGCTCGCCTGCAGCATCGACCCGGCCACGAGCACTCTACAGCCGTCAATCGCGCGCGCGCCGTCCAGCACATAAGCGGTCGACATCAGATTGGCGGCCAACGACGACGACGGCGTCTTCCAAGAGACATCGACCGCGTTGCGTCCGGCCAAATGGAGCACCGCATCCGGCTTCAGTCTCCGCATCATCTCGGCTACCGCAGCGCCGTCCGTCAGCTCGCAGCGCTCCGTATACGCGGCCTGCGGAACGACGGGAAGCGCCCCGCGGGGAGATACCGCGGCGACGACCTCCCAGCCGGATGAAGCGAACTTGCGGCAGGCATGAAGCCCCGTAAACCCCGCCGCCCCGGTAATAAGTATTCTGCGGGCCGTCATAACGACGACGTCCACCCGCGTAGCTCCTCAAGCATTTCCGCGTAGCGGGGCGGGCGGTAATCGAAATCGTCCCTTGTCGCCGTAAGCGTACGGTCAATGACCGGTTCGTCCACGGGGACGACCGTTACGTTCCGCTTGTCGAACTTCTCCTGCATCATCAGCAGCAGCTCATGCTTGGACACCGTTTCCGG
>PJUD01000743.1_pt1 | contig 13756 bp, 13 predicted proteins | sample 1512341 | NCBI WGS metagenome assembly PJUD01 (sample SAMN08177675, study PRJNA422409) | Feces metagenome, whole genome shotgun sequencing project. | isolation source: Chicken feces (3) enriched on wood chips: beechwood xylan treatment | host: Gallus gallus | place: USA: Madison | collected 2015-01-15 | reverse complement strand
TGTTGAATTTTTACTTTAAGCATTGAATGTAAAAAAATTCAAAAATTCCCTCCCACGCTCCCGCCTCCCCAAATCTTAAAGCCATCTGCGCTTCCAATGAACAAAGCTCTTTTGAACAAAGAACCAGTTTGATGGCTTTCAGAAAGATTGAGAGATCCTACTATATCAAATCCCTCTTGACCTATACTCAATTGATGAGCATCTTGTTTATGGGTAACTCCTACATCTACCAATTATTCGGTGTCACTGCCCAACTCGGCAACCCCAGCTCCCTTGTGATGTACGGAACTCAATGCTCAATGAAAGCCCTCGGAATTGACCCCGCCAACTTCTTGTATTACCAAACTTACCTTTCTGTCCTCTCACCCATCTTGCAACTCTTGTTGATCCTCGTTATTTTGGTCGTTTTGAAAAGCTGCAGTAGCTCTGTTTCCGTCGGAAAATTCTTCGCGACTGCCTGCATCTACTTCCTCGTCAGCTACCAACCTGGTTTGGTTTTGAACTTGATGCAATTCAGATCCTGTTCCAGCTTGAAGGGACTTGCATCCTCCTACTTGACTGCCCATCCTAACTGGACCTGTGACACTGAACAGTACAGCTTCATCTCAAAGGTCTTTGTTAACCCTACTTTGATTGTTTGGTGTGCCGTCCTTCCTCTTTTCATCTTGATCGTTTTGTTGATTAAGAAAAACAGAAGTCAAGAAGAAGAAGCAAAGGGTTCTTATGGAATGCTCTTCTTTGACTTGAATGGCAAGTTCTATTACTGGGGCTTGATTCTTATGTTGCTCAAGCTTTCCTTATCCTTCTTGATTTTCGGACTTGATCAGAGCGTTGAACTCCAAATCTGCCTTTCCCTTCTGCTCTTGTGGGCTTACCAAAGCTTTGTCAAATGGCTGAGCCCCTACAAGACCGAAAGCTTCAACAGATTGGAAGTCATACTCATGAATCTCTTGATGTTCAACATCATTCTTGCCAAGTACCTTCTCAACCCCAAGAACGGATTCGCCATCTCTGAAGGTGCATTGATTGTCGGTGTCGCATTGAATGGACTCTTCTTGGTCGGTCTTCTCTGGAAGATCATCACCTTGTCCTTCTTGAATGTCGTTTCTACAGTTGAAAAAGGCCTTCTCGATAGAAATGATAGTGTTGATAATCGTCATCTCCTTAACGATTCTAACGCTATCCTTTAATCAAATTTATTTTTTATCCATTTATTCATATTATTAAAAAAGTAGTCGTAGTAAGATTTTTTATTCAAAACATATGTATACACATGTGTGTGAACAAAATTTATATTTAATCTTATTCAAATTATTCGTAATTCATCATTAATTCAATCAAAATTTTATCAAATTCTTCTCTTCCTTGAGTCAATACGTGGGGTCAAACTTTTTTGGTTGATTCTAAATTCATCGAAAAATTGACCTCAAAATGTCAAAAAAATAAAATCTGAGCATCTTCATACAATTCAGAGATTGTATTCAATTTTAAATCTACTTTTACAAAAGCAAATTTCATCATTTTAAACATTTTCAATTTCCATTTTTTTCCCCGTCAAAAACAGGTGTAATGTAATTTTTATTTGAACTTGAACTTTTCTTCAATTTTCTCCTTTCATAATACCTTTTTAGTGGGAGAACGAATTTCTCAGACTGATCTTTTTCAGATCTCTTGGCAGAGAATTTAATATTTTCTCTTTTTCCTGATTTTTTTTTTGTGAACATTTGTGAATTTGAAAAACTTAAACAAGATTTTTCTCCTAAATCAAACAAATTAGTGAATTTTTCATCAGGCGAAAAGAGAAAAATTATACATAGTTTTGAAAAAAAATGGGATTTTTCCAAAGAGATCAGAAAACAAGTTTTCATTAAAAATCAAAAGAAAAAGTTTCTGTATCGTTTTTTTCCTGCTGGCCGGACGTTGGAACCCCTAAAAATCTTTCTGGAAATTCGCTTTTGAACAAAAAGTTTCGATTCTTGCAAAATTGAACCTGACAAAAAAAGCAAAAAATTCTCAAAATTTCCGAAAAAAAATCGATAAAAATTTTTTGTTCAAACCGACTTTATTTTTTTAAGAAAAATGTAAGAAAAATCTTTGAAAAAAATATCAGAGAAATGAAAGTGAGTTTTTTTTCAGAGTCACCTAAGTTTTGATTGAGAATCCCCTTCAGCCCAATGCCCTTTTTTGAAAAATATTAGTGGTCAAAATACCCAACTTTCCAAAAGGCTCAAAAATGCTGTTTTTGACTGCTTTTTGAGAGAAAACTCGATAGGTGTTTGAAAAGAAATCCGAACAAACGAAAAAACTTTTCTGTGGATATTTTTAAAGTGAAAATCATAATCTTTTGAGAAGGACAAAATAAAATTTTGGTGGATTGATAGATAATATTTTAAAATTCAGAAAACTGTGAAATATGAATGAATTTTGAGTTGATTTAAAAAAAAAAAATTATTCTTGAAAAATGAGCAGAAAATCGTGTTGCCACTATTTTCGATACTTTCTTCCCTGGTATTCTTTTTTCACAATAAAATTAAGATATCAATTCATTATATTTGATGAAATTCAGTTCTCTTTTTTTCCGGGGAGAAAAACGCATTTTTGAGGAAAATCCAAGCATTTTTATTTTCAAACAAATCGGCCTTTTTCAGATCCAATTCTTTCATTATCATAAGTCGAGAAATAATTGAGAAATGTCGGTGGGTATTATAATAATTGTAATATGAATGTCTCAAAATTATAAAAACAGCATACAAGGTGATGAGTACATAGTGTATATTATGTAGAGCAAAATGAGACATCAATCACATATTCCTTAGGTTATTCATAAAAGTGCCTTGAATTTTTATTATATCACAGAGATCTTCCAAGCGAGTCATTTTTTGTTTACTTAGCAAAGGCTAAAAGGACGAACCAAGTGAGAGCAAGATAAAAGAGAATGACAGGGTAGGCGGCAAGCATTTTCTTTTGTTCGATGACCAAGGCTCTGATGAAACCGATAGAGGCTAAACATATTATTTAGTCACGAGGTAGTATTTTATTCACTTACAGGTGATTGCCCAGAAGGCACCGAGACCGCAAATAACCAAATTGAGAACAAACTGAGAAATGGCGATATTTATGATAGCGACCAAGGCAGAAGCAAGAACAATTGGGAACACACAATATCCGAGAACGCAAACACTTTGGAAGAATGAACTAAATTTGAGCATAAGACACACTTGTTGGGTTGGGAAAATTATACATTTTGCCTCCGAGGAACTTGGCGTTTAAGGTGAGGATACAGGCGCCACCCCAGATGATGATGAAAATTGTGCCAAAAATAGTATCGTCTTGATCGTCAGAAGCAAGAGTAAGAACACTAGATAGAATGCTTTTAGTCACGAAAAATATGCGAGTTTTACAAGGCGAGAAGCAAGCAAAGAAGGAGAGGTCCCCAGAGATCCCCTATTTTGGATTAGAAAAATAATTGGTGGGAAAAGTAGTTTACAATTTCTCAATTCTTTGGCAGCTTCTTCTCTCATTTTGGGGTGCATAACGTATTTGAGCTTATAGAAAATCATTCTCAAGTCTCTTTTCTAGGCAGTTTAAGCAACGACCATCATTTTCAAAGAATACAATAGTTTCGAGGACTGGTTCGTCAAGAGTGTTTTTGAAAGCTCCCTCATTTCCTTGCATGGTTGGGCTGGCAACGCCGTCGCTTGGGCCACCTCCGTATGACATACCAGCAGGTCCAGATAAATTGATTTTTCCTTCAAGATCGGCCATTTTTGTATGTGAATTAACAAAGAAAAATTACTTTAGTTTTTTAAATTTTAGGAATTATAAAAACACATAATTCATTGTCCCGGTTCTAAAATCTTTCTTTCTTCAACTGTCTCTTTTCCCCGTCTTATTAAACTACTGTATTTTTAGAAGGGTGAAATGGCCCAAAAATTAATTTCTCATTTTTTCATGATGGGAAATAATCATCCTGATGGTTTTTGTGAAGATGGGATATTTTGTTTCAGTTATATGACAATTAATTCAAAAATAAATTTCATAATATTATCAAATTTTTCAAGAGTGCGTTGTTAAAACAATCTTATTAAACAAAAATACAAAACAAAAAGTAGACTTTTACTATGCAATATAGAGAAAGAAATTATCAGATATGGATGTTCTTCATGCAATGCAATTCAACAGTTTTTATAAATTATTCTCAGCTAAATTCTCACCTACCTACCAACCTAGAGACAATAATCAGCATCAGTAAAAATCAGTTGATCTGTGAGTTTGGGTTTTTTGTACGTGGTGACCTTGATGGGACTATTGAACAACAGAAAGTCGTATGCACTTATTGGCTTTGGGCTACCCGATTCGCCACGCTTTACCCTGGCTTCTCTGATCCCTTTGGTGTACAACATGTTGGGGGACATTCTGGACTCTTTTTCGGTGGATTTACTAAAGTTGAGATTTGTAGTAGAATCCTTGCTATCAAAAGTTATACCTGGAAGTTTATCCCGAACATGGGTGTTCTTATTGGTGCTGGTTATTTTGTCCAGATATTGTCTAAATAGCTCGACATTCTCAGCCTCATTGGTCAGCCCAACTATTGCTGGTGTCCCATTTTTATTTTTATTGGTACCAGACTTTTGAGATGAAACCAGCATCGAAATCCCCATGAAATTCTTTCTAGTCATATGGAGATATGCATTTTTGACTGGCTTTATCATTATTGGAGCCTTTTTTTTATCAGGGCTGTTGAAATTAGTTCTGGTATCACGGCCAAACTCATTTGCATATAAAATCAAGGGCTCCTCCTCTTTATGTTTTCGGGCCCAAGTGCTATTTAACCCGATTTTGCTATTCTCTTCATCTTTGCTCGAATCCCGATAAACTGGAGAACTCAGAGAGATGTTTCTCGCTGCTCTATTCCAGGAAGTCTCTTTATTTTTTATTGAACTATGATGCCTTGGTTTCAGCTTCGGATGGAACGGTGAACTATTCGTCTTTTCCTTGATATCCGACTTGGTTGGGAAATCGATTGTATGCTCATGTCCATAAAGTTCTCTTAAATCAGGCGCATTTCTCTTATTTGCCCTTGATTTTAATTGAAAACCTTCTCCCCTCGGTTGAAATTCAAAGTCAGCCGTGCTATAAGTATCTGGACTTGTCTTTAAATCATTATCTCTATGCAATTTCCTGAGAACGATTGGTCTTTGAAGGCTAGCTTCACTTGCTGCATTATTAAGAGCTGCTGCAAGTGAAGATTCCTTTCTCTCTGCAATTCTTCGAAGCCCGGATCTTCTTCTGAGGTCATTAAAAGAGTTTCCTGCTGTCGTTGGCTTCCTAGGCTTCACCTCAGAAAAGGTTCCTTGAAAAGCAGGGGTTTCCTTCCTTGATGCGGGATGAGAGGGGTGAATTTCCTTTCTGGTTGGAAACTTTGTTAGAATTGGACCTCGATCATCACTCCAACCTGTTATAGAACCCTGAGATTCTGGTCTTCGGGAAGTATTACCATCAAAACCAGCTAAATTTACAAGTGACGGTGGTTTAAATAGTTTAACATCCATCAAATCCTATTATTTATAATACTTGCTAACACTTACTCAATCACCAAATTTATTTAAAATCAATTTATTGAACTTTCTCTATGAAATCAATAGATGAGTATGCTTTTCATCTTCACATTTCTGAAAATAGTAAATTATTTCTATCTTTTGATTTTGAAAATATACACTGTTTTCTTTGCAAAAGTGAACAATTTTGAAGTTTTAAAAGCGTAAATTTAATTTCAAGAAGATTGAAATTCAAATAATGGGTTTCAGCAAAAATGAGTTTTTGAGAACCAAAAAATTTATAAAAATTTCATTTTCAAACCTTGGAATTTTGAAATCTTTATGACAATTCTGACCCTTTTTCAGAACCGACAGTTGCATGCCTTGAAATTTTTTCAAACAATAATGGTAAAAAATAATGCATCTTTTTTGCAGTTCCTTGAAACTTTTTGAAAAATTGCCCCAAAAAATGGTTTTCTCATAATTTCCTTCTTCGTGGAAAATGGTTTTTTTTTTGCAAATTTCAGCTTCAAATTTCAGTTTTTTTTCTACGAAAAAGTTCAAATTGCTGACAATTCAATTCATTCAAAAAAACAAATTAAATTTTTTTTTTCTCTTGGATTTTATACCAGTAAATAAGGAACTGATTTCAAATGTTGCTCTAATATCAATGAAGATGATTTAGAACTCAAAAAAAAAATCGAAGCAAATAATATCAAATAGAAAAAACTGAACTTCAAATAATAATCATGATGGGATTTATTTTGTGCAGTTATATTTATTTCAAGATGATGTATATGTTTTTCTCAAATACCTCTTTATTCAATAAAAGGGATGTGATATAGACATATACATTATTTATTTTTTATGCATGTTCATACTGAGTAAAAAATTGTTAAATTCTAATATGAATGAAGGAAGACTAAAAACAAAGAATTTCTTTCCTCCTTAAAAATTGACGTCTAATATCTGGAGTGCTTCTTAAGAGGGGAGACGATTCTAGTGGGGGAAGGGGATCTTTCGAACTTGGATCTGTTTAAGCTGGATTGCTTCAATTGGGATTGAGACTTGTATTTAAGGTCGTTGACTCTGTTTCTTCTGTCAAGGATAACTCTGGCCTTTTCGTCTTCAGAGCTGAATCTTTCTAATTCATCAACCAACTAATAAAAGAGTTTAAGAAGAATATCATTATGAATTCCTTACATCATCATTTTGGACAGAGATGGCATCAATGTCTCTTCTGACAGTGTCGAGTTCTCTTTCGAGTTGATACTTGTTGTCAATGAGGTTGGACTTGGAGTTTCTCAAGTGTTCAACTTCTCTTCTGAGTTCAGCAGCTTCGATGTCTCTAGCTCTCAAGTTGTTTTCGAGAGTGTTGACCTTGGCACTGAGTTCCAAGTTTCTGCCGACTTCTTGTTGAACGCTTCTTTGTTGTTGGTTGGCTTCAGCTCTGGTTCTTTCGTTCAATCTTTCCAAATCTTGGATATCAGCGTCCAAGGCAAGGATGGTCTTTTGAGTGTCAGCAACTTGTCTTTCAACAGTTTCGAGGTTGTCTTCTCTGGTTCTGAGTTCAGAGGTCAACTATTAGGATTTTTTAGAATATTGGTTTAAAAGAAAAGGTTACGTTTTCAATGGAAGCTTGGAGTTGAGCGTTTTGTCTATCAAGGGTAGATTGGTCGTATTCGAGTTCCTTGATGATCTTTTCGAGTTCAGCGTTCTTGTGGTTGAGGTCATCGAGGTTGCCAGAAGCGTTGTCGATCTTGGCAATGACTCTTCTCTTTTCTTCTCTCAAGGCAGCCAACTAGATATGACTTAGTATTCAGGGTTGAAAAAAATGAATTACGTCGCTTTCCAAGTTTCTTCTTTGTTGAGCCAAGGTGTCGTTTTGTTCCAAGGCATCAGCAACTTCCAACTTGAGCTTCTTGATGCTGGTGTCTCTGGATTCAGCAATATCCTTGACAGCTTGGTTTTCAGCCTTGAGTTCTTGGTATTCAATGTTGCTTTCAGCAATGTTGGACTTCAAGGTGTCAATATCAGTCTTCAAGTTGGCAATGGTCTTGAAGTTAAGATCGTTTCTGGACTTGAAATCGACTTCAGCTCTCAACTACAACAAAAGATTAATAAAACGCAATAAGTAAGGGTTGTTACTTTTTCTTCTTGGAGGAGGTTATAACGATGTTCGATGTTTCTGAGGGATGAGGCCAAGTCAAGGTAATCTCTTTCGCCTTGCTTGAGCTCAAAGATTTCAGCCTTAATTTGGGAGATGAGGAGATCCTTTTGATCAGATTCAACTTGAGAAGGAGAGAAGTACTAAAAGATGAGATGGTGCTCAAGGATAAAGGCTTACTCTGCTGTAGGCGGACATGATTTATTTTTTGTAGAGATTTTGTATGTGAATAATTTGATAATAATTTACAAAAACAACCAAATCTTGTATTAAGATTCTTTGATACACCGTTATACTTTTCTTAATTAAAATTGGGACTAATCTTTTGATATTTTTGGTGAACTTTGAGATGAGAGAATCAAAATGTTTCCAGAGGTTCTGGATTTGTGTAAAAATCTCAAGAATTTCGATTTTTTCGAGAATAGATTCAGATCTTAATAGAATGAAATTGAGAAATATTTCTACAAAATATACCAATATTTTGGGTTTAATATTAAATAAAACAGGTTTTAAGTTTCGTCTGATTAAACTTTGGGTTTTAATTGTGCATAAGATGTAATGTTCTAAAGATTCAGTACACTCAGTTCTTAAATGAGAGTTAAACTCTTTTTCCCTTTGTGTTATTTTAGAGTTTAAAAAAGGAAAAAATATTAATTCAATTTTTGAAAGATATGTTTTGATTGAGAGAACATGCTAGCCTTGTTTCTAGATCCATTCATGCTGATCAAGATTTCAAATCTTTGAGTAAAATCATTGAAAACAAGGGTTTCTTTTTTGAATTATGAAGCAGAGAAGTGTTTTAAGGCACTTGAAATTGAACGCAAATATTGGAAGAGAAGCCCTATTGCCTCCAATTGTTCATTCACTTCATGCCACCAAAAGATTATTAAAGAGAGAGAAATATTTTTTTTTAAAGAGAGAGAGTGTGTGAGTTATATCTGAAAAACAAGCAAATAATGAGTAAAACAAAATATGGAATTTGCGAGAGCTTGATTTAGGATATAATTATATGAATGAAATACAGCAAGCAGTTCAGATTAAGCAAAAGTCTTCTTAGTCATAATGTTATAAAAATCGTCAAGAGAAACGAGGCCGTCGCCATCGCTATCGGCTCTTTCAATCATTTCCAAGAGCTCAGCGTCGTCCATAGTTTCACCAAGTTCCTGGGCAACTCTTCTCAAATCCTTGATGCTGATTCTGCCTCCCTTATCGTGATCGAACAACTTGAAAACTTTTTCGATGTCTTCTCTTGTGTCTCTATCACTCATTCTGGCAGTCATCATATCCAAAAATTCCTTAAAGTCGATAGCTCCGCTTCCGTCGGCGTCCAAATCGCTGATCATTTGATAGATGGTTTGATTTTTGGCTTCGAATCCGAGGGAGACCATGGCAGCCTTAAGTTCCTTGGGATCGATGGAACCGCCGCCGTCAGTGTCGAACAAGTCAAAGGCTTCCTTGATTTCGAGGATTTCGTCTTCAGTAAGGCCAGGCTTTTCGTAAAGTTTGGGGTTAAAGTTAGATTTACCACCAGCCTTAGGGTTGCCTTTTGAACGTTGTGTCATTTTTCAGAATTAGCTTTTATTTCAAATTATTATTCCAATAACTTTTCAATTTAAATAACTCCAATCAAACCGTTTTGAAACTTTTTGAATTCTTCATAATTAATTAACTAACTATAACTAGTTAACAATAATGATTTTCAAACTTCATGGGAAACTTTATCTTTTTGCTGAGAAGTCAAGATTCTGAGAATTTTATGATTTCTTTTATTAGGAGAATTTCCAACGAATTTTTTTCCCATGCAAATCTTTAACTCATTTGAGAGAGAGAGATTTCTTTTTAAGAATTCGAGAATCATTTGAGGTTATTTTTATAGAATCAAAAAATGAGTGTGAAATTCATTATTTATAACAAACTTTTTTTATGGACTATTATTGTCAATCAATAATTATAAAGTGAGTATGAAATGAAAATTTCCTTGTTATAAATTTTATCTGATGAACCACTTGAAGTATTCGATTTTATCTTCTCCCTTTAATTCTTTCATGAATTCATGGAATTCCTCCATTCTCTTCAAAAAGTTTTCTTCATCCCATTCATTCCATACTTCTTCTGTCTTTCTTTTATCTAAGTTAAAATTTTAGTTATATTGTATATATCAAAATGGAACCTCTAGAATCAGATTCACCAAGGACTTCTTCAGCATAAGTACAATGTTTCATGAATTCCTTTTTCTTTTCAGCATATTTCTTTCTATATTCTTCACTCTTGTTGGGATTACTAGCTTTTAATGCAATAGCCATAAACTTGAGAGCAGTTTCTTGATAAGAAAGAGTTGGATATTTGAGTCTCTTGTTACCCAATTGAGCCATAACTTTCATGGTAATGTCACCGAGATGATGTTCGAGGTAGGCAGTTGCTTCACCAGTGAGAGCTTTATTTTTGATGACATTATTGTGATCTTTAACTTGAATATCGCTAATTGGCAATTTATCGGGCAATCTAGCCTTGAAGTATTTGGTAGGATTGACTTTGAATTCAATCAATTCCTCTTCACTTCTAAAGTACCAGACTTTGTCGTTGTATTGGAGGGCCAATTCAGGATATCCCTTAACGACTTTATTCTTTGTGAGGTTGACAGGGCAATATCCCTTGAGTTCAGCTTTATTAGCAGCGTGGATATCGACAAGCTCAGTAAACTCAAGTCTTCTTGGTGCTCCCTTCAATTCAGTAGACAAGCCAGATTGGAGAATTGTGCTTGGATTAGTAGCGAAATCTTCTCCTTCTTTAGCATTGCCCAAGAAATACAAACTTTTATTGTAGTAATACATGAAAGTTGAAAAGATGCTTGAATTTAAGAACAATTTCTTTTCAAAGGTTAGAGAAACGAAAATATTCTGGAAAAGTTACTTGAGATTTCAAACTGACAGGGGAATAATTCATAAATTCACCAATACTGGCCATGATATCACCTTGAGTGAGATTAAGACTTGAAACCTTCTTGGGATCTCCAGTAATCAATCCAATTGATAAATTATATTTCTGTTCTAGAATATCATGAATGATGTTTTGTGCCTTGAGAGAAAATTAGATAAAATCCAAGTCATAAAATTACTTGATCGAAAACACCCCATTTAGATGATTTAGGATTGAGGACTTTAACGTTGTTAAAATTGCTGGTGTAATAACCTTCAGTGTAAGGAAGATCTTCGTCGTTGACATCCAATCTTTCATGTAAAATACGATTATCATATCCGAATTTTTCTTTTAATTTATCATTCTTTTTGCATCTATCCAAAACTTCTTTGCGAGTGAGTTCCATGCTGAAAACGACATCGGGAATGATTCCTCTTTCAGTCAACAATTCAGCTTGCTCTCTGGTGCAAGGATATCCATCAAGGACATAACCTTTTTCAACGCAGTCTTGCATTTGGATTCTCTTGGACAAAAGGTCAATGATCTGGTCATCTTCAGGAACTTTTCCGTCTCTGAGAACTTGATCAATGTCGATGTTGCCGACCCAGTAAGGGAATTCGATGGCTTTATTCAAGAGATGCTTGATCTTGATTCTAATGACACCAAGTTTTTCTTCGAGCATCTTGGCAAGAGTGGATTTTCCTGTCTTCTTTCTTCCAACAATGAAAGCTTTCAACTGAGTATTAACATCCTTTGGCTTAGCTTGTCTCTTGACCAAATTGGCAATATTTTCAGAAGCTTGCTTACGCTCTTCGTCGCTCTTGAAGAAGTAGATTCTGCTTCTGTAGATCAATGGGTACTCCTTGTCTTGAGGGAGCTTCCAAGGAGCCTTGGGATCGCCAGTTTCGAACTTGCTCTTTCTGTAGACATAACTCTTTTCGTAGAAAGGCAAGACGTCGTCGTTGAGAGGTCTAACGTGGAATTTCTCAAACATGTTTTCACGCTTTTCAAGATATTCTCCGAGCTTGAATTTGATTTCCTCATAGACTGTTTGAATGGTCTTGTCGGAATCGATTTCAATGGTGGGGATATTTGCTGACTTGAAGGCGTCGATGGCTTCTTCGAGCTTGCCCATTTCGGTTTCCCTTCTTCTGACAAACTCTTCCTTGGCTGTGTTGATCATTTCTTCGAGGTTGGGTGCTTCACCGTCATCTAGTTCGGCCTCAATTGCAGCGATTTCCTCTTCAGTGATTTCAACTGGTTCTGGAATGTATTCTTCGACCTCTTCTCCTTCTTCAGCAGCTTGTTCAAGTTCAGCTCTCTTTTCTGCTTCAAGAGCAGCGGCTTCTTCGTTCTTTTGCTTGAGAAGTTCCTCCATCTTTTGAGCTTTGCCTTCATCAAACTTCTGCTTTCTTTCAGCCATAATGGCATTGTACTTATCAATAATTTCTTGCTTCTTAAAGATTCTCTTGACCATGTTGTCTTCAGTACATCTGACGAACACGCAGACTTCAGGCAATCTTCTTCCGTCGCTCATAAGCTCAGTCAATCCAGTGGAGATCTTTCCTTCCTCCACATCAAACATGTTGGCATTAATGAGCATTTCGCTTCTTCCTGCCAAGATTTGTTGCAAAGTCTCGATTTCATGAATTTTCAAGTCAAAGTCAGAAGGATCTTCTGCAGTTTCAGGGTCCTCAATTTCAACTCCTTCATCATCAAACTCCTTTGGCTTGAAGCCTCTCATGAGTTCTCTTTGCTTCTTTCTCTTTAATTTTTCTTCACCCAAAACCTTGAGCATTTCATCAGCTAACTCGACACGAGACAATCTGTATTGCTTTTGCAAGAGAGCCATTTGGGTGTGGACACCACTTCCCTTGATACCCATGAACAAAACTCTAGGGCCAGGGAGCTTCACAGCGTTTCTGTTGACCTTATTGACAAAAGATTCAACATTCAATTTGAACTTGTTCAATTGATCCTCTGTAAAGAATCTGTATCTCTTTTCGCGAACCTGCACTTCCTGGTCTTCTTTTCCTGGAAGTAACCAGCCTTCATCAGCCAAAGTCACAGGACAGAATGATCCACAATCGCCCCACTTGACGGGTTCGTCGTCTTCTCCGACGTCTCCAGCGGCAACAACGTCGTTGTCAGGGTCCACATTGATGTAGAAGGGGTCAACTGCCCAGAGAACTTGGTTCACAAACTCTTGAGGGCCAAAAGTGATGGGAACTTCTCTTACAATTTCATCGCCAAAGGCTTCCTTGACGAGGGCCATGGCCTTTTCGGATTTTTCGAGCTCAGTTTCAAGGACGAATTGAGATGTGTAATCGCCCTTCTTTTGGAGAGCAGCTCCGGGCTCTTCAGAGTTGTCAACCAAGCAGAGGATTCTGTTGATAACAATACCGTGCTCTTTCAAAGCATTAACCTGTTCTTCAGTTTGAGGATAACCAATAAAGATGAATCCGGTAACGCTTGGGAAAACTCCTTCTTCGTTGGGTTGGACTGCAAGGTCCTTGAGTTTCAAATCCTCTGGAGGAGGGGAAGGAGGCCTCTCTTCAGGCTCTTCAGGGAGTCCAGCAGCGATTCTGGCCTCTCTTTCTTCTTGAATTCTTCTTTCCTCTTCAGCCTTTTCTCTTTCGAGTCTTTCTCTTTCTTCTCTTTCCTTCTTGGTTTCCTTCTTGGGGTTCTTCTTGGCCTTTTCCTCTTCCAATCTCTTTCTTTCGGCCTCTTCGGCTTCTGCAAGAGCTTCAGCTTCCTTTTCTTCTTCAGTCTTGGGTCTTGGGGGTCTCTTCCAGATGGGGAAGCCAAGTTCATGCAAGACCATGGGAAGGACGTCTGCGCCAGGGAGTATACCGCCCTTTTTAACTTCTTTGTATTCTTCCTCAGAAGGATGGATGCTTCCAGTTTTGGGGTTTGAGGCAAGATGAGTTTCCCAGACTTTTTGGTCAAGGATTTTCTTTTCAACGATTTGCTCGATGTTGACAACCTTCCATCCGTAACGATTGGCCAAGAGTTCTGCGACTTCGGTTTTTCCAGACTTTCTGGGTCCGAGAAGCGCGATATTGTAGCCCTTTGGCATTTCAGGTCTCTTGTTGACGTATCTCTTGGGATTATCAAAGAACTTGTTTTGATTTTC
>PJUD01000739.1_pt1 | contig 13812 bp, 14 predicted proteins | sample 1512341 | NCBI WGS metagenome assembly PJUD01 (sample SAMN08177675, study PRJNA422409) | Feces metagenome, whole genome shotgun sequencing project. | isolation source: Chicken feces (3) enriched on wood chips: beechwood xylan treatment | host: Gallus gallus | place: USA: Madison | collected 2015-01-15 | reverse complement strand
TTGCTAAAGAAGGAATTCGTGGATTCTATGTTGGACTCGTAAGGATAAAATTGAGGATTATGAAAAAACTAATTTGCTTATTGATTAGGTTGCTTCAAATTTGAGATTAGTTCCGATTGTTGCAATTACATTATCTGTCAATGAAAAGATGAAAGAATTATGGGGAATATAAAATGATGATGTCAATGTTAATTTTTAGAGACAATAAGAAATGAATAGTTTTTGTAATTTTTCTTATACAGTATTTAAAAAAGATTCAAAAACTCTTTTCTTCCTGGCAATTCAATTCTCTTTAAGAAAATTTTAATGATTGAGTGGAACCTTGAAAACAAGGGGAAAAGTTTATGATGCTATGCAGATTTTATAGAAAATAAAGCTCTTGAGATATGAATTCAAAAGAGATACAATGAAAATATTGAATGATATTTTTTTAGACAATTGGACAGAGCAGTCAAAAAACTTTTTTAGTTTTGCTTATATAAAGCGTTATACAATTCATCAGCGGTGACGGAGTCAACATTGGATTGCTTAAGATTTTCAATCATGAGCTTAATATCGTCTTTCTTCAAGTTGAGGTCTAGTAAGATTTTTCAGTTTCAAAATTTTTCTAGTTAAAAATTACCATAATTTTGACTGGCAGCTTCGAGTTCAGAGGGTCCAATGGAGAAAGATTGAGACTTATCAATAGCCTTGAAGGTGTGCATGAAATCATCTCTATTCTATTCAAATTAAAAAGTTGTTTGTAGTCATATAATTACGGCCAAATCGAATTGGAACAAAGAGGCGAAGCCTTGAGCATCGACTTCTCTGAGGTGTTTATGTCCGTTAATTTTATCGACCAAAATAGAGCACTTCTTATTCATGCCTAATACAAATTAATTCTTTCCGTTTTTTTTCATAGAGAATTTGAAAAAATGGAATTAAGAAAGAATCCATACCAGTGGAAGCAAGGATATCGAGGAATTCTCTCAAGTCGACTTTTCCGTTTCTTTGGAAAGCATCAAAAAGGCCCTTGATTTCACTATCACTGCCTCTGAATTGACTGTTCTTATTGTCATAGTTAGTTTGTTGTCCTGCAGTAGGACCTCCGTATCTGGATTGAGTATAGTCGATATTTTGGTTGCCGAATTGGCTTTGTCCATATTGGTTTTGAGAGCTGTAGTTCATTTTTTTGTAAGAAAATTTGTTTTGTTTTTTAAATTTAAAGTTTCTTATTTTATTTTGGATAAGAATCGTATCTTAATAATAAACAAAACAATTTAAATTCTTCTTGTCTTTAGTCCAGGGATATTGCAATAGAGATTCAATTATCGATTAAAAAGATGTTTTCTGAGTGATTTCGATGATTCAATTTTAAGGGAGAAAAAAACTTTAGAAAAATCTTTGAGTTTGAAATTTTCTTGTCTTCATATGAAAGCTATTCGTTTGTTAGGAGAGAAATTTTTCGAGCTTATTTTCTTAATTCAGCTTTTTTTAATTTTATTGAAAAGACCTCCTAAAACATGTTGAAATCTCTATCGCCAACCCAGTTTATTCAAGACAAGCTTGTTTCAATTCTTTCAAAGTTTCTGAAAGATTTTTCACATACAAACATTTCCCAAGTATTTCTGATTCTGATGAACCTTTCTAATGAGACAATAGTTGAATTTAGGGTTAAATTCGACTTTGGAAATGGAAAATCTCGAAGTAAGACAAGATCTTTTAGTAAAACAATCACTTCCATTCGTTATAAGTGAAGGCAAAATTGGGAAAATTACCATAAATGTAATTTCAAAATGTTTGAACGAAAATTGATGATTATTAGATACCAGTGATGTTTAAGAACACTCCACTAAAAATCGATATTGAGAATATTTCAATCCATATCAGACCATTGGTCGAACAAAGAAATTATGAATCAAAACAAAAGAAAATTCAACGCTTTGAAAAAGATTATGACAATAGTGAAAGACCCTTTGAAATTGTACTAAATTCAGAAAGATTATTCTTTAAAATTGGATAGAAAAGTTATAAAGAACGAATGCTTGCAAAATGGGATAAAAAAATCAAGAAATATTTTCAAGAATTATCAAATCCTGGATTTGCGAATAAAATGGTTGATAATATCCTTGCAAATATGGCGATATCTGTCAAGAATATAACAATTTACTATGAAGTAACTATTCTATGAATTCTTGAACATGAGAATAACTCAACCCTAGAACTATTCTGTATTGAATATTCCAACATTTGTGAAAATTACATTGAGAGAATTGAATATTCAATCAACAGATGAAAATTGGATTCCAAAGTTCAATTCTTCTCAAACAGTCCAAAATAGACAAATTGAGATCAAAGGATTAGCTATTTCTTTGAATATGAACAATTACAACCAACAAGCACAAGGCACTTTATACAAACCATCTTTACATCAAAAAAGTCAAACCAATGTTTCTTATTACACCGAAGAAAAGAATATGAGTCACCATCATCATCAGAAATCAGTTGAAAAAGGCAAATATTACCTTGATGAATCTGAAGCTCTGGAAGCAGAATATCGCAAATTGAGAGATAGAGAGACATTTATCTTGCTGCCAATTCATTTAACAGTCAGAACAAGAAAACAAATAGAATTGCCCCAAAAAGGCTTCACTGTGGAATCTTCTCAGCAATTTTGGATTGAGAGCATAGGTCCAGTGATTTTAATGCTGAATAAGAACCATATGCGTTATTTGGGAGGATTAAGTGAGCATATCAGGTTGATCAGTGTCGTCCAGAAAAATATTCATCTAAGACCAATAAATCCTCCAAAAGAAAAACCTGGAGATTGGTTGGTTTATGCATGTCGCGCTGTTATTGAAGAAAGAAAAAGACAAACCAAATTTGCTCGAAGTTCTTCAAATCTCATCAAAATGCGCAAATATATCAATTTGTACAAAAGACATCAAACACTGATTCGAGCATCATGGTTATTAAGATTGAATGAAGCTGAGTTGAAAACAATAAAGATATTGGAAGAACAAATTCCTGTTCAAAGTTTGATTCAATTCAGAGAACTTGCTCTTTTAGAAATTAAAACTGAATCTAAACGAATGAATTATTCCAAGTAAAACTTGAGAACTATTATAATAATAATTTTCAAATAGTATACCAGCAGATGAAGCAAGAAAAGAGAATTTTTATGATGAAGTTGAGGAAATGACACCTGATGAAATTAATCAAATGTTATCAAATAATAAACTAGGAGACCCATTTTCAAATAAGAATTTAAGTAAAGGACAAGGAAGTGATATCAAGATGCATATTGATATTGATTTCAAGTCATTTTATTTGTTGGTTACAGAACCAAAAGAGAATTCAACGACTCTTGCATTAGATTTCCAACGTCATAATATCTCATTGGTGCAAAAATGGTTTGATGCTGATTATTCTGTTGCGGGATCAAAGAATAAGCCGATTATTACCAGTTTGACAAGTATCCAAGATCTGACTCCTGTACATAGAAGATCAACAACACTCAAGACAGAATTTAAAATTGAAGAAGAAAGTGACGAAAGTTTTGTGACAATGCAAGAGGATACCTTCCGAGATTTTGATAAAAGAAGTGAAGAGAATGATGATTCCTTGATGAAATTCCATGATATTATCATTAACGAAGAGCCAAAGGATTTGTTTAAATTGACTATGGAAAAGAAAGAAAGTGCTAGTCCACAAAAGAACTTGCTAGCGACAGATAAAAGGTTGATGTCAAGCAGAGGAACATATGAAAAAGATCATACTCATCACAATTTATTGGATTCATGGAATCAAAATTTGATTTTGATCATTGAAATCACTAAAGTCAGTGGATTATTTAATAAACAAAGAGATGGAAAAATGTTTACAAAGAAACCATTGGAATTCCAGAATTTAATGATAAGTACAGCGATGAATTTACCAAATGCAATTGAAGAGAGGGATCAATCATCAACTCCAGCCAATGAACATTGTTTTAGATATGAGAGTTTATTACAATGGATTTTAGCTTTCAACTTTGCTGCAGTTATGCACAAAGAAGAAGATCATCCTTTCATCAGTTTCCTTAAAAATAGCAATTGCCAAAATTTCGCCTATTTCTTTGAAGCCTTTGTGAGAGATCATCAAGAAAGAGGAGGATTTAAAATTGCAAGTCTTGATGCTTATATTCCATTTTTTGATAAATCAAGCACTCTTCACGTTGATTTCCCTTCAAGAATTACTGAAAAGTTTTTCCAATGTTTAAGCTCTAACAACAGTTTCATGAGAATGAAGAGAGAAGAAGTTATTTTAGAGGCATTTGACGCATTGCAAGAACACATAACCAAAGATATATTGCCATCATTTGTTTATTCTCACGGAGTGATGATTTTCCCTGTAATTTTACAATTACAAGCAGCACCAAGAGAACTCATCCCAGAAATTGCTAAAACAGAAATTTCGGAAGAAAATGCCAAAGTATTTTTGGATAAATTAAAAGGATTCTATTTTAAACCAAAACATTCAGTCATGCTTAAATTTGCTCCTACTGAAAAGTACTAGGGATTGTTAAATTTTACTAACGAATTAATACTAGGCCATTACCACCAACAGGATTTGCAAAAAATCAGAAACCAATATTTTCGTTATCACTGAAACTTGTTGATGTTGATATGAATTCAGAAGATCTTCAAAAAACTGATCTAGACATTAATCTCCAACAAGCTGAAGAAAATATGGAACAAGATTCAACAGATGGTAAGGAAGCAACTGATTCAAAGAAGACTGCCCCAAAGACAAAGCAATTAGCAATTGATTTGATAGCAAGACCAATTTCAGTGTATTTATCTCCAGAATGTTTTAGATCACTTGTGATCTTTGCAAAGAGTTTTTCTGTCAGAAAATCAAAGAAAGCCAGCAAGAATAAAGCGACTCTAGAAAGAGAAATATATGACAAGAAAACTCCGAAACATCCCAAGAAATACACTCCACATGAACTCAGTGATCTTCAATCAATTTCTTATAAAGAATATAATAACCTCATGGATTGTCTTTCTCATGATAGAAATTATAAACTTGAAAAGAGATTTGAAAAGTAATGTTCAGAGAGAGTTTTAATAAATTTACTCCATTAGTGATCCTGAAATAACAGCGAATTTCGAAGAGATATCAATCAAGATTTTCAATTTTGGATCTCATTATATTGGAGAAAGAAGATTGATTTTTAATTTGAAAGAAATCAATTTTCGAGTGCAAAAACCAACTGATACAGAGTTACCTCTCCCAGAAGAAGTGAAAACACTGCAAAGTTGCTACAAATCTACTTTATTCAGGGTAGACAGCATTGAGGCCTACGAATTTCATGGCCAAAGATCGAGTTTCCGTCATATCCCAATTTTGAATACAAAGATCACCGTTTTCATTTATGATTGTATGTATCGGAATCACATGTATTATACTGATCGAAAGATGCATGTTTTGATCCCTTACTTCAAGATCCATATTGATGACGATATGGTTCTGTTTTGCGAAATCATCAAGTCTTCTACCAAGTCCGTGCCAAGTGATACTGTTGGCATGCATCATTGGCATTTCCCAGAGCATAACATTTTTGCTGAAATCTCCGACAATGATAGTATTGAAAAACTAATATATTGGTTTAATCCTCATTTAATTAGAAATAACATTATGTGATAAACTTGAAGCATTACAAAGAGAGCATAAGCCTGATAAGAAAAAGACTTGCAATCATTGTGTATTTTTGCACAAGAAAAGTCAGTCAATAACCAATGTCTTTATTGGAAACTTGGCTGATCATTACCAAGGAATTGAGATGAGCCCATTTGCAAATTTATATTTATTGGAGAAAGATATTGATAATGATAGTGAGGATTCTGGCCTGCAGATTACCTTTAAGCATTCTCTTACAAGTAACGGATATGCAGCAGGATCGAAAAAATCAACCCTTTTGCATTTTGATCTTTTTACAATGACTCGAGATTTGGGCTTTTTCCGTGATAACATGGTTATTCATTGTACAGAGGCTGGCAAGGCAAATGTCGATGCAAATACGAGTTTCCAGAATCCTGATGATGACAATGTTGTGTTTTCAAAGTTCCAACCAATCGTAAAAGTCAGGAAAGATTTTGGAACATACTTGGATGATAGTTTTTGGAGTTATTTCTTGAGTTTAGAAGAAAGATTCCATACAAAAGATCCAATGGGATACAATAAAAATTCTCCAGATAAGAATTTCAATCGAGTTTATAAAAGGGATTCGGCTGGAAGATCTAGTGCAGCAGAAGAAGACAGTCCAATTTATGCTCTTTTCTTGAGAAAGAAGAATAAGCGCAAAACCTTGTTAAAATATTTGGAATTGGATGGTTTTAGAAAACGTTTTAGAAATTTCATGGCTCTTTGGATTAAAGAAATTCATCTTGATTTTGTTGAATTATCAACATTCCATTCACTGGTTTCAACATATGATACATTAACATTTATAAATAAATGGATTGAACAATTTATGATAAATAGAAATGATATCAGATTACCAGGACAACAAGCTGATCCAAAAGCTCATAATTCAAGTGGTGGTGGAATGAAATTTGATGATTTAAAGAGAAAGCTTGATGTAGAAAAAATTTCTTTATTGATTGATAAAGTCTCTTATACAATCAATATAAGTCCTCCAAGTATTGTTTGGAAGTTTGAAATTGATCAATTATGGATTGATAATATTGATGAAAAGCATGGACCTATTATGATATTAGATGATCCCAACAGAGCAAGCAAAACGCTTTTCTTTATCAAGAACATCATTTTCCAAGCATCTCAACAATCAGGAGCTGTGATTGAGAATATTTCCTTCAAGCTAAATGAAGAACAAAATTTGCTGACTTTCTCTGTTGATAAATTCGACTTCAAGTCGCCAGTCAATAAAGATCAGCTGATTCTCCAATTCCCAGCAAAAACTGATTCACAACAAGCAAGAAAAGCCTTGACTACACAATTGAGATTTCGGGACGGTTTATTGTCAGATATTGATGTTGTTTTGAGCCCTGTAAGCCTGAATCTTGATAAAGAAGATTTATGTCAAGAATTGAGTGTTTCTGCAATGCTTAATGAGAAGCTTTCTGAAGAAAGAGGAGAGATTCCAAATATTTTGTCAACTTTTGTGTTTGAAAAGACCATATTTGAGAAAGTGCAACATGATTTAGCAAGAAGAGTCAAAGACAAGTCAACAGTGAGCAAACAAAAAAAAACTTCAGTACCAACTAAATTTGGTCCTTTCAAATCTGAAGAAACTTTCCAACTCAAACTTTTGGTTGAAAGTATTCAATTAAATTGTATTAAAGATTGCGTGGTAACTAGAATTTTTGGATGATAACTAACATTTCATTGTAGAAATTTATTTCATTAAATATAGTGAAATTAGAATGTAAGATGGGATTGAAGAAAGATTTTAGAGTGTTTATCAAGAAGATTTCACTTGTTCCATATGAGAGTTATTATGAAGACTTTTTTGCTGATTTATCTCCAACTCAACAGATGCAAATTGAAGTTTATCAAGAAGATGGAATTCCAGTCTTTGATGCTAGAAATTGCAAAGTTGTTTATATGAATCGTGTTTTGAAAGAATTCAAGAAATTCAAAAAAGAATTACAGCTTGAAATCAGAAAAGCCTCAAGCGCAATTGTGACTCGTGATAGTCTTTATGCTCAACCTCTCGAAAAAGAAAAGAAAGAAGAACCTGAAAAACCAAATAAAAATATGTTGAAAGTTAGAGTTCGTGATGGTATTGTTGTCGTTCCAAGATCAACTGGTTCAAAAGACGCGCTGGTCTTGATTGGAAAAGCTGTTGAAGTTATGGTAGGTTTAGAGACTCATACATTAGAAATGCCAACAGAATTAAAACCAGAATTTACAGTCATGAATAGAAATCAAATTTTGAGAGATGTTGATACTTTCCAACAAGTTAGAGCATCATTGTATGTTGCGAAGGTGATGTTGACTGAAGCCAATGCTTATTATGCAATTGAAGACCGAAGAATTTATCTTGGAAATGCTGAAAATGCGAATATTATGGCATTTGCTCCAAATAAACAAATCACAAAAGATTCCTGGATTTTTGAAGCTCAAATTTTTGCTGAATTAGGTCAATTCTTACTCACAATGAACATGGTAAACTTTTGATGAGATAATGAACTTAAAATTCTCTAGGCCTCAATAGACGAATTGAAACATTTAGTATTGGAAAATTTGAAAGAACAATCCAAATTATTCCTATTAAAGACAGATAATTTTGAAAATATTCAAATCAATTTGACTGGTAGAAAACTGTCTTTCAGCATTAATCGATCGAACATTCCTGCAACTCGTGTCGAAGAGCTTAAAAAACAACAAGCTCGAAATTCTGATTTACGTGTTCAAACTGCTTTTTCTTCTGATTTAAGAAGACATGCTTCTGAGTAATTTGGGACTTAAAAGCTAAATATTAATATATTTTTTATAGGACAACAATGACAAAAGTAGATGAGAATAAAGGTTATGAAGAACATTTAGATGATATTGTTGGTGAAATGTTAGCTCTTAGGAAAAACTAACTAAATTTTGTATTTTATATGATTTTGTGAATATTTTATTCGGAAGAAACGAGAAGGCGTTAAATCTTCCTTGAAGATCATGCACACTGATAAATTATAATACAAGAAGAAATATGAAATTGCAAATTTTCTCTTACAAATAAGCGAAAACTGCCCATAGAAGTTAGAATACTCTCATTTATGAATACAATATAGGATTATCTGACATTGATTTGAGGCATCTACATCTTTTCGGAGGTAGAATCTGTTTCAGGAGGAGATTTATGAAGATCATCACTTCCAAGTGTATCAGGATCTTTTTCTTTTAATCTTTTGGCTTTAACAATGACTTTATCAATGACCAAAGGTCGGACTTTTCTAAAATCGATTTGCCCAGGTTCAGTTTTATCGGAAACAGGGAGATTATGAGCACCTTTGGGGTGGATCATGAGGAAAATCCAGCCATTTCGAAGATGGGAAGTGACTTCAATGATTTGGACCTTTTCGAAATATCCGATTCCATTGACTAAATATTTTTCAACGGTGCCTTTTAAAACTTTATTGCCTAAAGTAAAATTTTAGCCCGCGATTCTGGTTTAAAAAAAACAGTTACCTGAATTGTTGATTTCGATATGTTGTGGTGGATTTTCAGATGTATAAATGGAAACAACAAGAGGAATTCTGGTTGGGTTCTTTATTGGAGTTCCATGTTTGTCTGTTATAAGTACTTCCATGCTATTAAAATATTTAAATAAAAGAGTTATTAATAAAATGAAAATAAAAAGAAAGCGCCAATGTAGAAAGAGAAGGTTCGAAAAAGAAGAAAAAAATTACCCAAAATTCCTTCCTCTATAGAGTGGGAGTTTAAGATCTTCTCGGAGAATAAGGTTATATTCAAAGTCAGTCTGATTGTTATAGAGGTGGCTCACGAGCATATCAGGTGTTATGCTGAGATTTGAGTTATAAACTGTGGTCTGAGGAATAATTTGTGTATTTGTTCCTCCACTAGAAGACCTTTGAGGTGGTTTGTAATTCTTGAGGCTTTCTCTATTTTGAGTGGTTAGAAATTTGAAACTGATGAGGGCATAGGAAATTACCGAATTTCTTTGGTTTGTTCAAGAGCGAGAAACAATGATTTTTGGAGGGCATTATTGCGACTTTCAAAGCTTTGAAAGATCATATTTTGTTTAAAAAGCATTTCAGTGATTCTATGCCCAGCTTCTTGGATACGCAATATAGGATTATTTTCAGAAGACTCGGAAATTAGACCCTCTTCTTTTTTGATGTTATTGAGGAGATTATTGGATATTTCCTCGGTGGGTGGTCTTGTATTCTCCAAAACTGGCCTTTGAGGAGGGAAATGTCCTTCTATTTTGGGAACAACATCATGTGAGATATTCACTGGCACGTTTTGTAGTGGGAATTGATTGTTAAATATAATTGATGGATTTTGAATTTCCAAGTTAAGGTTTGTTTGGAGAGGCTGTATGATGTTCATAGGAAGGGTTGTAGTCGCGTGAGCTAAACTTTGATTGGGGAAAATCTCTTGAGGGTGAATCACAAAAGCAGTTGATAAGTTTGGCTGATTTAAATAATTTCTTGTGATTAATTCTTCGACTAGTTAAAGTTAAGTTTATTTTTAAATAAAATTGTACTTGAAAGGACATTATTTCCGACTCCAGGTTGCTGTGCTAATCTTCGTCCATGTATCTCATCTACTTTTTTGCCATAAGAAAGTGCGGGGAAAAAGATTATTTACAGCTCGGATTTTCCAAAGTTTCGAAGCTTCTTTTTGTAAGAAGAGGGTTATTTATATTCTTTGAGGGTATCTCAGGTTGTAAAGAGAGCGTGTGATAAGTTGTTATCTCGTTCGGATATGTAGGCGCTAAAATGTTCAAATGATAGTTTGTAGGGTTCATGGGAAGCTGTTGAATCAAGACATTTTGAAAAGGGTTTATTGGAAAAGTTTGACTCGACTGAGTAGTGTGGAGTTGTTTTCTAGGATGTTCACCAGTGTATTCTGTCGGATTCTGAGCTTGTTCTCGATTGGGGCGATTGGGAGGCTGCATAAAAATCAGGGTTTATTGAATAGAAAATCTAGAATTTTTTAATATAAGAATTATTGATTAAGGGTTTTTGGGGCCATATGAAGAGGACACTAGAATCCTTACTGAAGATTAAAGAAGAAGCTGGGAAAATCATCTATTTGATTTTGTAAGGTCCAACCGTCTGAAAAATTTAGAGAGTGAATTTATTTAATTCGTCGATCAATAAAATAAGTTGAGCTATTAAAACACTGAATTAATTTCTATTTTGAGGTGAGAAAGAGATTTCGATCTCAGAGGAGAAAGTTAAAAAGACTTGAGAAGAGTTCGAGGATTTTTGAGACTAACTTTGAAGGCAAAAGAGAAAAGTGTGAATTGGATGATTATGTGGTTTAAACTTTCCTTTACTGTTCCAATGCGAGGTACATTTTGAATTTCGCGAATTTAATTTGTAAAAAAAGCCAGTAACAGAAATTAAAAAACTATCTTTAGATGGAAACACTAATTAATCTTTTTTTCTGTTTGAATCAATTTTTTGATAGGGGCAATACGATCTAATTGAAACAATTGAAACTCGCCTTCAAGATCAAAGTATGAAATCCGCCCTTCAAATAACTTCCCTTTTGAATGTTTTCTATTTCGAATGTTCGTTTTCCGAGTCTAGAAACCTTGGTTTGCCAATAGAGCATCTTGTTACTCTGAAATATAACAGTCTGATTTTGCTTTTATCTCTATGATTAAATACGAAAGCTATATATAAAGATTGCTCTCTTCTGGAGCCAACCACAACCTTAAATAAAGTCGAAAAGCTTCCCTTCACAATTATCACAACTAAAAGTTTGCCAATTAAACCCAACCGATACAGCATTTTTATTCTGGAAGGTAACTTTGGATTGTTTTGTGAAAGAGACAAGTGATCTGGAGAGAGAAAGGAGATATATAGAGAGAAATCAATTGAGAAGTGAATAGAAGGGAGAAATCGTGATGGAAAAGCTTCAGTAACGAGGATTGAGAGATGATTAGCTGGATAATTTTTTTGCAGTTAGAGAAAGACGAATAAAAAAGTAAAATCGATTAACTTGTAACAAAGATTTTTTTAAAAAGCTTAAAAAATTAAAATCCAGTTTATTAAAATTGCCAATTATCACTCTTTAAAAAAATCTTTTTTTAAATGACTGACTGCTAAAATAAGACTTTCATCACCTGCTGGGGTTTAACGATGGAAAGATCTTTGAACCACAACAGTATCGAAAAAGAATCGAATAGTCAATATGTGGCGTTCAACTCTTTTTAAAGAAATGAGGTCAAAAGGAGAAATAAGCTTTTCCCAAACCCTTTAAAATTTGAAAAGAATAAACTGGAAAGATTAAGGAATAGAGATGGTAAAACTCGTTATTATTTCTATATTTTATTACTATTCTTCTAAAAACTCAACAAATTTGCCAAAAAGTTCATGTAATTGGTTTCTTCCTGAAAATAAAGACCGTCAGGAAGTTTTTGAGCATTTTTTAAACGGATTTTAAATTAAGAGGGCAATATCAGACTTTGGATGATGAGTGGTCAAAATTCTTTGTTGAGGAAAAATTTTTATTTGTTTGTGTCCTTTTTGAAATTATAAACACATTTTCTATATGAGATCTTTATTGAGAAACCCATTGTGTGGGTGAAAGAGTAGCAAAATAGATGACCTGAAAAATGTTTTTGAAGGGGTATTCATCTGGTTTTTCTTAATCCCTTCAGTGTTCCGATTTTTAGCAGATTTGAGGAAATTTAATGAGTTCGAAACTCTTAAACAATTTTTTTTTATCCTAAAACAATGAAATAAAATCTGCTCTTTAAAAATTAAATTTATATAAAAATGAAAAAAAATATGTCAAGTCTTTGAGTTTTTTTTTTCACCATGAGAAATTATTGCTGTCAAAAAACTGAGATCCGTTCGTTGAAAACAAGGGACACTTTCTTGAGTCCGTAATTTAAAGAGAAATTAAAAATTATGATACTTTCTGAACATAGAGCTATGGTTGAAAGAAAAATGATGGTCAAAATATTTCAAAGAAAGGAAAGAAAAGGAGAGATTTATCTAATTTATTTTCAAACACACTCAGATCAATGTTAAAGGAAAGAAATTTTTAACGAATGCTAAAATCTAAAAGTTTAATACTTTAAATAAACACAATCAATCGGATAACCCGAAAAAAGCAATGAATGCGGGTCCTTCTTCATATTGGCAAGAGAATACTGTACAAGCGTTTATGGCGCTGGTCAAACTCTTTTTGATCTCTCTGGTTTTCCTCATCTCTTTTTGTATTTACAAAGTTTTCACGTTACTTTTGCCATCTTTGCTGTCATTACTGGTAAAGAAATTTATAAAAGTGGTTTTTATCTCACAATTTAGGTGCTGTTTTTTGTCCTTCGCAAGGTCATAACAGTGGCATGTCGAGTGATAACATTCCCTGGTTCGTCGTGGTTTTGGAAAAGAAGTAATGAGAATCACTTTAGAAAGTAAAAACATTATTTTCAATGTCAGTTTGAGAAATTTTTCTTTGTAGAGCCTTTGTTTTCAAGATTAAGAGGAGAATCTCAGCACTAAGAAGCTTGACTGAATACCTGTTGGAAGCCAGATTATGGCATAATTTTCTGAGTGAGACAGATTTAATTCAAATCAGGAGAGTGATTTCATCCATATTGAATTTATATAATAAACAAATCACCCACAATACAATCAGCAAAAGACAAAAAGAGATGATGAATATCTTTAGTGAGTTGGACAAGTTATTAAATGAAGCCACGCTTGTCAACAGAGCATCTCAAAAGAGATTTTCAGCTTGGAAACTCCTTCAAGGTGATCGTACCGTCCTTGAAGAAATTGAAAAACGTATAGTTATATATTTTTGAATGAATTAAATCAAATTCTCAGCAAATTGTGCGTTATATTTTGAAGACAAAGGACAAGGAGCTATAATATTGACAAAGTGTAAAAATCTTGAGCAAAGATTGAATGATATTGTTTGTGAAAAATCAGCAATTCCAAAAATGAAAAGATGGCTTTATGATGATACATTCGGTTCACTTGATCAGGTATTGCGAATGAGTTGAGAATAAGATAGATTAATTATTTTTATCATAGTTAAGAGAAGAAATTGACAATAAATATAGATGTCAAAGAATTCCATTGCCAGTTGAAAAGAATGTTGTCTTGGATTGTGTATTAA
>PJUD01000737.1_pt1 | contig 13831 bp, 14 predicted proteins | sample 1512341 | NCBI WGS metagenome assembly PJUD01 (sample SAMN08177675, study PRJNA422409) | Feces metagenome, whole genome shotgun sequencing project. | isolation source: Chicken feces (3) enriched on wood chips: beechwood xylan treatment | host: Gallus gallus | place: USA: Madison | collected 2015-01-15 | reverse complement strand
AGAGTTTTAAGGTGCCACTAATTGTGGACCAGAACCCCAAAAAGGTTTTTGAGCCTCAATCAAAAACATACAACCACGAAGATGCACCACAATTATTTCCAAAACCAGTTGGTAGCAATTATCATCCAAAAGAAGTCAGGAAGCAAAATTTACTGGAGCCCAGTTATCTTCCAAACTTTAACTGGGAGCCTGTACAAGCTAGCGCGCAGCAGCATTCAAATCTTCCAAACCATCTTAAAATTTTTAGTCCTTCACAAGGTCATTACAATGAGTTTGAAGGACCTCTGACTTCAGAAATTGAGGCTGAACCAGTGCAAGGTTATCCAGAGGAATTTAGTGGGTCTCGAAAAATTGTGATTGCCTTCTTGCTCGAAGGTAAAGATGGCAAGGGTCGAAGAGCGTACACATTTGAGTTAAAGAGAAGTCTTGCAACTGTATTTGACTTGAAAGAGATCATAATGAGCTACTTTGGATATGATATTACTCAGCAAAAGATTTATAAAGGTTATTTGGAATTGGGCAACGAGGAAGTAATTGAAAATCTCTCGTTCGCTCACAAAGAGGAAGTTTTGCTATTTGCAAACATTGGTTTCCCGTACGAGATGGGAGAGGGCATGCCAAAGAGATTCAAAGAGAAATCAATGAATGATATTCGAGGCCTCAACTGTTCCAACCTAATGCATCAAGAATTTTATAATATGGCTTTTGAAGAGAATATAGTGATGCCTCCTTTTCGAGATTGGAGCAGAGAATGGCAAGAGATTTTCAACCAAGCTATGCAGCTCAAAAAGGTGGTTGAGATTGAAAAAAGCAGTGTTGAAACACGTGAAATAGCTCAGTTAGTTGAGTTGGAAAAGGCATTAGTCAGCATAGTTGATCATTTCCGGGTCACAGCTCTAAAAGCTGTGCAGCTCATTGAGAAAAAACAAGTTCAGCCAACTTATCTAGATAATATGTATGGCAAAGGAGGTCTAAAATACATCATTGGTGGAATGGTGATCAGAGAGTGTAAAAATTGGATTTTATTGACAAAGGATGTTGGAGAAGGCAATCTATGCTATAAACTCGCAGGAAATGAATGTAAGGCTCTCGAATTCATGCGAGATAAAATTCAAGGAATTGAAACTCCTCTTTGTTGTTTGATAAACTATTCTGGAACAGGATACCTTGTTCAAAGTATTTGTCCAATTTCGCTCAAAAGTCTCGTCTATGGGTCAAACTCTGAAGCTATCGACATAGTTGGGAAAGAAATGGCTCTTGAAGCAGTTCGTCATATTAGTCAATTATTCAATATTAAAGAAGTAAGTTAATTGAGGTTGGGATACTTGAGTGATGATTTCTATTTTAGCACATTGTATATGACAGAGTGAAGAGAGTTGGAAAATATGTATGTATGGCATATGATTGTGAATTACATGAAGGAGATGATGGGAATTTTTATTTCTTGAACCCAATTCGAATGCTAGCTCCAGATATCACTGATAGTGAGAATTTGTATGAAATTAATGGGCGAGTATTTCGACCAGAATTTCAAGCTCAATACTGCTCAGATGAAATTGAAGAAGGATATGTGTTATCAACTTGGCGAAATCCAGTGCCTTGTGAATCTTGCGACAGATTTATCACTGACTATGAATTTTATTATTATGAAAAGAGGAGTGTGAATCGAGAAAAAGGACTTATCGCTCAGATTTTTTACTGTCCTTCTTGTTACGCGAGATTAAAACCAGGCCACGGCTTCAAGGTCCCGACAGAAAAGTTGGCTCACAAGGTGGTTCCATTCAATGAAAGAAAAGTGTTTTGGATGAACATAAAAACTGGCCACACCTCTCTAACAAAACCTGGCAAAAAGATCAATCTCAATCCAGATGCAAATATCATATTTCCAGAATTTTCAGAAGGGTAAGGAATATTAGGGTTGATGAAAATCTAAAATTTTGCATATAATAGTGAGGAAAAGAATTATATACAGAAGGAGAATTTAGGAGACCAGAATCAATTATTAAGAGCCTCAAAATACCTTCGAAATGAAGTGATTCATCGATTGGTGGTGGAAGTGGATAATTTTGACATTATTCTGAAAAACATTCGAGAATTTTGTATCCTGCTACACAAGAGGGGAATCAATCTCAGATATTTGGGGATTATTGCAACCGATTCAAAACACAATTTTGTCCGTGAGCTGTGCATTCGAGAAATAATTGCAAGAAGTATCAAGGCATTGATCAGAGAAGGGCTTTATTTCCTCAAAAAACAAACTGGAGTTGAACAAGAAGCTGATACAAAAAAATTCATTGTCTATTATCTAAATGAGATATTTACAATGAAAGATCGAGAATCATCTGCCAATATCTGGCAATTACTCACTGAATTGGTATTAGATTATTGGGGGGTTTTATGAATAATCTTTTCCCAAGATTTATAATAAATTCGAAGTAAGACTTGAAAAGGAGATTCTTCAAAATGTTCATCTCCCAGCACTTATCCATAGAACAACTCAAATAATGAATTTACAAGCTTCAAAACTTAAAGGATATAATCTCAATGATGATAATCCATTTTCTATCTCTGATTTCAAAATTCAACAACCTTACAATGTTTTAAAAATCTCTATATTGTCATCTTAATTCTTCCATAGATGAAGATGAAAACGATATATTCATTAAGTGTTGAATTACTTTTAACAAGAGCAAGAGAAAAAGATGAAGTTGGAAAACGTACAAAATGGTTCTTAATTGGAGGACCTGAAAGAGTTGAAGCAACAGAACTTTTTAGAAAAGCTTCAGTCATTTGTGAATATGTAAATATATTGTAGAGTTACTTCTTAAATAATCTAGATATATGGAAATTCAGCAAAAGAATCCGGGGAAATATTTAAGGAATTTGCAGCACATCTTGAATCGAGACATGCAGAAAAAGGAAAAATTGAATATAGTCAATGGAACAAATGTGCTAATATCCCTGAAGATGAACTTTCAATTGAATCGCGGGATTATTGGCATCGAGCAATTAAAATATTTACAAAACAATATGGAGAGTATGATCCAATAATTGCTGAGTGCATGGTGTCATTAGCATATTTACATAAAATAAATACAAAAACCATTATTTTGGAGGCAGAATATTTGGAAGAGAAACAAAATACACTCTTTGACTATTTATTATCAGCTATTGATATTTATGACGTCGCTTTGGGAGTTGATCATCCAGAAACAGCTGGTCTTTGTAATAAACTTGCACTTGCATATAAAGAAGCAAATATTTGGGTTCAGAAATTAAGAGTTTTATTTAGCTAATAATTTTTTTAGGAGAAAGCATATTCATGGATTCAAAGAGCATTTTGTAGTTTTGCAAATATTTTTGGATCTGAAGATGAAATTTTGATTCCAATTTATGATCAAATCAAATCTATTGGTCTTTATTTTGATCCAGATATTACAAAAGTAACTCTTGTGAAGCGATTTGGAAAATAATCTTGAATAGGTTCCAATTGAAGAAATGTGCAGTTATATTGAAAATCAAGTCTTCAATAATTCTTGAGAAAGAGGATAGGAATTAATTTATGTATTATTATTTGAGGAATTACTTTGAGCTAGTCTTTTTCAGTATATTCTATTTTTTTTGTTTTGTTTTTCCCTCAAAATTTTCGGAAAAAAAAATTGAAAAAAAGAAATCAAAAGAAACTTTGTAATCTTATTCAAAAATAATCTATTTTCCCAGTTATTGTTGAAAAATTTCAACAGAATAATTTTGAAATTTTTCATCATACAGAACTCCTACAAAATTTTTCTCGTATCATTTTTAGATTGAAAATAAAGGTTTTTTTCCTCACATCACTTTTTGAAAAAAAAATTCCTCCATTTTTTTTCAATTTGCATATTGAAAAATTCACCTGTTCCATAATAAAATTTATTTTCAATATATTGATTTGAATTTTTGAGAGGGGAATTAATTATTGTTGAGATTTTTCGCACAAATAATCAATATTGGTCATAAAGGTTTGTAATATGCATAGCATAATTACGATTTGAAGTCAAACAAATTATAACAATACAGGCAAGATAAAATGATGAAAAATATGCTATTTTGCGAGTTGGAGCTTTTGAGGATTTCCCGACAGAGAAAATCAAAATTTGGAAGGATTCCTTCTTTAGTATAATCATATCATACATTGATTAGCAATATACGATTTTAAAAGTTATTCTTTGGTCTTTTGTTCATTTTCATCTGATTATATTGATGAGAAGAAGCAATTTATGAGATGTTACCTTGTATTTTTTCGCCTCCTTGGTCATTATTATAAAGAGCCTTTAATTTTTTCAATTGTTCCTCGCCATAATGAGTAATTTCATTCAAATCCTTGCGTTGTTCCCAGAAACGAGATCCCTTTTTCTTGTGAATTTTAAATCCATAAATTCTTGGGATGTATATAGTTGAAGGAGGGTTAGGATAAAGGTCAGGGTATGTCTTTTTGAAATTAGGCAAGACTTGAGAAGGGGTATACTTGGAAGAGGATGTGAGGGAATGAGCATCCAAAGTAGGCGCCATCAACATCAGTACACTTTTTTTTGGGAATGTAAACGTCTTCACAACGAGCGCAATAAACCTATTTTGGGAAGAGGATGAGAAGGAATTCTTGAGGGATTTTATTACTTTGACTCTTGATGTTCTGAGTTCTTCAGACATTCCGATTGGGAGAAGAGCTTGTCTTTCGCAAAGAACACGAGGGCATACTCCGAATTTTCCGAGTAAGAATTTTTCTCTCATGATTGCGAGACCTCTGGGTGAAAGGATGAATCTTGCGTGAATGAGTCCATACAAATCAGTAGCTTCCTGGTAGATTTGCAAGAATCTAGTTGAATGATGACAAATCAATTAAATTGAGTTGAGATACTTTTCATCTTCCAGGTCCTCATCATCTGGGCACAAAGGGGATAAGATCATTTCGATAGCTTCGCTTTTTCAGGTATAAGATTTATGCTCTTGAAGAAATAAGGATACTTGTAGTGGGTAAACTTTTGTTTGAGTCCATAAAGATTGAAATTATCTCTGATATACTCCTCATCAACTTCACAGAAAAAGTTGTGGTCCTCTAAACTGCAAAACCATTGGACCCATCCTCCTTCTGACATTTGAGAATCATCGTCTGAATAGATTAGATCGTTTCCTCAATAAACTTCCCTACCTGACATTTTTATTGCTCAATTACTTCCTAAAATTCCAAGTCAAAGTTAATTTAAATTGATCAAACTCAGAATTGGAGTGTATAGAAAATATTTTTGAAATTAATTCATTCATAAGATATGAAAATGAGAGAGAGTTGGAAATCTATTATGTCTAAGATTTAAAGTTTTCTTTTCAGTTATAAATGGATAAGTAGTCTAGCTAGAAATTTTCAACATGGAGAATTTTATAAAAAACAGATGAAAAATAATTATAAAACAATGTGAATAAAAAATCAAAAAATTTTTAATATTTAGTTGGACTAGATCTTTCATAAGGCATTTTCATCAATTCTTCCAGATCTCTAGTGTAGAGGGATTTGCTTTTATCTTTTTCAGTTTTACTGCTCATTCCAAGTTCTTTGGATCTTTCACCATCTGCGAGTTTGTGAAGCTTTTCTGCCACCAATTTATCATATTTGTCAATATCTTTGAGAAGGAATTAGAATTTTATTAATTTCATATAATTTTACCTAGAATAATATCATTATGTCTAGTAGGTTTCCATGAATGAGGAGGTTGACCTTGTTCCATTTCATGTTTAATGTATTTGACAGTTTTTTGCATATTTCCAATCTTCTTTTCAACAGTGACAAGATCAATGTCATACTTGCCTTTGGGTAATAAGGCTTTTTGCTTTCTTCTTTTAGCTGATAAGGACTCATTCATTCCAGCTCCAGTATTCAATTCAGCGTGAGCTTCTTCGACTTCCTCATCAAATCCTTCAAGTTTTTCAATCTTCTTTTGGAGACGGTCAATATCTCCAACTCTGCTTTGAAGAGCCTTTTCAATCTTGACGTACATTTCTTGGATTTGGTAATTCAAGAATCCATTAACATCGACCTTCTGTTCTCCAATGTAACCCATCTTTTCAGCATAAGCCTTGATCTTGGCTTTTGTGATGCCATTATTATCTTCCAAGCTTCTATCAGTTTCTCCACCAATATCATTCTTGCCAGTATCATAAAGCATATCCATTGTTAAAAATGCAGCTAAGGCGAAGGTAAGTAATAGTTAGAGAGAAAATATTTTTACAAGGATCAATTCCAAGCTTAACTTTAAGATCATGACTCTTCTTTTGTTCTCTTTCTTCTTCATTCTTGCTTTCATTTTTCACCATCTCAACAGCCTTGGCAATATTTTTAAAAGCATCTTTGTATCTTTCTAGAGAGAGGAGAGATTAAGAAATGTAAAATTCTCTTTTAGTTACCATTTTCAAAGAGGATACAAGCTTTTCTGTAATAACCCATTTTAAGATTAAGTCTTTCTTCGAAATCATGCTTTTCATGATATTGAGTAAGGAAAGATTTCTTGGAAGTGATTTTGAGGTATTTAGTGGCAGCCTTTTGTCGATACATTTCAAGTTTTTTGCTGACACCCTTGCGGAGTTGACAAGATGAACAAAGACCTTTTGAGATACCCTTTGTTTTTAACTAACGGAAAATGAGTTTAAAAATGTCACTCAGAAAAAAAATTACTTCTTCACCACAACCAATACATCCAGTAAAAACACCACCACCAGGATTGAAAGGTGGTTTTTGGACATCTCCTTGAAGTTTCTTGTTAAGTTCAGAAAGAGTTTGATTCAACATTTTCTTCTTAGCTTTAACTTCCTTACTGTGGAGAGAGAGTTAATAAATTTCAATAAAATTTTTTGATTTACTCGAATTTAAGTTCAAAGACATGATGAGCGAATTCACACTTGGATCCGAACTTTGAGATAGTCTTTGTGTTGGTATTAGGCCATCTAGGACGGATATCCTCTGGACAATGATCACCAAGAGGACACATAAGAGTTTTGGATTTTCCATCAAACATTTTGCTTCTCTTTTTCGATTGATGATCTTGCTCAATAAGGCCTTCAACTTCTCTAATCGATTTTTTCAAATCCTTTTCTTGACTTTCCAAGAACATGACGAGAATATAAACATCTTCAAGGAATCTAGCATTGGGAGCATCATTAAAGTTTTCTTGGGGTCTATAACCTTCATCTTCGAGTTTGAGATTTTGTTTTGAGAACATAGAACTCTTGAATTTATGAGGATCATAAGTTGGATCGAAGTTTCTCTTGATGCTGTCGATGTTGAATGCTTCTGCAATTTCTTTGTAGGCTTTGATGAATTGATCTTCTTTCCAGTATCTGAGAGCTCTCTTGAATTTACCATACTTGTAAATAGTTGGGAATCTCTTTGAGAAGTTATCACCCATTGCATTAACCCACTCATTGAAGCTGGATTTGGTGTGACTAAGGAACTGATTAGCCCAGACACCATACTCTCTTTGCATGAGTTCTTTGTATTGCTTGGGCATTTTGCTTCCAACATTTGGAGTGAAGGTACACTCTTTAGCATCGCTAAGGTTCATCATGACGTTTAGTCTGGTCAGATAATATTCATCTTTCTGCCAGCAGGAAGTTCTTTCGATATCTTCTTCGATTTTTCTAATTCTAGTTTCTCTGGAAAGCTCATTGACTCTTTTATTGTAGCTCTTGTTGGTGTCCAAGCAGTTGTATGCTTTCGATCCTGCAGATGGAGGAGCCCAGAAAGCAAGAAGTTTTTTTCCATGAGACATTTTGGTGCCTCTTGAAATAGCCTTGACATGCAAGAAGAAATATCTCTTGAATTCAACTGGATATGAATTCTTTTTAAGTCGTTTAGAATATCCATAAGTGATATGAGGGAAACGTCTTTCAGTTGATTCTTTGTGTTTAGTATGCATTTCACGATAGGTTGTAATGAGGAACTCTTTCAAGGTTGGAATCTTTTCATAGAGTCTTCTCTTTCTCATTTGAAGATACTTTCTGACTTGGACTGCGACGAATCTATTAAGTTGTTTATCCTCTTTGATTTCTTTTTGTTTCTGGCTCTGTTCATCTTCAAGTCTGAGATTATTATCAAGATACTTTTGTTCGAGATATTTTTCGAAGGGCTCCATAATTTCTTTTTCTCTTTGGTTGAGTGGTTTGCTCAAATCTTCGACCTTCAAGGCTCTTCCCTCTTTGCGAACAGTTTTAAAAGGTTCTCTGAGCTCATCTCTTTTGTAGGTATCAATTTCGTCATCAGAATCATAGATATCATATTCTTCAGGATACTTGAGTAATTTATTCTTTTTGAATTCGTTAAGAAGCATTTTTTGAAGGATTCTGTCATTGGGGAACATTTTTTTCATGACAAGAAGAGTCTTTCCACGAATCAAGTTATCTTTAGGTTTAGCAAGAGTTTCAATTCCTGTAGCTTTGATTTCCTTTTTAATAACAGTTTTGCTCAGTCTGGCTTTTTCTTCATCTTCTTTCTTCTTTAATTCTGCTTCATAGTTTTTCTAATGGGGAGATGGGTGAGACAAAAAATATATCAATAAATACCTCATATTCTTCACGTTGTTGTTTACGTTTAAGACAATATTTTTCTAAAGGTTTTTCAAGAGCAACAACATCAAAATCGATATCTTTTCTCTTCTTTTCGTTTTCTGCGATTTCATGTCTGTAGAAGATGATGAGAGTTCTCACATCATAAGTTCTATAGCCATATTTGGTTTCAAAATGATCTTCAATCAAATCATATTTCTCATCAAAATGTAATTCAAGATCTTCCTTAACATTCTTTTCATTCTTTTGTAATTTATGCTCTTGCTATTATGGGATGGTGAGTGGGGAAGATATTCAAGATATTCTTACTTTATTTGAGAGACCTTGCCAGAATTTAAAGACAGTTTCAGAATCTTGATATCTTTTTTCAGTTGGACGAGAGTCACGATGGAGATCAACAAGTCTTTGAACGAAGGCTCTATCATATGGTGGAGAGTTCTTGTTTGTGGTATCCTTTTCTTTTGGAGGAGGAGCCTTGTAGAGTCTGTCAAGGGTTTCTTTTGACATTTTTTTGGGGCGAGAATTTTTCATTTGTTCCTCAACTTTTCTTTGGCGGTAGGCATCAAGGATATATTTTTTCATATTCTCTTCTTGTTTAAGGACTTCAGCATGGACTTCCAAAGTGTATGCAACATCTTCTTCTCTTTCTTGGGCGATGGCATGCAAATCTTTGAGTCTTTCGCTGGTATGAGAAGCCTTTAAAAAATTAAAAAAAGGTTCGTTAACGGTTTCTGTCTACTTGAGAAACAAAGGATTTATCACTTTTTGCAGTTCCTCTAGGTCTCATTTGATTTTCTTGTTCCTATAGAGAAATGATAAGGGCTTTAATAACACAGGAGTATGGTTACTCTTTGTCTGGTTTTGCGATTCTGTTTCCAGAATTCCAGTAATACTTTGGGATCTTTAGTCGAAATCATTCGGACTCTCTTGAATTCATCCTAGAAGAAGATCTGTTTAACAAAAAGCTCTCTTCATGATCTCCTTACCAGAAGGACTTTAACAAAGTTCTCTCCCAAATCTCTGGGTGGTTCCTTCTGAGTTTCCTGTTTTCTAAATGCACTTGCTTTTCTTTTATGAGGTTCCTCGACTTCTGGGTCTCTAATTTGGACAGATCTCGAAAAATGAGAGATATTCAAGCTTTCATCCAAATGACCTGGAAGATTTTAGAAAAAGAGAAATGATAGTTATGCTCATACCTTTTGCTGAATTTCTTGGATGTAAAGGGTTAGGAGTTGTGTTGTTGAAACTAGAAAGGTTAATGGTGTGAAGGAGAGTAAAATATTACTCTTGAACAACATTCTCGCCTGCAAAGTAGTAAAGCCTATCAGAGCTTAAATGCATTTCAGAATGAATATAAAAGAAGATTGGAAATTTGTTAAATTTTTTGAGAGTAAACTGAAATTTTCTCTTAAATTTTATATTAAATCAATTAACTGTTAGCCTCATTTCAACAACAAATCTTTCTTAGATTTTTTTCCCTTTCTTTCGTGAAACTTCAAAAAACGGTTTTTTTATATCTGAGAAAAAGAAATTACATGATATGAGAAAAAATTTTTTGCAAGGCTTTCAAAACAAAATTTCAACAAAGTAATTTGAAATATCATTGATTTATTCGATTTCTGAGATGAGATAAGAGAAGTTTTATTTTTTTTAGCAAACTTTTAGGGTATTAGCATCTTAATTTTATTGAAGTTTATCTGAATATTGAAAGATGAGTATGATAAATTGGGAAGAGCTTGAGAGTATTGTTTATGTTTCTTCATAACTTAATCATTGAAAGATGCTTTTCAAGCGCAGAATCAGCAGATCCAAGAAAAACTTGCTGGTGTCAGAAAAAATCTACTTAATAGAAATATTGATCAAGCAGTAGCTTTGTTGACTTTAATAATAATGACTGACAAACCATTAGATTGAGCAATTACAGGAAATACTTGATAAGGTTCCCAAGAATATTGAAGCAAAGAATTTGATGGTTTATTGCATGAAAGAAAAGGGACAAAATAGGGACGAACTCAAAACTGAATTGGAATCAGTTCTTCAAGTAAAAATGGAATTTTACAGGGTAATAAAATGACAGATTGACGAGACAAACGTGCTGACCAACTATAATCTTGGAGAGCTATACTATGAAAATAAAGATTACCCAAAAGCAGTCGAGCATTATCAAAGAGCACACTCTGTTTTTCCTTCAAATGCCAAGATTGTATACCAGATTGGGCTCACACATCAGAAGGCCAAAAATTTCAAGTCAGCCTGTGAATCTTATGAAAAGGCAATTTCACTTGATCCAAAATATAGAAAACCCTATATAAATGCCTGTATCCTTTTTGAGAAGTTGGACGACCATGGAAAAATGATCAAGACAATGGGAGAATTACAGGCCAACTTTGGAGTCAGTTCAAAAGCTTTGAATGTTTTGAGTGTTTTATACAACAATTTCCCCGAAAAGAATGCAGATATTGAAAAGAATTTCGCCCAAGTGTCAAGCATCGATCCCAACAACTTGCTCAATATTTATAATCAAGCCGTTTACAATTACGTGCATAATGACTTGGATAAATCAGCGCAACTCTTTGCAAAGATCCTTGCTGATAACTCATTGAAAGCTTTGAAAACCCATCCAATTCGCATATTTGCAGAAATCTCAATGTCCTTGATTCTCGAAAGACAAAACCAACTCAAGAATGCCAGAAAGCATTTAATCAACGTAAAGAGAACCAGAGTTTCTTGTAAATCTGATTGTTTTAGGTTACTGATAGTCTTCATGGTTTCTTGACTGCTGCAGATATCAATAATAAAATCACTGAGTTGCAGAAAGTTATTCTCAAGAGAAGAACGAGTCATAGAACTAGTTTTATGGTTGATGATGGTGATTTGATGGGAGTTAAAGACACCATAAATGTGGATGGAGTTACTGCAGATTATAGTCCCTCTGGAAAAGACTTGAATGAAAGTGAAGCAAATACAACTCAATCTGATATGAAAGTTTCCACCTTACATTTCTCCAAACATAGCAGTCGTCCTCCTGAATCTAAACGAAATTCCACTTTCTGGGATAAAGGTATGGCTATTTGATGATGGATGATGATATTAATGAGCATGAATAGATACTTGTTTCAAATTTTTAGAAGAAGATCCAACAAATTATGAAGCTTTATATAGACTTTGCATCATTCATATTGAAGCCAAGGAATATGATGAAGCAAAAGAAAAGCTTTTACAATTATTGAAGATGGATCATGAAAGAGAAACTGAACCTGTTTACATTTTATTAAGTGATGTGAGCAGATTACAGAAAGACTATGACACTGCACTTGAATATCTTGCAAATATTATGAATATTGATGAAAATCCTGAGGCTTTGACATCAAAGGCTGCATGTGAAGAAAAATTGGGACATGTTGAGGATGCACGTATGGCTTATCAAAGAGCTTTGATCATCGGAACCGAACACGCTCCATTGTTCAGAAGATATGGTTGGTTCTTGATCAAAGTTGGAGACATTGCTAATGGTACTGATAACTTGCTGAAATCATATCAACTTGACCCTAAAAATTTGAAAACTCACAAAAAACTTGGAAGAGCCTATTTGTTATCAGAAGACAACAAGATCGAAGAGGCATTCAAGCACTTTAACTTTGTCTATGATAGAAGTCCTGAAGATTATATTGGTCTTTTGGGACTTGGTCAAGCTTATGAAAGAAAAGGAGATTATGAAAAGGCTCTGGAATATTTGAAGAAAGCAGCTGATCATCCAAAATCAGACTTGAATTGTCAATTCTTCTTGGGAACAGTTTATTCTAAACTCAGAGACTTTAAAAAAGCTCAAGATATCTTTAGACATGTCCTCAGTAACTTTATTTGATAGAGAAGTTTATTTTAACAAATATAAATAGAGAATGATCCAAATCATGTTGAAGCAAGTGTTGAAATAGCAACAATCTTTACTTTACTTAAAGAGTATGAGAAAGCCAAGAAATACTTTAAGCATGCCATCAAGATTAATCCTGATAATATCATTGCAAATCTGAGATATGGTAAGATTTGCCAGGTTTATTTGAAGGATTATGAAAGTGCGATGGAATGTTATCATCGTATTTTGAATGTTGATTCAAGTCATTACAAATCTTACTACCAGATTGGTTTGATTCATTATGAGCAAAAGAAGCCAACCGAAGCTCATGAGAGCTTTAAGAACGCTTTAAAAGCCAACTCAAAATATGCCCCAGCTTGGAAGGCAATTGGTATTTTGTTGTTTGAGAATAACAAGATTGAGTCTGCATTGAAATATTTCGATAAAGCTGTGACATTTGATCCTAAGGACGTAGAAACAAAGATCTACATCGGTAATTGCCACTACGAACTCCAGAACAATGATATGGCAATTGAAGTGTATCAAGAAGTTTTACAAATTGAAGAATCCGCTGATATCCATTATAATTTAGGTATGTTTGAGTTATTGATTTCATAATAATTTTTTTCTAAAGCGAATTCATATTATATGAAGAATGAATTAGAAAAAGCAATTGAGCATTATAGCGCTTCATTGACTTTGAATCCTGGAAGAGGAGAATGTTGGTATAACTTGGGTAATGCATACTGCATGAAAGGTCAATATCAAGAGGCAGTCAGCAACTTTAAGAAATCGATTGAAATCGATGATCAAAATGTTGCTGCTTTCTACAACTTGGGAAATGCCTATCTTTTGATCAAAGACAACAAGCAAGCAATTGACGCTTTTGAAGCAGCCCTTAAGCTTGACTCCAACAATATGGAATGGAAACTCATGTTAGCTGGCGTTTATCTTGAAGTTAACGAATATGAGAATGTTTTCAGATTAGTCAGAGAAGTTTTGGATAAAGATCCAAATAGTCTTGATGCTATGATGCTCTTAGGTAATTATTAATCCTTTCATTGGTTTGTGTCCGAGAGATGGGGATGGTTCCTGAATAAAAATTTCATCCTAAATATGGGGACTTCCCAAAGTGCTTATTTTACCCAATTTTATCAAATTTTCAAACTCATTAGTTGATTTTTTTTTTAACTTATTCAGTGTTTTTAAATTTTTGGACCGGTGGCAATTTGAAAATTCGGAGAAATAAATTTTTCGGAATTTTTTTCCCCTCTTGCACTTGAAAAAAATATTCGATTTTTTTCGGACAAATTTTTTCCAGTGTTGTATTAACAAATCTTATACCCTTAAAAACCCTGAACTCATCTGACAGATTTGTCAGATTTGACCTTT
>PJUD01000736.1_pt1 | contig 13837 bp, 17 predicted proteins | sample 1512341 | NCBI WGS metagenome assembly PJUD01 (sample SAMN08177675, study PRJNA422409) | Feces metagenome, whole genome shotgun sequencing project. | isolation source: Chicken feces (3) enriched on wood chips: beechwood xylan treatment | host: Gallus gallus | place: USA: Madison | collected 2015-01-15 | reverse complement strand
CTTCGCTGTCTCTGAACGATCCGTCTGCATGACTGGTTCCAATGATGACCGTTTTATATTGTATGGCATACTTCCTGGCTTCCTCTACCCATTCAGCGAACTGTTCTTCACTAAACATTCCCACTCCAATAGGATGAACAATGAATAGGATGTTCGTTGGTTGTAGATTGCTCATCCCTTGGAGGACCAGTTCATCGCACAACATTACACCAATAACGTTCCCTTCAACCTCAACGAGTTTAGTATCCTCGTATTTGGCTCGATCGAGCAGCAGCTTCCCATCACGATCTATCACGACCGCCCTATCTTTTGGGTTCTTGTACCCCGATATAATGATCTTTGAATATTTTCTAGCCAACTCGCATGCGCAATCTATATTGTGGTTGATGTACCCTTCCGGAAAAATAATAACATCTGCTTCTGGATGATTCATCATTTCAAGCTCCAACTGTCGTAGCTCCTTCTCTAATCGAGGTTGCGCAATTAGAAGCTTCATATTATCTCTCCGATCTGGGCTAACTGACGCCCCTATCTTTCATTTTACCAAACTAGTTACCACTTCTTAAGGCTTTCATAATTCTTTCACTGCCTTTTGATACACTTATAACGAAATTCTGAGGAAGCTGGGAGGATTAGAGCCATGTTGCGAGGATTCGACTGGAAGAGACTGTCGCTAACTTTAGGAGTAGTAGGTTCTATGTGGTTCGTTTTAGAGAACACGACCAGAGCGGGTACGGCGCTTTCGGATTTTTATTTCAGTCATTATGCGGATCATGCCGAGGTTATAGATTATGGCGGAGAGGATACGGAGATTGTGATACCGGAAACATCGCGCGGGCTCCCCGTAACGTCGATCGGCAAACGTGCTTTACGGGCAAAGGATTTAACGAAAGTGACGTTTCCTGAGCGCCTAGAAACGATCGAAGAATTTGCATTTGATTCCAACTCTCTAACCGAAATCGAGATTCCCGCCAGCGTAACCTCCATCGGACATTTTGCATTCAGGAATAATGCTCTGACCAAAGTGACCTTGCATGAGGGCTTGCAGACCCTCGGTGCGGCCGTATTTCAGGGGAGTGTCATATCAGAAATTGAAATACCATCTACCGTGCAGTTTATGGAGATGAACGCATTGAATGGAATCGGGCTGACAAAGCTGAAGTTGAATGAAGGTCTTCCCGAAGTCGGATACGGTATATTTCAGCATAATAAACTGACCGAAGTCGAGATTCCGTCAACCGTAAAAACCATCGAGCGTTTTGCATTTCGGGATAATAAGCTTAACAGGGTAACGTTACATGAAGGTTTGGAAAATATCTGGTATTCGGCATTCGATTATAACGAGCTGACCAGCATCGTGATTCCGTCTACGGTAAATAAGATTTATGGCGATGCGTTCTATAGCAATAAGCTTGCGTTTGCGGTGATTCCTCCAAGCGTAAACACGATTGAGCCCAATTCGTTCGGTTCCAATCCGCCCGACTTTACGATCATCGGATCGCCCGGTTCACCCGCGCACCATTTTGCCACCACCTACAACTATCCTTTTACGGATGCCGCAACGATTCCGTTGCCCGATATTCAGTTTTCTCCGAACAGCCAGGACTGGTCGCAGTCCGCTGAAGTGACGGTGACAGGAGCCACCTACAACATTTTCAATCTGAAGTATGCCTGGTCGAATACAGTCACGGAGCCCGGCCCGGAAGCGGAATGGCGTTTATGGGGTCTGGGCGACGAGATCGAGCAGACCGTTGAAGGAGATTGGTTCTTGCATGTTCAAGGATCCCTGTTAGATCGGGCAGGCTCCTGGCACTCCGAGCGCTTCCGGGTCGACAGGACGCCGCCGACGCTGGACATTACAATGATGACTGGTCTATCTCCTTATGCGAACGATACGTGGAGCGCAGCCCCTGTCACCTTGAATGCAACCACATCCGATCCGTTCGGCGAAATCCGTGAAATTGTGGTTGAGATGGGACATGACTCACGGAGCTCAGTGGCAGCTTATCCAGGGAGTACGCATTCCATTTTACTCGGTGCCAATGGCACCTACCAACTGAAAATCACGGCAATCGATCAAGCGGGGAATGTATCCGCCACGGAGCAGCGCATTGTGAAGATCAACATCTGCAGCAACAGTAGCAGCTCTCCATCGAGCTCAACTCCGTATGAGAAATCCAGCAATGCTAAGCTAAAGGAACTTCTCTTCTCGGGCGGGGCGCTCACTCCGATGTTTTCCCAGGATGTGACGCAATATACGTTGCGCATCAGTCCCGAATTGCAAAGCCTCACCGCTACCCTGTTGCCGGAACATGGACAAGCCTCGACTTCACTGGGCGGACAAGCACTCGGATCAGGCCGAGTGAAGCAAGACATCTTGCTGGAATCCGATATCAAACAGTTAGAAATCGTAGTTACTGCGGAAGATGGAACCAAGCGAACTTACCATGTCATGCTACAAAGAGGCAATGTGGAAAGCGAGAATGCCGAACACCTTCCGTCAGAGGCGGCATGCTCCAAGTCTTCTCCTTTCACGGATATTGCCGGGCATTGGGAAGAGGCCTCCATCATCGAAGCAAGCTGCAAAAAGATCATTCAAGGGTATCCAGACGGAAGCTTCAAGCCAGACCGCATCATCACCCGCGCTGAATTCACCGTAATGCTGAAAGGATTTTTCCCGAAGAAAGACGCGGCGGCATCTCCTACGTTCAGCGACCTGGCGAACAAAGAGCATTGGGCGAAACAAGCGATCGCGCAAGCGGCAGCAGCCGGCCTAGTATCCGGTTATCCGGATGGCCGCTTCCAACCGGATAAAGCAATCAGCCGGGTCGAGATGGCCTACATGCTTGCCAAGACGATTGACCTGCCAACGGATACTTATTCGACAACGGGTTTCAATGATGATACAGACATCCCGGATTGGGCGAAAAATGCCGTAGAGTCGCTTCGTCGACTAGGCATTGTCAACGGCCGCGGCAACACCAGCTTCGCTCCGGATGGGGCAGCCACCCGCGCGGAAGCTGCAACAATGCTGCTCCGCATAAGTAAGATAAAGTAAACCATGGAAAGGAAGGCGAGGGTGCTACCTACCGCCTTCCTTTTTTAAGATTCGAGCCGCTGCCTCTTCACGATCTGTATTTCTTCAACCTGCATTCCTCAATTAGCTCGATATTTCTCTTGTTTTTCGCGTATTCCTTTATTTCATCCTTAATGTTCGGATAGAGTACGATCTCTTCTAATCTCTCTAGGTCAATCCATTTTACATTTGTTTGATTGAGGTCCGGTTTCTCGGGCAATGAAGGGCGACCGCTCGTAATTCGACATTCAAACATTAAACTTAAGCTATGTCCTTTTCCGTAAATATAAGAATTCATATGTGGAGCATACTCGTAAACAAAAGCCAAAGGCCCAACCTCTACTTCGACATTGGCCCCTTCTCGTGCTTCGCGTTTTATCGCTTCAATAATCGACTCTCCCGGTTCGGCTCCCCCGGCAGGCAAATTATAATGAAGTCCATTTTCATCATCAAATTCCACTAACAGAATCGAGTTCTTCTCTATAATTAGCGCACATGCCCTTACTCTAATGTGGTACACCGGTCAACCTCCAAAATTGATTCCTTCTATTCCGGCCTTTCCTTACCCATCCTTCATTTCTTATTCCAAGCGTTCAAATACAGATTCGTTAATGTAATTTGTAGTTTTCCCGCTCCATCTGAAGTTTTTAAAGGATAGATGGAGAAAGAGAAATCATCTCCATCTCTATAGTTCAATCCGCTCATTCCAGTTCCCGATACCGAGTAATTTGTAGAATCGTCCTCTGCAGTCATTACCGCAGACATTTCACTGGCAAATGAAATGTTATTCACTGTATAATGTCGCACTCCAGAAATTAGCGTTGCCCCATTGAGGGAATAATGCCCCATCGATCTGAAACTAATCGTTATACTGTCATTTATTGTTTTCTCAACGGAAGCAACTACAATTTTATGAGTACCGTCATTATAAAGCTCTTTGCCCCTATTGCTATTGAAATCTGAAAGATCAATAGATAAAGAGTGACGACCTTGTATTTTGTGACCCTCTCTATCACTATACTTTTCTGTATTATTTGCAATATATGCGATTCCGTCTTTCCATAATCCAAGTAGTCCAACTTGCCATAAGACGATCAGAGCAACAATGCATACTAAGAGTAAAAGTGAACTCAAAATTTTTAGCTTTTTATTCATTTGCTCTCCCCTCAAATATATCCATCCCCTACAGTTGCCCAACGGATATATAAATTTGTTCACTATTCATGAGACGGCCTCCAAGCTACATCCACATTCTCTTTACTTCAATGAGTCTTTTCCCTTCAACTCTCACCTTGTAAATATCAGGCATTGTCATCGATTTCCAAAAAGCATACCCGTATCGTTGATCAAAGTAATTCAACATCAGTGTCATAATGTCGCCGTGTGTTCCAATTGCAATTTTCTTGCCTCTAGAGATTTCAATATGCCTTGTTATGACCTCCATCGCTCTCTTCTGTGCAGCCTCACTTGACTCTCCGCCTGGATAAGATTCGTTAAAGTTTTCGTATACAACACGTTTTGCCTCCCAAAATGATGCTGGAGCAAAGTCGCCGATTGTTCTTTCCCGCAAATCCTCCTCTAAATGTATCTCTCTACATTGTTCTTCCGCCAATAAACGAATCGTCTCTATCGCTCTCTCATATGGACTTGAGACAAATATGTCGATGTTTTGGGACCTTAAAATATCACTAACCTTCCGTGCATCCTTCATTCCTTGTTCAGATAAACCTCTAGTTCTTTCTCTACCTTCTTCGTAAACAGACTCTGCATGTCTGACAAAATACAGTATTGTTTCCACTACGACCAAGTCACCACTTTTGTTTCAGTTTATCTATGACTTCATTCAGTTCAATGAATGCCATTCTATCTACGCTTTAATATCGAAGCTTTAAATTGGGTATGTCCTTAAATCTCTTTAGCAAAAAACAACTCTCCAATATCCCCGTCATTGATTCCATTTATGATTCCGCATTCCTGAAACCCCATTTTCCTATGCCACTTTTGAGGATCAGACTCATTTGCTTGAGAAGAGCTGTATATTTTCTTCATCCCTTTTTTCCTTAAGTGCGCTTGAGCAAACTCTAGAAGCCCTTTTCCCAAGCCGTTGCCTCTGTAGTCAGGCCGAACAATAATAAGTCCAATATAAGGATACTTAGACCACAAATACTCTAGTCTGAGGTATCCAACCAAGTCAGCCTTATCAGTGGCTATAATGATCTCTTGATTTTGTAATTTCCACAATAATATATGAGCTGGAACATGTTGATCCCCATTGCTTACATCCTTCAAATCATTAATATCTCCAAATCTAATTGTGATGGGCATCTGCATATGGCTCCCTATTTTAGCTATATTGTTCTTAAAGTCTAATCCAGTACCGCTTAATTACATTGCCGTCCTCTTCAAGAAAATCAACGTCGGAAGTACCGCCATTTCGGATAATCGTTCTTTCGGATGCAATGTTACCCTTATCACAAACCACTAATGCTTGATTTATTCCTAACTGCTTAGCTTCTACTAACGCTAATTTTAGCAACTGCGTCGCGTAGCCTTTTCTTCGTTCAGACGGTCGTATTCCGTAACCGATATGTCCGCCCCTATCCATTAAAAATTTAGTCAATTTATGCCTAATATTTACTGCTCCTACGATCCTGTGATCGTCAGCAACCAACCAGAAGGTTGAATCGGGAACCCAGCCCTCCTGCAGATTCACTCCGTTCTCATGATCTTCAAGCCATCTGATCATCTGCTCAAAATCTGAAGGGTCTCTGCTCACGACCCATGGAACTATATCTTCCCCGCTATCTATCCATTCTTGATAGAAATCCAAATATTCATCCTTCAAATTTATTGAAGGTCTCGACAAATAAATATTCTCCATTGTATTAGCCTCCAAACTTCCCGTCAAAATTAAAAACCCCCTGCTTCAACAGGTCCTCCCCACAGAACACCTCATTCTACAATCGTTACAAAAACCTGCGGGTTAGACCGGATAAAGGTACTGATTTTTTTACCATTTGGCAAGCAGATCTCCTGTCGAACAATGGACATCTCCTATCTTGCTATGGAGTAAAACCATTCGCCATTACAATGACTGAATTCTTGAGGTAAATCCTTTAGAATATGTTCGAAGCGAAAACCTAGTTTTTCAATGATCCTCTTCGAGGCGATAAACGATTTCATGGCCTCGAAGGCATACCCTTTACCCCAATGATCCCGTCCAATCAGGTAATACACTTCCTTGTCTGGTTTACTAAGATCAAGGGTGCCAATCCCGCACCAGCCGATAACCTGATTCGTTTCCTTCAAAATAATCGCAAATGAATACTTAAATTCGCCTTCATAGCTTACCTCGTAACTCTCCATCAGCTATTGAAAAAGGCCTTGATATTCCTCATAGGAAAGAACATCGAATCATCGAATTCAAGAAATTGATAAAGCTCTTTGTCCTGCATTAACCGATACGAAGGTTCTAAATCATTTGCATTATAGGGGCGAATAATCAATCGTTTCGTTTCTATCAATAAATTTTTAACCATCTAGCTGTTCCTCGCTTTGCAAAAATCTCTTAATGGCCGTTAGTTCACAAGCTTTTATTTGGTATTATAACCCATGTTTTCAAAATGCGCTCTCCTTATAAACGAAAAATCGTATAATTAGACGAATATTAGATACTCATCTGAATCATACGATTAGACAAACCTTATAGGCTGCTATGGTACTGCCGCTCCTGAGCTTCCTATGTACTGACCCGTTTCATGTGATGAGAAGCCATTGCCATCCTCGCCTAGGCCCAAAAAATATCATTTTCATCAATTTCCTTTAATTGCTTTTCGAAGTCCGTATCCGGCTCAATATCATCGACAAAATGCCATCTATTTTTACTATCTTGCCAATACACCTTCCACAATGCTTCTTCATTTCTGAGTTGAGCAATTGGGTATACAAATCGCCTCCCCATATAACCTGGTCTCTCCTGGCTTAACGTGACGGTTTTGCCCCTAAATTTATAATGAATCTGAACTTCATTTTTGAGATGTTTCGGGATTTTTTTATCTATATAATTTTGCAGTACTTTTTCTATTCTCTTTTTTGTAAAAGCATCTAGCACTTTCATCCCTCCGTAATTTAATAGTTCAACTATAAGATAAAGATGGTTGTCTGAATACTAAATTTTCTCAAATTTAAATGTTAATACTGTTTTCAAATCTTCTGCACAATTCAACTATTTCATCGATTCGCGCAATCTGCTGTACCCACTCATCAGGAATACTCTCTATTCCATAAATCAGACCCGCCAATCCCCCTGTAACGGCCCCTGTTGTATCGGTATCTTCTCCTAAATTTATGGACTTTAATACCGCCTCTTTATAGCTGACCGACGTCAGTAAGCTCCACAAGCTCGCTTCCAAAGTGTGCACAACATATCCTGTGGAATGAATATCATTCACTTTAATGTCCGATAGGTCTTCATTAAGTATTCTTTCGAATTGAACAATCTCACTATGGCCGGAAAAATGTCTATTAACAACTAGCTTCATCTCGTTTATGCTGGTTTTCAAATCTAGCCCGTCGATTAAGTTGATGGCAACCTCTGTATAAATAACACATGCAATGATCGAGATAATATGACGATGTGTAATGGACGAAACCTGCGTGATCGCCGAAACACGTTCTTCAACATTTCTTTTTCGCAGCAGAAAGGCTAGAGGCAGAATTCTCATTAACGATCCATTTCCATTGCTGTATTCATCTTGGCCACCGGCGAAGTCCGGCCTAATCAACTCGTGATTCAGCCTATCAATCGCTTGCTTTGTGGCGATACCGACATCAAATACCTCTCCATACGGCGTCCAATATCCTTCCCATAACCACTTTTTGAATTTGTCGGCGATATCAAACAAATCAATTCGCTTACATTCGGCTATACTGTCCATTAAACAAAAAGTTAATGAACTATCATCAGACCAAGTACCAGGAGGTTGGTTGTACGTTCCATAGCCGATCATGTCTAAGACGGGGTGTCCTGACAGAGCTCCGCGCGACCTGAATTCTACGGGCACGCCGAGTGCATCACCGATACAAAGCCCAATTATTCCATTCATTATTTTTGAATTCAAAGGAAATCCCTCCAAGGCAGACGAACACTCATAAAATTGTTTAGTGTTCATTCACTTCAATAAATCTTTCTTTAAATAATAATGAGTATACCCTCCGGCATTCTCAATTGTTCCATAGATCTGAAAACCTTCTTTAAGATAAAAATCCAATGCTTGAAAACTTAATGTATCCAGCTTAATAAAATCGCACTTTTTATCTCGAGCCATTTTCTCGGCTTCCCTGAGAAGCGATTTTCCATTTCCTGATTTCCGATGCGCCGGATCAACAAATAAATATTGAACCTCCAGCCAATTCCAACAAAACTCCCCTACGATACCGCCCAATATTTCTCCATCCTCATTCACTAAATGCAAATTTAACTCTTGATATCGACCTTTAAGCTCGTCAGGGAAGTGCATTAAATTAAACTCTATCATCTTATTTCTGACGTAATCCTTATTTGATTCAGTTATATTATTGGAAATCTTCAATGACATATTTATCTCTCCGTTTTGTCCTGCAGAGCATATTTTAGAATCACGATTGAAAATTGATGAGGAACATTCAGTATTTCATGGTCATCACATAATTTATTTAATAATTCTCTGGTTACCTTCATCCGTTTGTTCTCATCTATGTTTGTTAGCCATGATACGGATCTAATCTTCCCGCACCATTCCTCGTGAGAATACTTGACTTCGTAATCTTGCTGCCATTCGCCTACTACATGTAACGAATGGTTCTGCCACTCATCAAACCAGTTCACCGGAAACCCGTTTCTTCTCTCTTTAGTCTCCGCGTTGGAGCCAGCTGGCTTAAGTTCGATGCCGTTGTTGATTAACACTTCAAATGTTTTTTGAGCAATATCGGAATCCGGTTTGAAAATAGAATTAATGACTATTAGATGCCCATGCGGTTCCAAATACCTTTTTATATTCTCGATAACATTGATGCGCTGAAACCAATGCCACGCCCTAACCGCTGTGAACATCGGATATGTTCTCGAAAGTGTAAAATCTTCAGCTTGAGCTCGAACATAGCTAATATTATTTATTCCTAAGGATTGATCAATCCTCACTGCTTCTTTAATCAATTCATCTGAAGGCTCGATACCGATGACGCGGGCACCGTGCTTATTCAAATCTCTACTGAAAATGCCACTGCCCGAGCCAAGGTCAATCACGTCCTGATCTTTGAAGCGGAATCCTTTGTTAGCTAATTGTTCAAATAGGATTGCAGGCAGACGATCACGATATTTTGCATATTCGGACGCCACTTTACCAAAGTCGGCTCTCTTTCTTAATCACCTCAATCGAATGTTACAACAATACCCAAATAAGGTGAAAACAATTAAACCGATCAGGAAGATAACAAACTTTTATCTATAGATTCGATCCACATTCATCTTAATGCTCTTGGACTTCCGCTTTCAACTCTCAACCGCCTCTTCCTTATAGTGTGTAATATCCCCGTGCAGAATAATTGAATGCCGATCTTGGCTAATTTCAATCTTGCATAAACAGGTAGGATGAATATACGGGGGGTTCCACAGATCTTTTAACTCGCGTTTTTCAAAATAAGCCATGATCAGCTTTACGACAACTGTGTGAGTGACAAGCAAAATCGACTTACCTGAATTTTCGGTTATAATTTGTTGTAATTTATTTACCGCGCGCTTTGAGACCTCTTGGAACGTTTCGCTGTGTTGAACTTTAAAGCTATTCGGATCATTCCAGAAATTAGAAAACTGAAGAGGATCTGAATTCTTTGCTTCCTCTTGGTTTAAACCTTCCCAGACCCCTAGATTGAGCTCCATCAACTCATCACAGGCTTCAATGGGAATGTCTCTTCCTTCGGCTAATAATTCGGCTGTTCTAAGGGTCCGAAGGCTGGAACTCGAATAAATCAAATCTATCTTTTCATCCCTAAGAGCTTCCCCCAGCCACTTTGCTTGTTTAATCCCCAGTTCTGTGAGAGCAGAGTCATTATGACCTTGAAATTTTTTTAGAATATTCCACTCCGTTTGACCGTGTCTTGTGAGAAAAATAGTTGTGATATCGCTCATGCACTTTCCTCTTCCTTATATTGTGACTTGATTCTTCCACTTTCTCCTCAGCCTGAGATTGTCCTTGAAAATTGAATCTTACTCATAGTGTACCCTCTAATCCCTCATAGTGAATTACAGAAGTTTCTGAAAACTCGTCAATGTCCCTTACGAACGGATTCAATCATTGCTGGAAGTGACAGCACCAGTCTTCCGAATGATTCGTGAACATTATCGTTCATTGAGCCTCCTTCGGGTTTGTAGTTATTCATAATATAACCATGCGTTATTTACGACTTTTCTCTTTCTTTCATAAGCCTTTTCAAATTTATAAAACTAAGTCCATTTCGTCTTCTATCATTATTTGACCAATTCTTCTGACCATATAGGTTTGATGCTAGTATCCTAATCAGTTCTGCCTTATCTTTATTGAATATCTTAAGAAAATAATAAAATTTTTTAAGATCTGAATTTCGCTGTCCGAAGTGGAGTATATCTTCAAAATACGGTTTGAAATTATCTTTATCATCATATTCTTTAATAAAACAATAATAATCGCCATGTGAGAAAACCCATCTATAGTAGCAGCGAACAGACTTAATCGTAATTTCATTTTCGATAAGTGCCGACTTAGGTGGCATTAGGTATCACCGAATTCGTTAAATTTTATTTATAGAGAATCTCCAATCGATGAAGCAGACTACCGCTAATTAACTTTCAAAGCGTTTTTATATGTAATACCGTCATAGCTATAACCTTCTTTCTTTAAATCAATCATTGAATATATCCTCTAGCATTGACCAATGGTTACCTACCCACATTAACTCCTCCGCAAATCTCCTTAAAGTTCTGAACTCTTCAGATTTAATATTTAACCAAGCCGATTCTTTCCACCAAGTTAACTTGATTGACCGAACTAGCTTTGATACAGGTAGCGGAGCACTTTCACAATACCCATTAATAAACGCCTTTGCCGACTCCAAATTGATCTTATTATTCAAGATGGTCCCTGACAATATTGCTCGCGATATGTCGAATTCAGGATAGATAAAATGCATTCGGTCAAAATCTAAAATCGCAGAAACATAATTGGAATGAAACAATATATTGTCTACGAAGAGATCCCAGTGAACCCAGCCCTCCTCACAAGATTGAAACATTTCCAGATCTATTTTTTCCGCAATTTTTCTTTGAAGCTCAAGAGCTGCAATATATTTATCTGATCCAGCACTATGCGCTTGATGCCAATTCGTCAACCATTGCGTTAACATCTTTTCCTTTGAAGCCGGTACCCAATGCAAATGCAAGGACGGTGAAGCATGTTCATTTAACCACCTGTGCATCCTTCCAGTCACTTGGCCCAAATGATACATCTGATCTTTATTCACTTCACCAGGGCCGACCATTTGGCCATGACAAAATTCGGTTAACATGAATCGTTCGCCGGACGATGTTCGTTGAATATACGAACCTTTATGGGGGAGTATCGTTGGGCAAGGAATGCCTGCTTCCTTGTTTAATCTGTCTTGTAGACCTAGAGCCACTTCGACATGACTTAATAATTCATCTGTATATCTCTCTGAATTATATTGCTTTACAAAGAATATACCTGCATCCGTATCAATCTTCCATTTTAGATTTGCGAATCCAAAGTCATTAGCTTCAACATTTCTGACGATTAGCCCATAATTAAGTTTAAGTTCCTCGGCAATCTCGTATAATATTTGATCTGGTGATTTAGTTGCCACAAAAACAAAGCTCCTTTAATCTAGATTTGCACTGGCTCACCAAAATCTATTAATTGTTTCTTCGTCCCAGATCTGAACTTCAATATACCTTTCCGGCCCTTTTTCTCCATTTGGTGAAGATCTTCCTCCGATAAGGTTTATTATCTGGATATCTCATAGTCGGAAACAGATCACCGTACGTGAAACTAATTGAGTCTTCTAAAAACTCATTCCAGTCGATAGCAATCATTTTCGGGTTCTTATACCATGACTCTAACCACCTGCATTCCCCTAAAGTCATATAATGAGGGAATCGATTTTTCGGCTTACCGCCTTTATTAATAAACTGATTTCGGGCGATTTCCTCCAATCCTCTTCTAATCGTCATATATTCTTCTGATCGTTGGCTTGCAAAAGACCTACCTTCAAGTCTTATTTGTTCAGATACCTTGCTAGCTTCCTCAATCGACAAACTAGAGAGGTTTCGAAATGGCCCCTGTTCTGCTTCATAATAATGGTACAAGGTATAAGTCATTTCATTAGTTCCTTTGGTTTGGGGTTATCGTACTCACTCCAAATATCATCTAAAGTTGCCGTATTCACGGTGTCCTCGTCATTATTTCCACCTGTTAATGCAATATGATAGTCCCAAAAAGGAATTGAGCTTTTGCTCCCTGCCGAACAAACAATAGGATACCTTGTACTCAGAAAATGATTAACGATTGAAGATACCTCTTCTGTTGCTAGTTTTTTTTCTACACTAACGGAGTACCGTTTGGCATTGTGAATTACTATACAATAAGGAACGCTTGAAATATGATCTTTGAATTTGGCAACTAAGCCTTCCCTAAGAAAAATCGGACCTATCAAGCCCTCCCCTCCTATAACGTAAATTTTCAGACCGGATCGAGAGGAGCAAAACGGTACTTACTCGCTTGTTCATAGGCGTAGGCAAGTCGGAAAAGAGTTGGCTCGCTGTAGGCGGTCCCGACGAAGGTGATCCCCTGCGGCCCTTTCGTCGTATAGCCGCCTTCTGCGATGATGCCTGTCTCCGCATACCCGCCTGGTACGGTTATGACAGGATACCCAGCTCGCGCGGATAGATCGAGCCCATCCTCATTGCCCAGGAACAGCAACGCGTCAAGTCGATATTCGCCAATTGCGTGATCAATGCCTTGCTCCCGGGACATTTCACGGTTAAGACGCAAACTCTCGACGTACGCCGGTTCAGTTAATGTGCCGCTTGTTTCATTCGACCAGATCAGCGTGTCTTGCCCGTATTTCAGCGCGACGTCACGATTCGCTTCGTTATAGGCAATGAGTTCATCTAACGTCCGGACCGAAGCGCCGGGCCCTGCTTTGGCAAGATAATCGTTCAGACCCTTTTTGAATTCGTACTGCATCACGTCCCAGTCCCACTCTGCACTCTCGCAAGGCAAAGATACCGGATCGACAATGATCGCTCCGCGTTCCTCGCAGAGAGTGATTGCCCGCTCGAGAATCTCCGCACGGGCTTCGTCCAATCCACTATAATAATGCCGCGGAATGCCAATCCTCGCGCCTTTCAAACCTTCCGGGTCTAAGAAGGGCGTATAGTCCGTATAGGCTATTCGCCCATTCCCCTGCATGGCCGTATCTTCCGGATCTACAGCAGTCATGGCTCCGAGCAAAATTGCGGCGTCTTTAACCGTACGCGTCATCGGGCCAGCCGAATCTTGGCTTTGCGTAATCGGAATGATGCCTGTACGACTGATGAGTCCAATCGTCGGCTTCAGGCCGACCAGACTATTTTGCGAGGCTGGGCTGATGATCGAACCCGAAGTTTCTGTGCCGATGGCTGCGGTACACAGATTCGCTGCAACCGCTACGCCGGAGCCTGAACTTGAGCCG
>PJUD01000734.1_pt1 | contig 13880 bp, 8 predicted proteins | sample 1512341 | NCBI WGS metagenome assembly PJUD01 (sample SAMN08177675, study PRJNA422409) | Feces metagenome, whole genome shotgun sequencing project. | isolation source: Chicken feces (3) enriched on wood chips: beechwood xylan treatment | host: Gallus gallus | place: USA: Madison | collected 2015-01-15 | reverse complement strand
TGAAGGTCTCAACAAAAAAGAAAGACAATTATTTTTCAAGATTGACCGAGTTTATTCATTGCCTTTCCTCAGAAGAAAAAAGAATCAGTCCAAGGTAATTTCTTCAAGACATCATACAGATGAGAGCCGAGAAGATTTACTTAATAATATCGATTTTTACGAATTTAAGGTAATGTCATTGAGATTTATTTCACTAATTTGGGGTAGTTTTGGGAGAGTGTTGTGAAGAATTTGGAATTTTCTGAAGATCCTTCTGGTAGAGACATTGTGAAAATCGACAATTTTGAAGGAAAATTGTCAGAATTGATTTTTGTTTCAGCTATTCAAATTGACAAGTCTGTGGATTGTCTGGTGGAGATTCATATTGAAAACAACCATGAAAACAAATTTTTGAACTCTCCCTTTGAAAATATCACGTACCTCTCGAGTATCAACAACATTTTGTACATAAAGATTTTCTTTTTCAACTTGGTCATCTGTCAACGTGAGCAGCTTTACTTGCGTGAAATCATCAATTTATATATTGCAGACGGAATTTACAAGTATCAGGCGAATTATATTGACTCAAAACTCAACTTGGCTGATTTGCAAAACATATGCGGCTACATCATTCACAAGATTCAGAGTTCCAACTTGCTCACATTGTTGAATGAAAGTCCTCTCTTCAGCAAGAGATTCTCAATTCAGCAAAAATCTGAATACAGAATCAAAATTAAAACAAATGCTCAAACTGAGCCAGATGACAATATGGAGGAGAAAAAAGGAATATTCTTGTTTAGAAAGGTGATTATGACTCAACCAATGATTTCAGCCTCAGTCTATTTCGATAAATATCGAGCAATATTCATGGTTTATCTCTACAGATTTGAAGACTGTGCCATGGTCACCAAGGAATACAAGATGAAAAGTGTCAAGAAGAAAATACCGCTTGCTCAGAATATGATGGAAGCCGGTCATTATGCTCTCGTTGGAAAGTTAATTCTCGATAAAAATATCAATTTCCTCAAAATATACGCATCATATACTTATAATGTTTTGGAACTTTTTAAAAAATAATTGAGATATGTACTATAACTATGATATTTCATATTTATTCTTCAACGTATTTAGCTTCAACTTTCTATTTTTAAATGAGTGAGTCTATTTGATTAAAAAATCTCAAATTACTTCGATATCTTTTCTAGTGAGGGAAATTCCGAAAGCAATATTGATGAAAGCATCATCATCTTGGAATTCTGGTTCATTCAAATTCTTGAGAGCCATGAGAACAGTATCCATTGATTTACATTGAAGCAATTTCTTTTCTTTGATCTTGATAATGGCAAGGCCAATTCTGTAGATGATCTTGAACTTTTCAAAAAGGAAGCTGTCAAACAATCTGACAACCAAATTGAATGGAAGGACATTTGTATACAAAGTCATCACCCAGCCTGTTGAGTATAAAACTCCTTCTATACCATTTTGTTGCTGTAAGGATTAGAATTGAATGTCATAATAATTGCTTACAAAGATTTGTCCAATTTTGGGGAAGAACAAATTGATAAGACCATCTAAAATGAACAAAGGTCTTTTGACTGAAATGAGATCTCTGTAATAATTCTCAAGATTATATGTAATCATTAAACTATTCATTATCCAATATGCTTCCTAGAATTTCTGAGATGTGGTTTCTGAAATTAGAGTTTTACTTCATCATTGCAATATAAAACCAAGAGAGCACAGATAAAGTTTAATCCTTGACAATATCCCATTTCTTTATAAGTGATAGAAAGACCCTTTAAAACATATTCTAAGCTCTTTTGTCCATATCCTCCTTTTTCAGCAAAGAATGGATGATTAGGAAAAGTTCTGTGAACATCTTTTATAATATCTTCCATAAATGGTGTATCTTGTTTCAATAAATCCTGGGAAGGAGATGAGGAGAAATTGAGACAAAACTATACTTGATAATTCACACTGCTTCTAGCTTTCAATTGAGGGACTTTAGCAAGCATTGGCCAAACTTTGCCTCTAAATGATTCAGGAATACCTTTTCTAATTCTTGTTTTCACTTTAAATTGAGTTGTTAGATAGAATCCGAGGTTAGAATTGGTACATTTAATATCTCTTTTTTCAATCATAGTTTCGAGTTTAGGCATCATGTTACGCCATTTTTCGACTCTAGCATTATCTCTTTTAATTTTGCTTTTATCAATGGTAACATCCTTTTTTCTGTAAAGGTCAGAAAGATAATGACAAACTCTCAATACAATTCATCAGTCCCTTTGACAACAAAACCAAAGTGATCAACTTTCGCAGGTTCCTTTTTGTCACCAACACTTGAATTGCTAATCATCTTTTTGGATAATATCCTGGTCGAAATATTCTAAATGAATTATTTTATTTATAAAAAAATTTCCTAATGACTCCCTGACTTGGTATTTTAAAATAAGATTTTTTGTTTCTGTAAGAAACTTTTGACAAAGAAAGTTTTTATTTTCTATATATTGGAAGGAAATTTATGGAATTCTTTTGGAAGACTTCCATGATGAGCTGAGAGGATTGGAGTTTCACACTTGATAATTTCGGTATTTGATAAAACGTTGAAACAAGAAAAAAATTCAAAGAATCGAAGAAGATTATTTGTTGATGAAAGTTTTGACAATTTTTCTTTCTGATGTGAATCAAGAGAATTTTTTTAAGGAAAATTAGTAAAAATTAATTTTTGAATATGATTTCCATTCGAAACTCTCAAGATATTTTTCTTCTGAATTTCCTCCTTCAAATAAACAACGACTCCTCAAGATTCAACTTTTTTTGTTTCAAGTAAAAGTTGGAAAAAAATTAGAAAATTATTTTTTCCAGGTTTTCTTGATGACATCAGAGTTTTGCAGAAATATTTTCTTTGCCAAAAAAAAAAAACTCAAAAAGCAAGTTTCATCAATCGTCAGATTGGTCATTTCAAAATCTCTAATTCTTTTTAAGAGATATCTTGGTTTCCTCACGCTCTGATCTCTTCTATTTTTATTTTCTTGAGGGAAAGAAAACATATATTTTGCGATTCTCAAGTTTTCTCCATATTTAGAATCAGATGGTTCGAATACCGAGTGATATTGAAAAATTGATTTCTTTCAGATTGATTTTCTCTTGAATTTATTGAGATAGAATTAATTACAATTCAAGCAAGCGAAGCAGTCATAGCTCTTGAGAAAGAAAACTGTTTGTCAATTTCAATAGATCTCAAAACCCATGAAAAATCACACAAATCTTTTCTCTCATTAACTCATCATCACCCCATTTCCCAAGAACCTCAAATTCAATCTCTTTTGAGAGAAAAATGTATATTGTAATGGCGGTTGAACGTTGTATGTTAATTTGACAAGTTTAAAGTTTAAAAGATTCCTTAAAAGTTGAATATTAATAATTAATATATTGAAACTTGCTAAACTTTGGATTAAATATAAATGGCTTTGCTTGGTAAATTACTAAAGGGGAAAACAACCAGAGTAATTTTTGACGTTTTGAGCAAAATTCAAGTGTTTTAGGTTATTGGTGATGGCCAAAGAAGAAATGTGAAGGTCAGACAACAAAATAAGACTCAGGAAGAATTAGATCAAGAAAAGAAATTGATCAAGATGAAGAGAGACTTTTTGAGAGTAAATTGAAAGAGATTATTGAGTTTTTAAGCGTTTTAGAATGCTTTGGCTGGAGAAGAAAGAATTATTGCTTACAACAGAAGAAAGTTATTGACAAATTGGAGAAATACCATGCGTATTGCCAAAACTGAACAACTGAGAAACGAAATCGAAATCTACTCTCAAAACAATCAAAGAGAATTGGATTCTAAGGAAGCCATGTTGCAAATGTTGGACAAAAATCTCGATGAGGCTGATGAGCAATACCAAATGGCCCTCAGAAACCATCTTATCCATATTGATGAGCTTATTGCTTTGCAAGACAGCAGATTATCCGCTATGGAAACTGAATTCCTTCGTGATGTTAGAATTCTCGAAGATGAATACAACACTGTATTTTGGAATTTCCAGAGTTTTTTCTCAAATTTTGTTTAGGAAAGAGAAGAAATTGGAAGCATCCATAGAAGACAAATCCAAGAACTTGATGAATTGATCGAAACCATTGATGAAGATGCAAAGGCAAAAGCTTTGGCTGCTAAGCAAGATTTCGAGAAGTAATTATTATAACTGAAAATTTGTGTCATAACTCTCTGTTAGTTTCCGTGAGGATATCAAGAATAGAAATATGGAAGAACAAGATAACATTAGATTGACTTTGGAAGGAAAACAGAAAAAGTTGAATACTAATCTTGAAACCTTACATCAAAGATATATCAGTGAAACTCAAGCTAAGTAAAAGATATTTTGATTTATTTATTCTAATCAATAAATTCTAGGAATGAAGATCATTTTAAGCTTTTTGAAGAAAATAAGACCAAGACCAAAACAATTGATGGATTGGTGAAAGATATTGATAGACTTAAGGCCAAGATTGAGCACATGAAATTGAAGATCCATCAACATACCAAGGAAAGCAAGAAAAAGAATGATGCTTTGAGAAAAGAAAAGGAAAATATCACCAAGAATTACCAAGAATTAAAGGGCAAGATGATGAAAGCAAGAGAAGAAAAGGTATATTTTTGAAGCTAAGAATTGAATGAATAATTGATTATGATTAGACCAAGAGATTAACTGAACTCGTTACAAACAGTCGTAATGCCTGCTTGAAGCTTAAGGAGAATTTGTCTTTGGGAGAGAGAATTCTTAAAACAGCTGAATTGTGTAGAAAACTCGAAACTGAAAGAGAAAAAGTTTTGCCTTTCTACGAATCTACTGTTGATGATGCAACTGTTCCTGAAGAATTAAGAGGTGATTTTGAAGGTAATTGAGAAATTGTTTTTATTGATATCTTATTATTTCCAATAGAAATTACACCTGAACAATATGCTGAATATACTTATTTGAATAATTTCTACAAAAGATACAACAAGGTTCTTCTTGATAGATTGGCCATTGAGAAGCAAAAATCCCAACTTGAAAAAGAGAACCAAATTCTCAAGACCATGCTTAAGCAATATTTGGATGGTATTTCAGTTAATGATGAAGTTATCCGTAATCCCAATCCTCTTCTTGTCGTCAACAATAAAATCAACATCGGAAGACTTCCTATCGAAAGAACTGAAGCTCCCAACACTGTCGTGGAAGGTGCCAGAGTATTCGAACAATACAGACTTCAGAATAACCATTAAAATCCATGTTTGGCAGGCATCTGATGTAATAATAATGACCTCAAGAATAAAATTAAATGTTTTTGTTTTGTTTATGCAGTTTATTTGGTTGAGTCCCCTTCATATATATATATTGAGATATTGATTTATTTTTTTTCGTCGAGTCTAACAAATCAATAATGAATAGATCTTTTATTAAACATTTGATAGAAGATCTTTTTACTTTTTTCACTCATTCTTTGTTGTTAACTTTTGTCACATTCACATCATTTGGGAATTTTTTTTTCTGGAAAAGAGTAGTTGAAGAAACATTGTTGATGAAACAAGACGAGGATTAAAAAAATTCGGTATTACTTGCTGGTTTTGGAAAAATAATCTTTGGTAAAAATCAGGCAGACTCCGATCAACAAAAAAAATTGAAAATAAGTTCAAAATTCTTTTTTGACTGTCTTTTCAAAAATCTCCATGAATCCAAATCAAAAGGAAAAATTCAAAGGAAAAATTTTTTCTCAAAATTTGGTCATTTTTTTTTGTGAAAGTGGACAAAAGTTTTTGTTAAATTTTTCATTTTTTTTTCTTTTCAAAATTGCTATGATTTTATTTCTTTGTCATTTCAAGTCAGTTTTGAATTTTTGGATAAATTTTGTGACAACGAGATCTTTGAGGAAATTTGAAATTATTAAAGATGACTGCAAAGCTCAAAATTTCAAAAAAGTTTTCTTGACTTTTTCTTGAATCAATTTTTAATATTTTTTCAGAAAAAAATTTTCATTCTGGTTTTTTGAAATCTCAAGTCAAGTTTGAAGAGAGCCAAAAGTTTAGATTTTTGGAGAAAACATGATCAGATCAGTTTGATGCTTGAGAGAAAAAAAATCATTACAAAGAAAATTATTTGTTCATACAAAGGATTTTCCCTCTATGCAAATCACATGACTGTCATTCATGAGGTTTACATTCTTTGGAATTGAGACCTTGAGTTTTTAAAGTTTTTTGACTGCAATGAACTTTGGTAAAAATATTTTTCGTTTTCATCTCTTTATTTTTTGAAAAAATTATTCTGAACCCAAAATGAGTTTTTGAGAAATTTTTTTCAAATTCCATCGAAAAACTCAAAAGTGAGAGTCTTGAAGAGGAAAAGAATTGTCGGATTTAAAGAAAAAAAAATTGTTTATCAATTATTTTTTTTTTTTATTTTGCAGAATTTGACAGAAAACATGAAAGTGGACATAAAATTTTCGATTTTCAGCCAAAACTTAGAGAATTTATTTCTTCCAAAGAGAGACAGAGACTCAAAATATATTTTCTTCTTAAATATTTTTTCATTTGTCATTGAGTTTATTTTTTCTTTTCAAAATTAATGTTCCCGAGAGATCAAATTTTTATGTTAGGTTAATGTGGATGTAATTGTCATGTTACGAAAAACAAATAAAAATTTACACCATATAGATAGAGATAAATTTTATACTTGAAAATATAAAGCTAGTATATGAAAGAAATATAGATATTTAATTCATGTTGTTTTGTATTCTTAACTAAGTTACAGTGGAGATATTGCTTTACTTTTCTTTCTTTCTTGCGTCTTCGTTGACACTTTCGACGTCCATCAACAAAGCAGCACCAGCAAGAATCCATTTTCTAGGATGATGCTTAGTCTTTAATTGGGCAGTGAAGACGAAGGTCTTTCCTCTGTCTTCAGTGACGTAGCATGGGCAGTAGTAGAAGCCCTTTTCTTCTTTACCTTCAGCTCCCATCAATTGAGCCTTACAGTAGACAACGGGCATGAGGCAGAACATTTCCTTTGGTCTAGATTCATCAAGTTGGCCAACAGCAACATCCCATCTAGCACCTTCCAAGACGAGACCATAGATGTAAGAACCATCTCTGGCAGGTTGGTCAATTTCTTCGGGGTATTGCTTCTTCATGACATCAGTAGCGATCATGACTCTGTTCAATTCCCAACCATATTTACGTCCGACGACTTGCTTGATAGCAGTAAGGAAGGATTGAGGGTTGAACAATCTAGAAACGATGGTAACTCTAGGAACTGAGATAGGATCATCCTTCCAGTCGCTGAGTTGCTTGATTCTCTTGTCGAGATTTTCAAGCCAAGAACCAAGACCTCTTCTAGAAGCATAAGCCAATTTAGTCCAAGTAGCAGGAACTCTATAAAGAGCAAGAGAGTCAATCAATTGTTCCATTTGATCAGAGATAGTCAAAAGACCTCTGAAACCTTGATCAATTTCTTCAAGTGATCTAAATATGGGGGTTAGGAATTTGGAAATAATATTTAGAAGTTACCTGATAATTTCTTTAAGTAAATAGTTCATGTATTCACATTCTTGGAGGAAGACGTTTTGATAAGGTCCAACATCATCAATCTTAGTTCTAATATCTTCCAAGTTGAAGATCTTGTCTCTAAGATTCATATCTTCAAGAACTTGCTTAATCAAATCAGCAGCACTAAAAAAAGAATTAGTAAAGAAAATAATTCATTAACATCATACACTTCATTCTTTGATTTAATTTGGATGGCACCTTCATCACTGGAGGAGCTACTCTTGGTGGTTTCTTTAGGTTGAAGTTCAAGCAAGATACTGAACAAGTAGTCACATTGAGTAGTTCTGAAACCGATTTCAGCATTAGGATGGAGACCATAAGCAAGAGGAGTTTCAGCGGCGATAGCTTGTTCAATGTATTCGATGTATTTCTCATAAGGTCTGGCAGTTGGGCATCTGAAGGAAATACCTTTACCTTCAACATAGGGGAACAAGTCGAGCTCATCAAGTAAGCCATCATTCATAAAGTGTTCCAAATAACTCTTACAGAGTCTTCTGTCCCAATCATCGACGATATGGCCACCGTACATGATTTCACCAAAGATGTAGGAGAGATCGGCCCATGGGATTTTACCAGTGGCTCCTTCGAAGGTCTTGTTCAAGACGTTGGAAGAATCTCTAAGATCACCTGCGTTGAAAGGATAGAACATGTTCCAACCCTTAGCACCGAACTTTCTTCTTTCGAGGAGGGTAGAGTGGAAGTAGCACAAGGCGAAGAGGATAGTCTTGTTTCTGGGATCTCTTTCTTCGATTTCCTCCTTACGGAATGAGCTCCAAGCTCTCTTCATGTTGGCCTTAAGACCTGCAGGAGGCTCGTTGGTCAACTTAATACATCTATCGAGGAGACCAATAGGAATACCAGTTGATGGTTCAGCTGACAAGAAGAGTCTGAAGTTGGCGTTGGCACCACCAGCATCTTGTGCGAATTGATCGAGTTTCTTTTCGAGTTCGATGAGCCATTTGGGCATGAGATGAACGTTTTGGAGCATGACCCAGTGACCTTCTTTGTGACCTCTTTCGAGTTTTTCCATGGCGACAACATCTTGTCCTTGACCGAGGGCAACGTCCCAGAAGTTCTTACCCTTTTCAAAGCCCTTCTTCTTGGCGAGAGCTTCGACATCCTTGACTGGATCGGCACCAGTGGAAAGGATGAAGAAGATGGGAGTGTTGGGGTTAGAGTCATCGAGGGATGAGGAAAGGATTTCAGAGAAAGGACTCTTTTGATCCATTTCGACGAAGGAAGTACCATCAGGAAGAGTTCCTTTGATAAAGCTGGTAAGAGCAGCAGTGATACGATCAGGTCTCATACATCTGAGAACCAAGAGTTTTTTGAAGGGTTGGGCATCAAGTTTCTTCCAATCGAGAGGCAATTTGGCATCTTCAGGAGCAAGTTCATTGTACCAATCCTTGAATCTGGAAGGAGCGTCCTTTTCGACATTTTGAGCAAAGCTCTTGAACTCATCGAGGTCGATAAGTCTTTGGATTCTGCCCCAGGCTTCACTGGAGAGCCAGTCAAGTGGGTTATCAGCAACAGGCTTGGGAATAGCGTTCAAGAGGAATTGGAGTTCAGTAGGTTCATATTGAACATCAACAATCTTCTTTTGCATGAGACGGAAAGTGATCAAACTGAGGAAGATGAGCTTGTGACGTTCAAAGAGACCTCTAGAGACCCATTGGTAAATGGTGTATCTGATGTTCTTTCTGAGGTCTTCAATTCTGTTTTCGTCTCTGTTGAGGGTTCTTTCAATAGCCTTGAAGAAGAAAGTGGTGAAGGCTTCGAGGGAGTATTGGTACATGTGATCAATGAAGTTCAAGGAAATGATCAAGAAGTACAAGGTGGCACCTTCAGCGGCGACCTTTCTGTAGATTTCTCTTTGGATATTGATTGCGGCTTCAGTTTCACGAGCTTTCTTGCTTTGGATTTCGATTTCAATGGCAGTCTTCTTGGTGTTATCGAGGGATTCGATGAGTGCCTTGTTATCCAAGATGGTGGCAGGATCAGCTTCGGAGAGGGCGTTGAGCAAGTTTTCTTCCAATTGGGCGAGTTGGACTTGGAATTCGTTTTGCTTACGGACCAATTCTGACTTTTCGGATTCGAGTTCAGGTCTTTCGACTTTGACGACCATAGCCAACAATTGATCTTCGAGACCACCTTCAGTGACGATGAAATTGATGATGGTACATTGGGCAGCGATTTCGGGCTTGAAGTGAGGGTTGGACAACTTGGTTTGGAGGAAGAGCTTGAATTTAGGGTCATAATCGACTGGATCACCGCCGAGTTCAATGACGTAGTTTCTTCCCTTTTTGATGATAGCTCTGGAAAGGAGGGGTTCAAGAGTGGCATCGATTTCTTGACCGACGCTTTCAATCAAGACAGTCTTACCCATTTGGATAGCATTGATGAGTTTGTTCATCCATTTGTCTTGGTTGAGGGAGAAGGTGATCAATTCACCTCCATAAGCACCCTTAATCCAGTTAGATCCTTGAAGTTGGGGATCGATAATCAAAGGCCATCTCTGGCAAGAAGTAATGACGGAAGCATTTTCAAGAGACATTTGATCAGCGGGAAGACCTTCATTTTTCCATTGGGCAATGGCAGATTCATTGGTAAGAATCTTGAGAGGTTCGACACCTTGAGTCATAGGAATGTTACGAGCGTTAATATCGGGGATCCAAGTGCCTTGCCAAAGGTCTTTACGGAATCCAGCAGAGAAAGCACCGATATAAGAGACGAAGGCAGCGGACAAGAGGACATCTCCGATAATGGTGAGGGTGTTTTCCTTGAGTTTCTTGACGTTTTCACCCCAACGTTTGTTTTCACCAGCCAAGCCATGGACCAATTTTTCGGCGGCTTCGAGTTTTTCTCTACCTCTTTGGGCTTCTTCTTCGACAGCTTGCTTCTTCTTGACGGCTTCATCCAATTCTCTCTTGAGGTCAGCGACTCTTTCGTTGACTTTTCTGGCTCTTTCAACGACGACAGCAAGTTCCTTGGACTTGACAGCGACTTCTTCTTCGGCAGTTCTCTTGGCTTCATCAAGAGGAGCGACGATCTTGTAAACATGGTTGAACTTAATCATACTGGTCAACCATTTACCCAAGAAAGCAGCAGCAGTGTTCTTCTTTTTAAGTTCAGCGAAATCGAAACCAAGATTTTCAGGATTAGACAAGATAACTCTGATTTGTTCGAGCTTATTTTCTTCGATGTTTTCACCCTTGTATTCGAGCAAGGTCTTGAGGAACTTACCGGGGTCACCCATGACATTGACAGCCTTCTTCCAGGTCTTTTCGATAGGTTCATTGGCAGGCATCTTATCGTTGGTGATCAAAATAAGAATGGCCTTAGCAACGACTTGGACAAGAGGAGGAGGAGTGGGGAGGGACTTCATTTCAGTGATACTGCTCTTTTCGATACCCTTGACGGCTTCTTTAGCTTGTTCCAAGGCAGGGAGAGCTTCTTCGAGAGCCTTGTTGGCTTCTTCGGCTTTCTTATTGGCAGCTTCAGTGAGGGCGTTGACGATATTCTTTTGTTCATTGGCGACTTGACTTTCAGCCTCGGCGATTTCTGATTCTTTCATGACCTTATCAATAAGTTGTTCAGTCTTTCTGGACTCTTCTTCGACTTGCTTCATCTTTTCTTTCAAGTTTTCTTGTAATCCCTTGACTTGAGTTTGAGTTTGGGCAAGGGTCAAGAGACCATTTTCGAGTCTTTGGATTTGGTCAACAATGTACTCACGCTTCTTGGTGAGGAGCTTCTTATAGAAGTCGATAAGTTCCAAGAAGGATTTGGGAGTGGTGTAGTTGTATCTTCTTTCGAGGATAAGGAACTTCTTGTTGGCTTCATCAATGGAGCCGTGGACTTCAGCCATATTCAAGGCAATAGCTTCCTTCATTTCAGGAGTGGGCAATTCGACTTCTTCGAGGAAACGGTTGGCGACATCAATAAGGGCAGTCTTGGGCCATCCATGGAACCAGTTGATCATGGTGGAGTTGATGATACCAGGGAACTTTCTGGCTCTGACTCTGAACTTTTCACCGACAGGAGAGAAGGCAAGAATCAAGTGAAGGTTTCTCTTGAGTTTGTCAAGGAAATAGGCCTTTTGACCATCAAAGTTATCAGGGTAGCCAGCTCCCTTAGCTTCGTTACGGAGAGATCCAACGATACCATCGAGTTCATCCTTGGGGAAGAGATCAGGAATGAAACCAGATGAGAGTAAATCGTTAACGAAGACCAAGTAGTATTCATCTTGGATTTGAGAATCAGTAAGCATGAAAGCACGAGGATTTCCTGGAGTCTTGACACACTTCTTGATGAGTTCTTGCAAGAAGGTCTTGAGGTCATTCAAAGTGTAGGTTTGTGAGACGACAATTTGGTCAATTTCGAGACCGACGATGAAAGCAGAAAGCTTGGAGAGAGATTGTTTACCGGAACCACCGACACCGACCAATAAGCAGTGGCCAGCGGGTTGTTCGAGGATACGGCAAATACGAGTGATATGTTCCATAGCTTGATCGAAGAGAACGAGGTTCATGACAGCCTTAACTTCGTTGTATTCGGTGAGCTTTTCTTCAAGGACCTTCTTCAAAGCGGGCATGTCATCGATAGGGACGTAGGATTTTTCATTACCGTAGTGAGAAGCAATGAAAGAAGTGAAGAGGTTGTTTTCAGCAGCAATACCATTTTCCTTATCATCTTCAGCAAGGAATTTGTAACCTTCCTTCAAGTGTTCATTGAATCTGGTAATATCTTCGATGTTGATGAGACGATCTTCAAAGACTCTCTTGGATTCATGGACCCAAAGCTTGATGAGCTTGGAAGGATTGTTTCTGTAGGCATTAGGGTTGGACATCATGAGACCTTCAACAACCTTGGAGAGTTCTCTGAGGTTGAATTGGTAGTGGAATTTCTTGGCAGATGGTGAGAAGGTAGTATCCTTCAAGATCTTATTGAAGACGACAATAGTAGCGTCAATGAGCTTGTCACTAATCTTTTGGCAAGCTGAGTCGAATTGAGAAAGATGAGCACCTAAGATCTGGCAGTAGATAGTCTTAAGAATATCAAGTGTGGGAGTAGACATAGTGAACAATGAGAAATGTCTTTGAAGTCTCAAGTTAACAGTGAAAGAACCAGACTTGGGGTTTAAGCAAGAGATGAAGAGGAGATCTTCGATGAATTTCTTTTCATCCAAGTGGTCTCTGTCGTAAACCATGGAGTAATCGATCAATTGTCTCAACAAGGCAATAGGAGTTTGAGTGCCGTACTTGTCGACGAATGGCATGTTCAAATCATCAATAAAGTAGATGAGCAACTTGTTGGCAGGAAGACCATAAGTTTTACCACTCTTCTTTTCGACTCTGGATTCGATGTTTCTTTGTAAAGCAGCAGAATCAGTGAAACTGTTGAAGTTGAAGGTAGCACTGAGGCGCTTTTCAGGGTTCAAGCCACTGATATAGTCCTTAACGACGGCGGTCTTACCGTTACCAGCAGGCCCAGCGAACAAGAGAGGTCTCTTACGCATGACGTGTTGGTTGAGGAGATACTTGAGTCTGACGGTTTGGACAGTAGGAACGTAGATTTTGGAGAAGCTAACTTCTTCAGCTGGGACATAGCTTTCGACTCTAGTGTTCCAATGAGCCCAAGAAAGCTTTTGAGGATCGAAGTAGTAATCCAAGCAAAGACCACCTTCAGGATATTTGATCTTGGCGTTGGCCTTCCAGACGTTGTTGAAATCTCTGAGATCCTTATCATCGTCTTGACCACCAATGGAACCTCCGACAGCCCACATGGCGGCGAAGAGGTAGAATGCATGATAGGCAGTCTTTTGGTGTTCTTCTTCAAGTGATTTAATGACGGGAAGGTATTCTTCGAGCAAAGCATCAATAATGGCGCAAGTGGTTTGAACCATAATGATATCATTAACTGGGGCAATTCTGCTGTACTTGGAGATTTCAGCGTTTCCTTCGAAGTAGGTTTGGAAGCAGTTGTAGAAGACAGACTTGGCGATATCGTCAATAACAGGGGAAGCATTAAGTTCTTGCCATTGAGCAGGCTTCTTCTTTTCGATGGAACGTTCAATCCAAGCATCCATGTATGGCTTCCAGCCGACATCTTGTTCATTAACGAAGAGGACACCACCTCTTGAGACGGTAGCGGGAGTAGCGTTCTTCAAGTTGGAGATTTCGAACAAGAGTCTCATGGCAGGAGTCAAGAAGATACGTTCGTTAGAAACCAAGGTCAAAAGTTTGTTATCATCCATGACAGTGTTGAGGGATTCAATCCATTCAGGATCAATATCACCATCAAGAATGACGAACTTCCAAGCATG
>PJUD01000733.1_pt1 | contig 13896 bp, 12 predicted proteins | sample 1512341 | NCBI WGS metagenome assembly PJUD01 (sample SAMN08177675, study PRJNA422409) | Feces metagenome, whole genome shotgun sequencing project. | isolation source: Chicken feces (3) enriched on wood chips: beechwood xylan treatment | host: Gallus gallus | place: USA: Madison | collected 2015-01-15 | reverse complement strand
GATGAGAAACCTTGATCTACTTCGATTTTCTCGAATTTGAATATTAGAATTCTATAAAATTTATTTTCCATCATTGTTGATTGTTAAAGACATTTTTCAACCTTTTTCAGTCAGTCTGAAAAGAGAAAATTCTCAAAACAATGATGATTCTCTTCTGACATGAAAAAATAGCAAAGCAATAGAGGAACCTTTGATTTTAAGAAAATCCAGAAGTTCTCTTGGGGCTGGTCAATTGGAACTTTAGAAGAGTTAATAAAATAGAAAAAGGAAGGAGAGTTCGAAATCTAATTTGGGAATAGATAATTTTTTTATGGTCTGAGAAAGGATGAAAGAGAGAATGGAAACTTGAAGAAAATAATGGAGATTTTTACTGGGTATGTTTCATCCTCATAAAATGAGCCGCCAAAAAACATAAAATAGGTCATGATCATCATGTTATAAATTTCAGAAAATATTTGCCATTAAATATTTTATGCAACTAGTCAGGCTAAATTAATAAATTCAGATTTCAACCTGAATATTCTCTTCCTAGGTTTGTACTCCAATGTTGACTTGGGTATTTTAAGAATTCAGAAATACCGCATTTCCTCGGAATCAAAGTGTAAAATGAATTTGAATTCAAAAAAGTTTTTTTTCCTTTTTTTTAATTGTAAAAGGAAATTATTAAAGGTCTAAAAGTCTAAAAATTCTTGAACTCATTCAAAGAAAATTTTTCCTCATGCATAGTTTTCTCTCTGGGCCTGCATAAAGGATTCATCTAAGTTTGAATCTTTTAATTCTCATAGCGAGAGCCAATGAATTAAACCTGATTTGAGGACTATTTTCGGGAAAGAAGCCCTCGAATAATTTTTTTGAATTAGAATTTCACACGTCAAAATTAGCCTACTTGGTTGTAAATTAAAACTAATATTAGAAGCCAATTCAACCTTGATTTTTGTCCCTGTCCCGAAAATCGAGAATTTAGAAAAGTCATTATATGAAGTGAAGTAGGCCATTAAGCTAAACTTCTTTGAGACATTTTGAATTATCTTTTTATGTTAAAATTAAAGGAAAATATAAATGTAAAATTTTCTCAAATATACTTTCATAATTTTATGGATGATTAATGTGAGTTAATAAGAGTAAGATGAATATGAAAATTAGTATCTACCGCCATAGCTCCAGGCTTTTTGAGAGGGTCCAGTTTGACCATCCAACTTCCAGGCAGTTTTAATCATTTGCTCAAAGTATCTATCATCGTCAATTGAGCAACTGATATTGCTATAATATTCAACAAATTCTTCAAAAGTGACTTGAGCGTTTCTTTGTCTGGCATCTCCAGTCTAACAAATCAGTATGATAAGTTTTATTATAATAGAATTACGTGAATAGCATGATGTTGTTCAAAAGTATCTAAGAAATCAACCAAGACTTCATCTTCAGTTTTTTTTCCATTACGAACATCAGGATGTTGTTTGGCATTATATACTCCTGTGTGAAAAGATTAAATGATTAGAAATCTCCCGTTAGTTACCTTTGACATCTTCAAGAGTGACAATTCCGTTACCATTGGCATCAAGTTTCTTGAAAGCTTCTTTGACCCATTGTAATCTTGCAGGGCCAATAGGTCCACGAACCTCTCGCAAAAATTCATCATAGTCAATAGTTCCGCTTCTATCTCTATCAAAATCGGCAAAGAGAGCCTTGATATCATTAGGAGTGAAATTCACTCTAATTTCATTAAGACATTTAGAAAATTCTTGGAAATCCAAGCTTCTGGAGTTATTGTCATCAATATTTTTGAATAATCTTGCCAAGCCCAAGATACCTCTTGCACCTCTGGAAACAAGCTTTTCTCTCAGGGTTCCAAGAAGAGAATCAATATCAATGGCTTGTTGTTGTTGTTGTTGGCCTGATCTCAAATTCTTTTCAGGATAATCATATTGTTGTTGTTGTTGTTGGTTGCTTGATCTCAAATTCTTTTCAGGATAGTCATATTGTTGTCTTTGAACATTGGATTGAGAGGTTTGAGGTCTTTGAGAGGTGGTGTTGTAGTCAGTAGGCTCATTTGAGACGCCCCATGGGGTAGTGGTGGTATGCACTTTTCTAGTAATTCCGGTTCTTGATTGTTGTTGAGAAGTTTGAGGTCTTTGGGCAGTGCTATAGTCAGTAGGACCTTCAGAAACTCCATAGGGAGCAGTTGGTTGATAGTAATCTCTGTTTCTTTGATTGCCAGTACCAGGTCTTTGGTTGCCACCATAACTTTGACCCCATGCAGGTTTGGTTTCTGGTTGACGAGCAGTTTCAAGTCTAAATCCTGTGACAATCATATGCTCGAAATATTTATCATCATCAATATTTGCACTAACATTATTGTAATATTCAAGGAATTCTTCTAAAGTCACATTTTGATCTCTTACTCCAGTCTGAACATAGAGAGGTTAAATCTTATCGTAAAAAATATAAAATACTCTAATATTATGATGAGATTCAAAGGTTTCTAAGAATTCACCAAGAATTTCAACTTCACTTCTTCTTCCTGAACGAACATCAGGATGACTCTTTGCTGAATAAATTGATCTTATATCATTTACCTTGTAGGAATTAAGAATTTGTATTCAAGTTAATAATTTACTCTAATAACACCATCGCCATCTTTATCAAGAATAGCGAAAGCTTTACGAACCAAATCAGCTCTGAAAGAGTTCATTTGACCTCTAACTCCTCTAATGAATTCATCAATACTGATTCTTCCAGAATTGTCTCTATCAAATTCACTGAAAGCAGCTCTTGCTTCTTCTTCAGTAATGTTGATTTTAAAGTCCTTAAGGGCTTTAGCAAATTCACTATATGATAATTCTCCATCTTGATTATCATCAATGACTTTGAATTGTCTTTGAAGACCAATAAATCCACGTGTAGCTCTTTGTAAAAGTCTTTCTCTTATCTTATCAATTGCATCATATGCAGTTCTATTGAAAGATAAGAACAGTTGATAAATTAAAAATTCTCTTACTCTTTAGAATATTTAGTAGTAGGAGGAGCAGATTTTTTAACTTTTTCAAATTCAGGTTCAAAACCTCTAGAGGCTTGATTTTTAGTAGATTGAGGTTGGGTTCTGACAGGTTGATAACTTTCAGCACCTCTAGCAGCTTCTCTTTTAGCATATTGGGAAGCAGTGATAGGTTGCTTGGGCTTAACTTCAGATCCATAATCATGGGCCCAAGGAGCAGTGAGTGGCTTTCTTTGAATACCTTCATTGAGTTTCCAAGAGTTGGTCATCATTGCTTCAAAATAAGTGTCGCTATCAATTGATGCACTGAGGAAAGTATAATATTGAATAAATTCATCCTTTGTCACTCTGTTATCAGCAATTCTCTATAAAACAAGATGAGACACACCAGAAATAAAATTATGTTACATTATGATCATAGAGAGATTCAAAACCATTGAGGAATTCTGTGAGGACTTGATTTTCAGTTTTTTTACCAGATTTGACATCAGGATGGTTACTGGCATCATAAAAACCTCTGAGATCATCGATAGTAAGGTCTCCACTTTGATCTCTGTCGATTTTGTTGAAAGCTTGCTCAACAAATTTTCTTCTGTAGTCGTTCAATTCACCCTTTTTGAGAGTTATGAAAGATTTTTGGCTCAAAATTATACGGCAAGGTTATAGATGAATTCATCATAGCTGATGGATCCAGATTTATCAGAATCAAAGTATTCAAAAAGAATAGTTGATTCAGTTTCATCAAGTCCTGTTCCAAAATGAACCATTGCCATGTTAAATTCATGTTTATCCAAAGAACGATTATTATTATGATCAGCAATCTATTGAAAAAGATGGGTTTAGAGAGAATTATAATTCAAGGTTTACAGAGAATTGTCTAGCAAGACTAAGGATACCATGTCCTCTTTTATTGAGGGTGGTTCTAACTTTTCTCAAGAGACTTTCGATATTAGCATTCTTATATTTTATTCTCTTGGGTTCAGCACCGAGTTGTCTAGAAAAAACTATTGAGTGAAAGTGCAAAGGGATGGTAAACCTAGTGGCAGGGGAAGCATTGCTAAAAACCATTGAGGCAAATTCTTTATAATCAAGTGATCCATTTTGATTAGCATCATAGTAATCAAAGAGTTCTCTGAGTTGCTTGGAATAATTATTATAACGTATGAAAGAAGAACAAACATTGGTTCCAGAGATTTGGATTCCGATTTTTTGAATGGCCTTTGCAAATTCAGCAAATTCAACAGTGCCCGAATTATCGAGATCAAAGAATCTGAAAGCTTTGATAAGGATAGTTTCTTCACTTTGGAATGAATTGGTTTTTTGAGTAAGCTTATCTTTAAGCTGTTTCTCAAAGCTGCAGGGAATATTATGACTTTGAGAAGAAAAGACGCATACTTGGTTCTTAAATTTGAAGTCATGATTGAAATTAGATACAAGCTAAACTTTTAATTATGAAAATTTGATCGTTATATATGCTTTTATAATATAACATATCTTAATCTTCACTTTATTAATTTTTTTAATGTTATAAGAAAAAACCTTTTCATCAATCCATCATCAATCTTGAATGCCAAATAGAATTAAAAAAGGAAACATTAAAAAAAAAATATTTTCAGTGATATTTTTTTTTCTTCTTCATAACAGTATTCATCTTCAAGTCAATTTGTAAGTTGGAATTTTAATAGTTAATTCTCCTATTTGAGAAATTATTTTGAATCAAAAGTTTTAGATACAAATGGAAACTCCTCCACCAAACACTCAACCAAGAAATATGTCCAATATTCACGCAACAACAAGAACTGAAACGAGTATAAATAGCAGTATTGATTATGAAGATAAATATCACAAGTCTATTGACCGAGGTTCAAAAATGCCTCCAAGTAAGTATCATTTGAATTTATCTCTAAGTTTCTTTAGAAGCTCTCACCATCTTGAGTACAAAAGAAGAAAAAGACCTTGTGAATAAATATCTGACTGATATGAGAAAACAAATCAAATATATTGAAGAGACTAATTGGATGTTTGATTGTGATCAAATCTTACCAATGGAAAATCTTATGGGTCTCTAGAAGGAAGGAGTATTGTATAAATGTTGATTTCTTGTTTTCTAATAAATAACTTTATTCTTGAAAGTATGTATTTTCGTTGTTGTTTATTTTCAACAAAAAAAACAAGTTCAAGTGTAAAATTTTCAATTTAATTCAAATTTCGTTAAAAAATCGAAGAAACTGGACAATAACAAAAAGAGATGTGGATACATTAAATATATGATTCTATACAAAACAATTAAACTTGATAAAAACGATGACAAAGAATAATGCCTGTATATACATTCTATATAGTAAGTAAAATTTCAAACAAAAAATATGGACATTTATTACGCGAAGGGGACAAAAATTTGAAAGAAAGAATATATACAGCTTCGCAAAAATTTCTACTAATGTAAAGCTTTGACCAAACTATCATAAAGATGAAGAGTTGGTAAACCAAGTTCCTCAGCAAGCTCAGCTATTCTCTTTTCTGTGGTTTCTGTTTTATAATTTAAATGGACAATGGCTTCAAATTTGAGTTTAATGCTTTTATCAAGTAGAACGATTTTGAGACCTTCAATAAATTTATCAAGATGATTTTCGGCGAGACCTTTGACGGGATTAGCGACAAGAGCCTCAAAGTCTTTAATTTCGATTTTCATTAATTCATTAATTGAAACAGATGGTCCTTGAAGGTTGAAGTTGTCTCTTAAGAAATCATGTGCCAGAAGTACTTGAGTATCGAGTCTTTGTGTGTAATCAAATCGAAGACAAGTACACAAAAAGTCAATGAATCCCTCAGAAAAATGGTTTCCAGATTGCAAGAGGTCCAATAAGGGGATATAGGATGATCCTGTATTTTTGTCTTTTTGACTTAATGGGACCTTGCCTCTCAAAGCAGGAGCCTGAACTCCAGGCATAAATCCAATAGCCTCTCTAACAGCTGCTTCATGATGCAAAATACAGCAAGTATTTTTCTTGAGAGATCTTTTGAAGCCAGGATTTTCGATGACAGTTTTGATATTTTTCAAGTTGAAAATTCCAGAAGTATCATAAAGATTAAAGTCTCCGAGAGCACATTGAAGAAGGAGGAAACCCAAATCAAACATATCTTGTGAATAATTTTTGAAGCTTATATCCAAAGGAGCTTGAGGTTTCATCTCATTCATTAATCCAACTAAAATTTCTCCAGATCTAATTTAAGATTAGGAAGGTTGAGATTTTTCTCGATATTACTTGTAATTTCTGACACTATTTCCTCTATAACTGTTCAAAATACTACTTGTTGCTTCTGGAGCTTTAAGACCAGGTGCTAACTTGAAAGATCCTTTATCGGTAATAATGACTTGATATGGTCCGATATTTCCATGAGGTCTTTGAACTTTTTTGTGGATATGATTGAGTCCTTTTGTTAATGACTTGGCCAGACTTTGAAGATGCTTTTCTGGAAGACCTCCAAAATTAGAAATAAAATCCTAAAAATTTAGAAAAGGGTTTTTTCACAAACACCTACCCCAAGAAAACCATTTCGAGATGGTTCTAAAAGAATAGATAAACATCCTTCTGGAGCATTCAAAAAATAAGAATGCACTTGGACAAGATATTTATCTTTTTGGAAGTTAGCTTTCCAAAGTTCAAGCCAATCCTTTAAAGCAAGAGTTTCATTTGCTGCAAATGATGATATTGGTTCTTCCTAATTAAAATATTTAGAACAAAAGCAATTCAGGTTAAATTACTTGAACATCGAAAATTCTAAAGGTAGGGACATGGAGAGCTCGTTTGAAAATACCGTTATTAGCAGTATTTCGAAGTTTTTTCAAGGTGATGATTTCATTTAATTGAGGAGTTGGGGTTGCAGAAACGACTCTGTTTCTCATAGGTCTTGGCTTTTGGTCATCAAGTGAAAAATCAAAGAATTCAGGTTCAGGCAGTTTGGCAAAGAGCTTTTTAATGATGAAGGACTTGTCAGCTCTTCTATTAGGGTCAACATTTTCAGCAAAAGGTTTGGTGTTGAGACTAATGCTTTCAATGTTTCCTCCTTTTTCATCGAGATAGCTAACCATGCTGAGATTTGTTGGTGGAGTTGGTTTGACTTTGAAGTGAAAGATGTTGGGAACGGAGATGTCATGTTCTCTGCTTTTGCTTTCAAGTTTGGAACCTCTACTGCTCAAATAACTTGGAGTTCCTGTTGGGGTCGGATTTCTAGAGTTGAAGGAACTGATGATTCTGCGTTCATTTCTGCTAGTTCGAGGTTGACCCAGACGAAGTGGAGAAACAAAGGGCTTGGAATCTCTTGGTCCTTCTTTTGGAATTCTGATGGGGATAATTTCCTTTTTGATTTCTGGTTCATCGGAACTATTTCTGAATTTCTCCAAAGGTTTAATAACAACCTTACTATGAAGGGTTAGTATGAGGGATATGAGAGGATAATATGCACAGAATTCAAGAGAGACTGTTTGAGCCTCTCTGAAGAAAGGAGGGAATGAAAATATGCGGTATTCAAAAATGATTTGTTTACCTTGATCTTCTTGAATGAGGAGTGTTGATTAAGAAGACATCAGGGAGGTTTTTTGTATAGACTTTTGGAGCTCGAGCAACGAAACTATCTTCACCAACTGAGGATGTCCTTTCTTCTGCTAAATTGAGTGATCCTTTACGACGAGGAACTGGAATAGGAAGTTCGGGGATGTGGATTTCTTTGGAATTGGTCAAGCCTGAAGGAATACGGTATAGTTTAGGGTTTGACATAAAGGGTGAAGGAATTTGTTTCAAAACTTGGGAATCCTGCTTCTGAACAAGCATATTGTTAAATTCTTAAATTAACATAGAACATAGAAAAAACTCGGCTAAATGAGCGGTAAATATTTTTGGGGCTATAAACTTGAAAAAGTGACGAAGTTTACTCATTTTTAATTTTTAATGTTGATGTCTCTTCGAAGATTTTGTTGAGGTGTCGAGAGAAGATAAATGGAATTCATTAAAAATTGAAGAAAAAAGAATTGTTTTTCCTAAAATATTTTTAATGGATCGATTTCGTACAGTATTTCCAGTTTATAAGTTTATGAAATCTGTTTCAGATATTTGAAATAAAAAACAATGAATCCAGAGATTGAATGGAGATATCTGGGACCAAAGGAAAATTTAACTCAGTGAATCAAGATTTGAATCGAATTCGAAGAATATTTTATGTCAAAGACAAAATTCAATAAAAAAGGAATTTTATTGTTTGTGAGTCTTCTGACTTGAGTAGGGTCAAGATGATTTGGGGGAGAGATGTTTTGTTGACGGTCCAAGAATTTTGAGAAAAAACACATGAGAGAAAAAGAAGAATGATTTTTTTGAAATTAAGAATAATCCTCAACAGTTTCATTAGACTTTAAAATTTGAAATTCTTAATATTAAAAATCGGGAAATTAAACCAATTACAAAAACCTCCACCTCTTGTTTCCCTCCTTTATTAGAGAAGAATGCAAAATTATCACTTGATCAGAAAACGTTTTAAATTGGTCCTTTATATTGACTGGAGCCTATTTGAACTGATTTAATGCAAATTGGAGGGTTTTCATTTTTATAAATCTGTAAAATATGGAGAATTTTTTACAAAAAATAAAATATGTAATTTTCTTTATGAAAATTTTCAAAGACAAATGACAAAAGTCCTTTGATCATTCATCTCCCTTTTCTTCCATAAAATAAACCAACTTCTAAAAAACCTTGAAACATATTGAACTGAGTTGTAAAAGATGAGTCAAAAGAGAAGAAAGAGATTTTGACTTAACTTTTGTTTGAAATTCCGGGTTTCTCAATATCATAGAGATGATGAGAAAGATGAGGTAAAACTAAATGGTATTTCCAGAACCAAGAAGATTTTTAAGAAATTAATATTCTTTAAACTTATTTAAAAGAAAGAAATATAATAATTAGATGCAAGGTTTGGCGAAAAGAAGTGCAAGTCAGATGAGGTCAGGATCTGCTGGAGATCCTCGTGCAATCAATGGATATTTTTTTCCACATCAGCAAAGGAAAATCTCTTTTGATGACAATGTGAGAGAGGTTGTAGATATGTATGCTCCAGAACAAAATTCAGTGGATAATAGTTTTTATGTTCCAAAAACTTTGTCAACAAATATCTCAATTTTGATAAATTCAAGAGCCAGTCTGCATAGCCGACCTAAATATAAAAAGCAAAAGTCTCGAAAAAATCCAATGGAAGTTTTTTTGCCACAATCCCAGTCCAAAAAAAGAGATGATGTTGAGTTTGGAGACAGCTATTATGCTAAAGTACTAAAGAATGCAAAAGAGCATAGTACACGTGAGAAGGCGTCAAGTCGCTTGCAATCAACACGAGAGGATCTTTTGGCGTTCAGAAAAAGGAATTTTGGAATAATGAGAGATGAGATTTCGATGTTTTCCTCAAATTCAAGACCTCATTTCAATAAAGGAAGAAAATCGTCTGATTATTTGGAGCAAGAGAATTATAGTTTTGACTTCAACAGAGCTGTCCCATCAAGGATTTCGATGAATGATTTTCTAGAAAAAATAAAACCTGATGTGGTTCCTCAGATTGAACCAAATATCCACAATCGATCTTTTTATCTTGCACAGCAAACCCAATTGCCGTTGCCTCAGAAGAAGTTAGACCTTGATCCTTTGAATAAAACTACACAACTTTTCCTTTCAAGAACGTCAAAGAATGTTAGACCTCAGTCATCATCAAAAAAACCTGAAGATGTGAGTAATAATATGGACCGAACTTGGAGAGACCTTGGATTTGAAATAACCAAAGAGAATGATTCAAATGACTGTTTGACACTTGATCAACGATGTGCTGATAAATTCAAGCATATTCAAGAAGAGGAACAGCCAGGCAGAAATCCGAGATCAAAAAGTCGTCATGAAAAGAGGTCTGAGAATTTTATAAAAGAAGCTGAAAAGTTGAGGCAAGAGATATATAATGATATGCAGATCTTGGAAACAAGCAATCTTTCATCCGCTCTAAAATACCAAGATCATCAGAAAAGACATCGATCACTTACCCCTTATTCTGGAAAATTAAAGCTCTAAAATTATTGTCTTGGAAAATATTTTGCTAAAATCTGGTATCGTTCTCACTCTTTTTTTTTTGTTTTGAAAATTTTTTTATATTTATCTCCTCTCTATTACTTTTGAATAAAAAGTATCCAAATAATAAAAAAACAGCTTTGGTAAAATTTCAATCTCTTCGGGTGGGATAATTTTTTTTGAAAAAAAGTGAATATTCTGATTTCCTCAGAAAAGTGGTTGACCAAATTAAATATAGGAGCGCATCAACTCAAAAATTATTAACAATTAAAAAATAAAGATTGCTTTCTGACGGAGATGGACAGTCAAGACGAGCCAACCGTAGTGTGTTCGAATTGGTATTTGAATATGAGTAAAGTTTTCTGACGAGAAATAGTGATAGAGCTATTGCTGAGAGTAAATCATTTCTTCATGAAGCATATTGTTTCCGTAATATAATCCGATGTTCAAAATGTAATGAACCAATCAATAAAAACGAGGTGGATGCACATGACAAAGAGAATCACAATCTGGTAGGGATGAACTTTTCAAAGCTAACTTGAGAAAAGGTGCCTTGTAAACATTGCAGAAAAGATTTTGAAGCTAAGCTTCTTGGAAATCACGTTGAAAACTGCCCACAGAAGCCCAAATTCTGCCAATTTTGTAAATGTGAGATCAGCAGCGAGGAGTTTTTGGACCATATATACCAATGTGGAAGCAGAACAAGACAATGCGCATTTTGCAATAAAAGTATACTTGTGAGAGGTACTGTCAATCATTTTGAAATGGATGATTGACGTTTTAGATCTTGAATCTCACGAAGCTGCTTGTGAAGTTGAACAATTTACAAGACAAGAAGCTGGTTTGGAAGAAAATACTTTTGAAGATTCTCTGGATTTACCTCCAAGAAGAGAAGCAGTTGCAGAAACAAGAAGTATTCCCAGAAAAAGATTCGAACCAGTTAAGAAGGAATTGAATGAGCAGAATAAGAAACGATTAACTAAATTAAGTAATAAAAGAGGCTCTTTGGAAGAAGGTAATGAGGGATAATATAAAATTTTGAAAAATGAATAGAGGGAATTGAACAAATCAGTAATGAAGAATTTGATGTTGGTGTTGCTGCTGGTACAAGAAGACAAAGAGGTTATGAAAGACAAAAAACTCAAGAAGAACTTGATGAAGAAATGGCTAGAGAATTAAATGAGTAATAGGAGTATTGGGATACCAAAATTCAAATTTATTATAGTGAATATTATCATGGTAAAAATCCAAATAAGAAGAAGATCAATGAAAAGTCAAGAAGTAAAGCTTTCCAAAATCAAGATGATGATGATTTTATTGAAAATGATGATATTGAAGAGTAAGCATATTGGTGGATTAGTTTAATGATTTGGAAAAAGGGAATTTTTTGGAACAAAAAAAGAAAGAAGGATTACTAGATTAGATAAGAAAAAGACTGTTGAAGAAAATGAGTTTAGTAATGGTTCAAGAAGAAATGTTCCAACAACAAGAAATTCCAAGAGACAAACTAAAAATCAACCAACATATACTTATGCAGAAGAAGATGAAAATTGTAATAATTCATTCTTACTTGAGAAACTAATCTCTTAAAATTAGATAATTATGAAGAACAAGAAGAAGAAGAAGAGGCAGAATATTCACCAATGGTTGAAACAAGAGGAGGAACGAAAAAGACAACTGGAGTAAAAACTAATACTTTTAATACTTTCAGCTCACTCATTATTCCTTTACAGCAAAGGCAAAATGAAATTGATCCTGAAATGCATCAATTTTATGATGATGGTGAAGACGCTGAGCTTCAAAGAGCCATTCAAGCAAGTCTTGAAAGTTTCCAGAATTAATTTGTTTACTTGAGAGTCTCCCATTAAATAATAGTTTATTATTTTTGGTTTACCACCTGTGTAATTTTTATGTTGTTGTATTGATCCAGATTTATTCATTTTATTTGATGAGAGAGATGATTTATAATCTTCTTCCTTAAATGAGAATTTTAGTTCTCATCCAGTTTTCTGATTAAGGAACAAATTTTTTTTTGATAACTTTAGGCCTTTTGAGAGGGGAAAATGGGGGATAAAAATTTTTAATCGAATTTCTTGTGGAAAAACAGAATCTTGGATAGTTTGAGATGGGTTCAGATTTTCCTCAATTGTATGCTTTTGTTGATAGGTTTCAAGAAGCTTAGAGGAAGTTGAATAAAAATAGATTGACGGAAATTTCGAATAAATTTAAAATCAGTTGAAGTCGGGTATAGTTTCGCTCTGAATATAATAAAACTCCGAAACGTCCAAATTAGAATCTAAACTAGTGCACCATATTTTTTATGGACAGATTTAAAATTCACAAAACTATCGGTGATGGTGCTTACGGAGTTGTGTATAAAGCTTCAATTATCAAGACTGGAGAGATTGTTGCGATAAAGAAGATGAAGAAGAAATTCTATTCTTGGGATGAGTGCATGTCTTTGAAGGAACTCAAGTCACTGCGAAAATTGAACCATCTCAACATTGTCAAACTGAAGGAGGTAGTGAAAGTGAGTGATGACCTTTACTTTGTCTTTGAGTTGCTTGACCAGAACGTGCTACAGCTATATACGGAGGTTAGGGAGAAGGGAAAATCCTTAACTGAAAGTCAGATCAAGTCTGTGATTTATCAAACTGCTGCTGGACTCGCATACATGCATAAGCAAGGTTTCTTTCACAGAGATATGAAGCCAGAGAATCTCCTAATGACAAACGATACCGTTAAAATTGCAGATTTTGGTTTGGCAAGGGAAGTACGTTCGAGACCTCCTTATACTGAGTATATTTCGACACGATGGTACAGAGCCCCAGAGATTTTGCTAAAGTCCTCAGTTTATAATTCTCCAGTAGACATCTTTGCTTTAGGGTGCATTATGGCCGAGTTGTACATGTTGGCACCTTTATTTAACGGAAGTTCGGAAATAGACCAGATTTACAAGATTTGTTCGATTCTTGGTACCCCAACTCACAAAAACTGGAGTGAAGGGTATCAGCTTGCGGCGAAAATTGGGCTGACTTTTCCTCAGTTCGCGCCAGTTTCTTTGGCCACTTTAATGCCCAATGCAAGTCATGATGCCATTCAATTAATGAGCGAAATGTTGAAATTTGACCCACATAAAAGAATCACTGCGGCCCAGATTTTACAGCATCCTTTCTTTGCTGGCTACATGCCAGATGAAAAAGGAATTACAGCCCAGTTTATTGAGGCCCAAAACCAGTTCCAAGATTTCCTTTTAACAAAGCCAGTAGAAAAACCAATAGCAGCAGGCAATAATGAAAATAACTTTGCTGGAAAGGGCCATAATAAGATGTTTTCCGATCCATTAAATAGTTCTTTTACTTCAAACCTGCGGGAAAAAAGTCGAGAATTTAATTATGGCGCTCCTCTGAGAAAACTGGAGAATACAACAAACCGAGACACAAATGCAGCATATGGGACAATTGCCCAGGAAGAAGAACCAAGAATCAAGAAGGCTGACAGTTTAAATAGGAATAATCAAAACTTTGGCCAAAACACAAGACCAAGCGTGCCCTATCTCCTCAACAATGGCCTCAACACAAATCTCTATGGTGGTCAACAAAACATAGGCGAGGGAAGACTTTCGAATCCAGCAAAATTACCAAGCTTGAACAATGTTTCAATGCCCCAAAAGGTGAATTTGGGATATCAAGATCCCCCAGCCAGGACCGATTATAGTTTAGCTCAGCCAAGTTTGAACAGCAATCCAAGTGGAAAACACTTTACACAAGGAGCGTTTGATAGTTTGGATTTCATTACAAAGAACAATACTGG
>PJUD01000730.1_pt1 | contig 13943 bp, 13 predicted proteins | sample 1512341 | NCBI WGS metagenome assembly PJUD01 (sample SAMN08177675, study PRJNA422409) | Feces metagenome, whole genome shotgun sequencing project. | isolation source: Chicken feces (3) enriched on wood chips: beechwood xylan treatment | host: Gallus gallus | place: USA: Madison | collected 2015-01-15 | reverse complement strand
TTACTTCTTCTTTAGGGAAAGAATAAGAGACATTTCCAAAGTCAATTTCAGTTTTATCAAATCGGAAAGATGGACCAATAACATGACCTCTGAATCGCAGCGGTATTAATTCAGTACTACCTTCAAGTCTGAATCTGAATGTTTCTGAGAATTCTCCCAGCATTTCACTTTGGAAGGTAACTGTGAAATTGAGCCGTTCACCAACACCTAAAACACCTTTATCGACATCGAATTTGAACATTTTGGCAGCAGGTGTGTCTGGTAAGAGAAGTTGGAAAGTAGCAGGGATTTCACCTCTATTCTCAATCGTAAAATCTTTGGTTTTAATAGCAGTAATGGTGACATCGCCAAGATCAATATCATCTTGAGGAGTGATGACAGCTTTTGGGCCAATACCTTCACCTGAGAGATTCAATACAAGTCTCTCTTCTTTGCATGAGATGTTACAAAAAGCAGTACAAGAGTAATTTAAAGCAGCAAGAGGTTTGAATGAAACAGTGACAGTTAAAGCAGAATTAGGCCAGATTTCTCCTCTTATAGGTTCAATATTGAAAATATCATCTTGGAAGAGAAGTGAATCATCTTCAATAGCTTTTCTAATATTTTTATATTTTCTCACAAGTAACATTTCAGATCTAGATAGAAGGATTAATGATGTGAAATTCGAATTATTCAATACCTTTTTTGACGTTTAACGATCATAGTTTGTTCATCACGATCATCATCTTCTGAATCATTTTCATCACCGATTCCAAGGTCATTATGGGAAATATCTCCAGTGACCATTTCTTTAAGAAGCATTCTTTCTTCAGCTTCTTCTTGATCAAGTTGGTATTTGAGTTTGTTCTTTTTATCAGTTTCTTCTCTTTCAGTTGAGAAGGCTCTCCATTGGAAATCGACTTTGACGTTACTTTTGTTGACGATTTGGAGAGTTTGTTGAGTTTGAAGACCAATATAAGCGTCATCCATTTGTATACTTCTTTTACTGAGAAGAACTTCATCGTCTTCTGCTTTTCCACGACAAGTGACATATGCCTTGAGATTATCGTATGAAAAGACACCTTCCAGATTGTATTCTCTGCTTTCAGAGGGCAGGAATTTAACGATAATTTGTTCATTATGCCCCTTCTCTAAAAAGCCTTCTTTTTTACTAGCATCGAATGGTGCAGGCAATTGAAGGAACCATCTGGTGGTTTTTTCGCCGACGTTTCTGATAACGATGGGTTTTTCGGTGCAGTATTTGACAGGGCACTTTTCAAAGTCGAGGACATCTGGGAAATCGATCATTGCTCTTTTGCCAGTTGCAACGATGGGGACTACGAATTTTTCTCTTTCAGTGACAATAACGAGATCGAAAGCATAATCGATTTTGGCCTCAGGACTGAATCTGACGATAAAGCTCATTTCCATGCCGGGAGCGACCTAGAGGATTTAGCAAAAAGAGACTGAGTTGAATCTTTACTTTGGAACCAGCAAATAAATTATCATCATCTTGGAACTCGTCTTGATTGGTTTTGTGATAAGGGAGGACTTGGAAAAGTCTAGAGTCAGGAGGGATAATTTTGACTCTTCTAGGATATCTATCTTTATTCCTTAAGCGAAAGATTTTATCCTTGATTTGTAAAGGTTCATAATCAGTAAATTGGACAATAGATGGTGACGGCTCAAACAAAGGCTCGTCAATAGAAACGGTAGAGTTAGTAAATGAACTAAAGTCAGCCATATTCAAAAACTGGATGATTTTTGGTTTGTGGTTGAGTTCTTCCATGACATTTCCAGATAATTGCTTAGAGAGCAATTGAGATGGTTTCTTTAATTGGTAAAAACTTGGTTGGCATAAAAAAGAGGCTTACCAACTTATTTTGGTTGTTCGAAGTTGAACTTTCAAAAGTTGCTTGACTGAAGTTCTTTGTGGTTTTCGTACTCGCTGTATCCATAATATCAATAAAAACTTTTGAAATAAAGTTATTAGTTAAAAATAAAACAAGTCGTTTTACTTTTCAAACAATCTTTTATTTAATTTAAATAGAAATTGAGAAAGGGAATCCCAGAATTATATAAGACTGAATTAATAACATATTATAGTTGAGTCTAAAAACATGGAGTAGTTTTAATTGAGATAAACATCATAAATATTCAATAGCTTTGATGAAAAACAAAACTATGTTAATAAGATAATAAAGTACTTTAAGTAATTTAGAAGTAAATTTAAAGAGGAATTTTACTTGGCAGATAACCTTTCAAATTTCATATCGAACCTTCCATGAGAATTGTTGATGAAATTTCTTTCATACATTTTTCTAAGTTTATTGTCACCATCTCTGAGAATGGACTTGCTGGTTCGATCCGAATTGATAAAGCCTTCACTTCCTCCTCTATCAAGTTCTCGAGAGCCAGCTGAAGTGGTGGTTTTTGAGTTGTAGTTGTATTTTTCAACACTTTCTGTGAACGTGAGTTTCTTTCTGGAGCCTCTTCCTGAATTCATTTTTTCAAAATTGCCAAGACTGGTAATAGTGTTTGCAATATTTTGGCCGGAAGAAACTTCGCTATCTGTCCAAGTTTTTTTCGAGTATAAATTTTTATCTTCTCGGAAAGAAATATCACTCTCTGGTGGGTTTAGCTTCTGATCAAGAATCAGACTCTCTTGGGAATTTTTTCTGGTAAATTCAGGTGATTCTGCAACTTCTAGGACCTTCATAAGTTTTCCTCTTTTGATAGGAGAAGTGGACAGCGATAAAGAAGTTTGTGATCGATAAACGGGAACATCTCTTTGGTTTTCATCTAAATTTCCAAGACTAGTTTTTTCCTCAGATGAAATACAGCTTTTGCTTGGAATAACAAGAGATTTGATGCTTGTCTGATTCAGATTGCTTAGAGTGCTATTTTTTCGTTTTTCTTTGGTCAAAGAATCTTGAATTTCTTTTCTTTTTGCTTTAAGGTTATGAACTTGAGATTTTGCTTGAACAATATCTCTATTAACTCTTTTTAGTTTTTTTGATAATATTTTTGCGACATTGTTATCCTAGAAATCATTAGGGGAGGCCGAACTTTGATTTGTTACCATTTTGTTATATGGAAGAGAAGAGACAATTTGTTCATTTTCATATTTCCCAGATAAAATTGATTTTATGACTTCAATTATCATATCAGCATCTTGCAAGGAATTTGCTTGATAAGTTGATTTCACATGATTACTTGTTATAATCAATTCTAGATTAGAGGGTTAGTTATTGAACAATTATATCAAGAGGTTACTTCCTTTTTCTGCTGGTTTAACCAGTAAAGAATTGGAATTAATGGGAAAGATTTGAATAATATTTTTGATTTGTTGATCTTTGGAGATGATGATATTTGAACAACCAATAGTTAACCAAGCTTTTTTCTCAAAGACAAGAATAGAGCCTGATTTTTTCAAAACTTCACATTGAAACAAAGGGGCAATAGGAAGAATCCTATCATTGAGAAGAAGTTTTAAAGAACGATCAGAAGTAGGATTTTGATTGGCACTATTTTTGCAGACAATGCTGAGAATATGTTCAATGGACTTTTCTGACTTTTTTCTGATGTAATTTGGGTTGGTGAGATTTTCACTTCTTAAAGCATCTCTTTTTTGTGCAGCATCTTTGGAGAAGTTTAAAAGTTCGATGAGTAAATCTCTATGTTCTCCACTTGCAGTTCGATAATGACAAGTTTGAGGATCATCTCCATTCGAAATTGTCACATAAAGTTCATCTGCTTTAAACCCAGCAATAGCTTGCTGTAAGAAAAGGTAAGTTTTGAGAGAGATAGGGTGAAAATTACTTTGATTGAAGAGAAATTATAACTTCGGACAGATTGGCCTCCTTTGATTTCTTCAAGGATCATTTCGATAAAATCGAGGCAAAGAAACTCATGCTGCTTTTCAGTAAAGATATTTTTATTTATTCTATCAACTTCAAATATGAAGAATGGAAAGATTCTTCCAGCTAATGATGGAGATGGTTAGATTACTCTTCAAAAGTAATAATGATTTACAGAATTTTTCATAAAGGTCATTGGTAGTTGAGCATTGTGACAAGAAGCATCTGATTTTAATATCATGCATATAGTTGGATCTTAGCTGTTACAGAGGATTAGAGAAGCACAAAAAAGAAATATTACTTCATCAGTGGATAAAATTCTATTGGCCTCATTAATTTTCAAAAGAAGTTTTCTTCGAAAATCCATTTCAGATCTCAAGAAAGGTTCATCAGAGCTAATATCAGCAATCATTTCATCATAGCTTTTGAGATCAGAATTTATTTCCTTGATAAGCTGATCAGCATTTCTAAGGATATTTGTTTGAGAAGAAGAAATGGCTAAATATATACCTTTTGACCTCATAGATTGAAGCATCGTAATTGAGATTGAGGGCAATGAAATGTCCTGTGTTTTCAATGTCTTGGCTTGTCAAAGCAGCCTTTAGAGGAAGAGCATAGAGGCTTGATATGGACATCTTGAAACAATTTAAACTTGTTGTTTTTAATAAATTTTATTAAAAATCGATTCCTTGTAAAAAGGGCTAAATTTCTTAGGGAAAAGTTCTGATATCTTTTTCATAAATAAACTGTTTTAGGAAGACAAAAGATGGAATCTCTTGGGAGACATGACCAACCAAATTGATATAAGAATGGAAGAAGGATTTTACAGTTTTTTTTACAATGATTTGTGGTAAAATATTTGGTTCAAAAAGGTTTAAATTAATAAGGCGTGCAAATTCAATACGATTTAAAGCCTAAAGTCTGCGTTAAGCCACAAAATTGCAGCCCCTTAATTTCAGTTATTCTTTTAGAATATTTGACAGAGGGGTTTTTGAGAAAGATTAAATGAGCAGAGATAGGTTTTAATCTTTTTTACTTGAGATAAGAAAGTTCTGAAGCAGACTGATTTTAATGCATTTTTCAATAAACTCATTCAGCAGATTTCTCATATTTGACCCTTTTCCTGAGAAGTTTTACGGAGGAAATTAGTTTTTATAATTTTTACATAAATGATGGATGAAAAATTGATTTGAAAACAGTTGAAAATTATTTCGACGAGCAAACAATAATATATTTATATACTAATTTTTGCAATAATGGGGAAATGATCAGAGGGGTATTTGTTTTTGAAATTATCTCTCACAATTTTAAACTCTTTGGTTTTAAAGTCCTCAGAAACAAAGATGTAATCTATTCTAAACTTTTCACTCACACCTGACCATTGATGGAAAGTTCCTTGATGTTCCTTTTCTTTAGGTATAAAAGTATCCTTGAGCTTGACTTCGTTTTCTGTTTGAATTTTAAAGACCTGATCATCTGGTGTGACATTGTGATCTCCCATCAGGATAATATGAGGAGTATCATGACATTTTTTGGCTATATGTTTTTTGATTTGTTCTGCCGCTTTGACTTGAGCAGTGTGATTTTCATGATCCAAGTGGCAATTATACACCAGAACATATCTTCCGTTAGCCTTATTCCTAAATTTCGCCCATGTGCAAATTCTTGGGATTTTGTTTCCGTAAGTTTTTGAGCCAGCATACTCAGGTAAGTCTGAAAGCCAAAATGTGTTTGCTTCTAGAATTTCCCATTTATCACATAAATAAAATATTGGCACAGCTTCACTCTGTTCACTGCCTTCTTTTCTTCCTCTACCATACCAATTGTAAGTTGGAAGCATATGCTGGAGATAAGTTGTTTGATGGAAGAGGGCTTCTTGAATTCCAACAAAATCGCAGCCATTCACTTTGATCAAGTTTGTGACCATGTCTTTTCTGTGTTCCCAGCTGTTTTCTCCATCAATGGGAGTGTCAAAGCGAATATTGAAAGACATGACGTTTATATCATTGTTTGAGCCATTTCCAGATTGATTAGGATCTTTAGGAAACAATGACATTTTTGCATTTGGGCCAGCTTCCCAGTTTACAAAATGCATCCATCCTTGATCACTGCAGCTTGTGATGTATTTATACTCGAAATCGCAAGGAGTTTGTAAATAGATTTCACCTTCCCAATTATCTCCTTCGCTCCAATTCAACTTGAGTGCTTTATAAGGGTTCCAGTCACCAAGAGCAGGGATACTTCCACAAACATATACTGCTTCTCCATAATAGACCTTCTTTTGTCTAAAGAAGTGAACTTTAACCCAATTATTCGCGGATTCCATTATAGTCAGAATAATAAATTTGTAATATATTGAGGTAATATATAGAGTATATAGAGGAGATTGAGATCTGGAAATATTATTATCATTTTTTGTCTTAAACTTAATTATTATCTTTTTGAAAATATTTTAGAGAATATTCTTTTTCATAATATTATAACTCTTGTATAATAAATGTTTCCAAACGAGGAGGTAATTATATAGAAATGATAAATCAAGTATCAAAACAATTATTCAAGAGAATATTTATTAAACCTTTTTCTCAGAATATATATTTATTTTCGATGGAAAACCAGAAAAAGGATCAATACGGAAGACCTTACCCTAACTACGAGAAATACCCACCCCCAGTTTTATGTGCTGATGCAATGGTTATTCGTAAAAATAAAGAACAACATTTTTGGGAAATTTTAATGTGCTCACGCGGTATTGAACCCCACAAAGGCATGTTTGTTTTGCCAGGTGGACATGTTGATTATAATGAAGCTCCCGATGTTGCTTGTTTGAGAGAGCTCAAAGAAGAAGCCGATCTTGATGGACATTCTCCTGAATTGCTTTGTGTTAAAGGAAATCCTTTAAGAGATTCAAGAAAGCATACCGTCACTGTCACTTATTTAGTGACTGTTCCAGAAGAACAGGTTCCTAAAGGTGGAGATGATGCAACTGATGCCAAATTTTATCCCTTGAAAGATATTGTTGGACAAAAAGATAATATTGGATTTGATCATCATGAAATGATTCTTGATGCCATCAAAAAATTAGATATCAAACTTTAAGAACAGAGAAGAATAGTGATTAAGTCAAATATTAAATATTATTTCATCTTATGAATTTTATATCTTTTTATAAAAGTTCATAAAAATATTCAAGACCTTGACCCGCTTCCCAAATAAAAACTCCAACTTCAAATTCATCAAATAATTCAAGCCTTGTTTTGATAAACTTCAAACATGGGTAAATCACATAGTTAGGAGCTCCAGTAGAGGAATCCACATATTGAAGAACACATTCTTTAAACTTTTGATTCCAACTAAGTTGAACTTGTTGCTTTTCCAAAATTTCAATAAATCTTGAGGGAATGGAGTTAATGAATTATTTTCAAAACACTTACTGATTATTGATGATTGCATCCCTCTTGGCAGCCTTAAAATCAATCTTTTGACCATAAAAAGGCATTCCCTAGAGGGGTGAGATGAGAAAGAGAGATGTATTAAATAAAAATACCATCATGAGTTTTTTTCTAATAATTTTTGGAGAAAGATTGGTTTCTTCAAAAAAGGTTTCAATGTAATCTTTGGTCCAATCGTAAGGGGACAAGGGATACTCATTTGGTCTAATTAGGATATTGAGATGAATCAACATTATTTTACGTTTGAGAGTTAAAGTCATAAGTGCAGATGAGGATTTTGTGAGCCAAAACAGTAAGTTTTTCAAGAAGTGAAGGTTTTGGCTTTTGGTTAGCAAGCAAAGAAATGATGATGTTTTTGTTCATATTCGCAAAGTTTTCGTTAATCATTTCTACAAGTCCAATAAAATCAAATTGAAGTTGATGAGCATAAACCAATAATGGACTATCAAAAACTATTCCATCAAATTCTTTGTCAAACCTGAAATGTCGTGTTAGGAGGTCAACAATAAAGAACTAGATACTTTTTGAAAGTTTGAGCAAAAGATTGAGCAATGACAGAAGGTTCATAACTATTTAAGAGTTGGACCAAATCTTCATATGAGCCTCCATCAATATAGACTCTAGGATAAATTTGAATGTCTGGGTTATTCTCCCTGACCTGCTTGATAAAAGCTTGATCAACATTATGGTCTCCTTCAATCTACAGAGTTTTATAGATTGTATAATTCAAGTATTACAAAGAATTCAAGGTGAGTTTTAGAGATTCTCTTGACTCTGAAATCAAACCAGACTGGAGATAAGTAATCAATCTTCTTAGCATATTTGAGAGCCCAAGTTGACCCAAGTGAATGCCTAAAAATGTCAATCCAACCTTTTCTAACTTATTCCTATCTATTATCTTTAGGGCATAAATCTAAATCTATATTTTAATTATTTCCCAAGAAGTTTTTTTATAATTCAAAATGGAATTTCTTTTTCAAGTAAAAATGGAATATTTATATCAAAGATGGAGGAGAATTTACAGTAAAATATGTACTTTAGTTAAAAAGAGAATCATAAATTAATCATGAGGTCTTTCAACTCCTAATTTTTGAAGTTGATCAGCATAACGATCATAAATGCTTTTAAGATCATCATTATGCTTTTTGTGATCAACACCGATACTGATATTTCCAGTGTGGAAACGATGGAGATGACTAATGTGAGAACCAACAACAGGCAAATGGCCTGCAATTAAGAAGCGGACATAAAGATCTAAATCTTCAGCCATCCTAATTTTTTCATGATATGCTCCAACTTCATCAAAAAGCTTTTTGCTGTAGCAGACATTTCCTTGAATGAAGGTTTCGCCTCTGAAAATAGCACCAAGCATAGCAACTGGAGAATCGAACTTCCAAGCATAATAATCCTCCTTGAGGAGATATCTTCGCTCTTGATCCATACGTAAAAAGTCTGTGACGAACCATTGTTGTCCAGGATGACGCTCAATTAAATCAGCCCAGTGATATATTGAGCGTTGAAGGACAACATCATCATCGTCAAGAGGGAAGATGAAAGCATCATTTGGAACATGCTTGATGATAGTATTACGAGCTGGTCCAGGGAGTAATTTTTCAGGAACACTCCAGTACTTAACAGGGGCTCCCTCTTGCTTGATGGCTTCATCAAGGTACTTCTTGGTGCCATCAGTGCAGCCATTTTCACAAATGTAATGTTCATATGTGCAGTCAATAGGAGCAGTAACATTTGCTCTCACACTATCAACAGCTTCAGGGAGAAAATCGACTCTGTTGTTAGTAGGGGTGATGACAACGATTTGTAACTTTTGGCTCTTTTGATCCATTTGAGAAGATGTATTGAAATGCTAAAAGATAAAAATATATTTAATTCTCTATCAAAGTGACATGAATTTATACTGATAAAGGGCGCAAGAAAAAAGTTTTTGGCAAATTTAATTTTTGATACGTAGTCCCAGAATTATTTTTCGAACATTCCATAGATCTTTTTAATCTTGGCATGATTTTTCTATTTGTTTTGGCGCGGATATTTAGATCCTCCTCTAGGTGAGATTGAACTTGAACTCGGGACGATAGAGATGAATTAAAGAATTTGAAAGATTCAGAAAGTTGGCAAGAAAGAAATTTATTTATTGATTTGTGAGAAGACTTGAAATGAATGAGGCTTTTTTTATAAAAACAAGAAATTCTAAAAGAAAAAATTAGATTTATAATTTTGTCATGTTTCATCTCTATTCTGAAGAATTTATGTCTCTAAGTCTTTTTGAGAATGCTAAAAACACTTGAAATAAAGATATGAATCTTAAGGAGAGAGATTTGACTGACTCTCTGAAGTTCTTGGGTCAAATTTGATAAAACTGTTTTTGGGGCTTTGCAAAATTCAAAAAATTCTCAGATCCTTCAAAAGTCAATGAAACTTTTTCTCAAGCCCGAAATGATAATATTGGTTGCTTTCTTTTGGTTATTTTTGCAACTTTGAAAAAAAAAGTTTTAACGATTTGTTGATGAGAATTTTTTTATTTCAGTCAGAGTTCAAAAAAATTCTAGAATTTATTTTGATTTTTAGAGCATTTTGAGATTTACTTGTTTCATTAAATTCCTCCAAAATTATTCATTAGTGAAGAGATTTATTCTTTTCATTGCGAAGAGTCATAAAACAATTTTTTCTTTTTAAATAGAAAATGAATTACAATTTTTTTGTGATGAGATTTTGATATGCAAACAAAGCACAGAGAGTACCAGAAGCATGAACTTTATTCAAACTGAGGATTTTATCAATGTCAAATTCTTCTATTCTAAGACGGATAATTTCACCTTCTTCATGTTCACCATAAATTTTCTTTTGAATTTCTATCATCTCTTCATGTGTTCTGATAATTTCACAATAAAAAGCTGTAATTTTTTCATCACAACCTCCAAAAGAAGGTCCAAATGTGATTAATTCATGCAAATCTTCTGGCTGAATTTCAATTCCAGCTTCTTGTTTCAACTCAAGTGCAGCCTGACCTCTGAAATTTCTTTCCTCATCCATCATTCCTGCAGGGAATTCGATAATTGAGTTTCCAAAGGGCAATCTGTATTGATCTGTCAACACAACATATAACTTTCCAGTGTCTTTATCTTTGATGATCACAAGAATGACAATAGCATCACCTCGAATAAAAACATATCCTGGGAGTGGTCTTGCCACTTCACCCTCTGGAACATGTCTAGGGAACATTTTACAATTTATGCAAATAAAGCCCATAATGGATCCGAACAAAAAGATATCTCTCACTTCGATTGATTCAAGTCTGAATTCTGTGACATTCAAAGTTTCAAGCCAACTTGTGAATTTTCTGCTTTGAAGAGCTTTGAGAACAAGCTCATTGGTTAAGCTGGGATTAAAGTTGGTGACAGGGATTTTCTCATCATTCAAAATGATTTCATTGTGACTGACAATCTGGTATTTATTCGATATGGACTGCATCTTATATTATTTATATCATTATTATTTTTTGCTGAATTCTTATCTCAAAAATCAGGAGTTTAATTGTTAGTTTATTTCTTCCTGAATCACCCTCATATGGAAATTTGAAATCTTGATATTTTGAATAAATTTTTTTGATGAAGAAGAACTTCTGATTTCAATCTTGATTTCTCTCAAATAAAAAAGGTTGATTTTATTTTCAAAAAGAAAAATTTAATTTCAAGAAAATAGAGATTTTTTTTGAAAAATATTTTTTATCGAAAAAAATGATCTTACTGAAAAATAGCCAAATACTCTTAAAAACTTCCAAACAATTTTTTCAAGAATTTGAAAATATGGAGCTCGAAGAGTTTGAGATCTGAGCAAAGTATATTTTTAAAAGAGGTTTGATAAAAAATTGGGGAAAAAAAAATGATTGAAAATTTCACGAAAAAACTTTTTGAAAAAAAAAACTCTTTTTGATTCATTTGTAAGGGAAAGGGCCAGACTTCCCGAACTAAGAATTTTTTCCCCTTTTTGATTCTTTTCAGTGATTTCTCTAATTTTTCTAGATCTATCTGAAATTTAATCAGCCAAATTTTTCTTCAAAATTCTTGGAAAGAATTCAATTTTTTTTTGTTTCTTTCGAGTGAATGAAATGAGATTCTCTCAAAAAGTTTATGGAAGGAATTGAATATTTCCCGACTTTGGAAAGAATTTTTTTCAAGGAGATAGATCAGAAAAATTAGATGATAGTTAAAATCTTTTGATAAGTTTGGGAGAAAATATCAATCAATGCACTTTATGCAAGAAATTTTCATCGGTAATAATTTAAAAAAAATTAATTAGAGGCCTTTAAAATGATCAAGTTTGCTCAATATATCTTTAAGCAATCTTCAGTTTCATCCAAGAACTTTTTGGATGTGAGATCACTTGGCTGGATGAACAAGATGTTTGCTTCCAATCAGGCTGAACTTCCTAATTGGCAGAATCAAAAGAGATTACGTATAAGTTTGGATTTTTACAAAAGTGCAAATTTCAAATATTCATTTTTGGAGATGCCAACCAAAGAGGCTGATGCTATAAGAGTGAAAGAGGCTTTAAAAGACTTGGAAATAATAATGAAAGTTGACAAGGCTATGATTGATAAAATTGGAAGAGGATATGAGAGTTTTAGAATGGCGTTGGAATCTAACACTAACAATATTCAAGCCCTTTTGAACTCAAACATTACAAAATGCGAACAATTGATTGAAAGATCTCAAGATGATGAAGTCGTTCAGGATGTGAGCGATCTTTATGTTGAAATCCAAGAGATTTTGAGACAATTGCTGGACAAGAAATCTTTGGAAGAAAGAATAGATATCAATATCTTGGGTCCAATTTCAAGTTTACTGGTTCAATTTAGTATAGTTGACTTGAGTTTGTGGAAGAACTTGATCTACTGCACCTTTATGACCCCAGAAAAGTTTACAGACGATAGTCAACTCACAATGGCTCTTTCAAACATCAAATTCTTTTTGAGAAGATTTTATTTTATTGAGAGTGGTGAGCAAAGTTTCAGCCGTTTCCACTTCTCATTTAAAGAAAGCGAAATGTCCTCCCTTTTGAATAAGAATTTGATTTCAAGCTTTTTCCTCAAGTTTGACAGACACTTTATTGGTGAACACGAGACAAGACTGAGAAATAAAAACAATCTTTGCACTATTTTGGGTTTGGCCTGTGATATCATTTACAAATTGGGCAAAGTCTCATATGTGAATAATTTCGAGGATAGAAAGGCACTCAAGAAGTTTGAGAAATTGTTGTTGGACAACTTGGACGACCTGACACCCGTGAACTGTTTGACTATCTTTTCAAATTACGTGAACCTGGGTATCAACAATAAAGAGTTTGTTGAGAAGTTCACAAACCACTTTTTGAGTTTGACCTCTGAGATTGAGATGAGAGAGTTTTTGGAGACATTGATTAAGGCTTGGAAGAATAACGGAAAGATGGATGAGGAGTTGTATAATAAATCAGTGAAGAAGATCCTTAAAAACTTTATCAGAACATCAAAAGAACTCAACAAGTTCCCTGGTTTGGCTTTCGAGCTTTTGATGTTAAAGTTTAACGACACTGAAGTTTGGAATATGTTGATAAAGAGAATCTCAGAGTATAGATATCATGATCTCTATTTGTTCCAGAAGAAATCTTTGCATTTGGTCTTCCAGCATCTGAGAACCCAAAGCGAACTTGGAGTGAACCTTGAGCCAATTCAGCACTTGGAGGATCAACTTTCCAAGTTTTGTATTGGACAGCAGATTGGAATGAACATTTCTGACCTTTCAATTCCAGAAATTGAAAACTCTCGCATCGATTGCTGCAGTCACAAGACCATTGAACAATATAAATCTGTGATGACAAAGAAAATCGAAAAGCTTAGTCCTCATCAAAAGAAGAAGTTCTTGCTGACTGAGCAAACATACCCTGAGACCTTGCAAGAGAGTTTGATAAAGGCTGCTATTGAGACACATTTCCCTAAATTCTTAAAGAAGCCAATTAAACTTAGTCAGGAGCATCCTCACTGCTTATACAAGATTGATTTTGCACTCAAAATTCCTGATGTACATGACAAGATCGCTCTGGAAGTTTCTGGTTTGGCCTATACTTTTGAGTCTGGAGAGTTTTTGCATAAAAAGCAAACAAAATTCAACTTTTTGAAAAAGCATGGTTGGTTGCCAATCATCATAAATATCGGAGACAAAATTTCACATCATAAAATGGCCGTCGCCTCCCCTTTAACCTTAGAACCTTTGGCAAAAGATGTCTATGAGATTATGCGTAAAGATATTCAAAGTCAATTGGGTATTGATTTACCTGAAGTTAAAACTTCCAAATGGATGACTACTGGAAATTTAAAGGAAAAAGAAGAATCTTCAGGAAAATCTGAAGAGCCAGCAAAAAAATCGAAGAAATTAGTTTCTTTCGCTGATTTAGATCTTTAACTATGGTTAAATTTGTATGTTGTTGTAAGTTTAAAAAAAATATTTTCTCCTTGTAATGATATCCTAAATTTGAAATCTTGAGAGATTTGTTTTTCAAAAGTGATAAAAAAGTAGTTATGGTTATGAATAAAAATATTGAAGTTGACGAAAAACTGAATTATTATTATTCTTATGATGCAATAAATTTATGCATCTTTAAC
>PJUD01000729.1_pt1 | contig 13954 bp, 12 predicted proteins | sample 1512341 | NCBI WGS metagenome assembly PJUD01 (sample SAMN08177675, study PRJNA422409) | Feces metagenome, whole genome shotgun sequencing project. | isolation source: Chicken feces (3) enriched on wood chips: beechwood xylan treatment | host: Gallus gallus | place: USA: Madison | collected 2015-01-15 | reverse complement strand
TGTCTATCGGAAACCATAAATATGCCATCGAAAGATTACCTGGCCAATTTGGTTCCACTAAATAAACCTGAGCCATGCTGTAGAGAATCTTTTTGTTTAATAATTCTCCGTATGATCTCTTGAATTTCAAAGTTTATTTGTCTTGGATTGCATCAATTTTTATTGTAAGTAAATAAAGAAGAAGAGGATTAACTCAATAAACATTCATTTATATTTATTGTCAAAAAATACGTTTTTGCATAGAATAATACATCAAAGTTAATTAATTAGTTACAGAGAGTTGGATTTTACCCAAAATAATTGACAATAAAATCATGAATCCATAAACTCTATTTCTGACAAAGAAATAATTGCAAGATTCTCTATTATCAATATCGACTTTCTTTATCATATCCCTCATAAAGAAGGTATTGGCAGCAACCAAAGGATAATAAATAGCTCCAATTCCTGAAGAATATCCTGCTCCCATCAATAACCCAAACATGGCATAATTAAGATAATGAGAAATCTCCTTGGTTCTTTCTCCCCATGCTAATGCTGTTGATTTTACTCCTATCATCTTATCATCTTCTTTATCCTTGAAGGAGAGGTTAGGTGAATTCCAAGGTGGTTAAAAATTACTTGATGAGCATAGATTGTATCATAAATTAAAGTCCAGCAAATACCTGCAGCATATAATGAACCACAAGTAGCATAATCAACTGCTCCATGAACAGCAGCATATCCAACCCAAACTCCCCAATTAAATGCAGTTCCTGTAGGAAAATTATCGGACTTTTCAACAATATACAATACCAAGAACAACTTGAGGATGAGAAGTGACTCTTTTAGCAGCAGGATAAAGAGCAGCAACAGGGACGATAGCAAGAGTCCATTTAATAGTTTCAAGATTAAGTTGACTCAAAACACTGAGACCAACTAGAACATGAGGAATAAAGAATTGTCCAGCTTGTTTAGGAGTTAATTCTCCAGAAGCAAGAGGTCTTGTTTTGGTTCTCTCGACCTTTTTATCAAAGTCTTGATCCCACAAATCATTAACTATACAACCTGCACTTCTTGATACAATAGCTCCAACATACATCAATCCAGCATATTTAATAACTATGAGAGAGATTAAAAGAACAACTTTGGTTGATTACATTCAAGAGGCAAGAAATATGGTTGAGCAATGGCTATACCCCAAGTGCAAGGAATGTAAAGAAGAAGAGTGCCAATTTGTTTATCATATCGTCCTTAAAAGTCAATAAAATTCTGAAAAAGAGATACCAAGACGGTAGTAAGGTTCATATTTAGCAGGAAGTCTGTCTTGGATGAATTTGAAGCCTCGTGTAGGCTTAGTAGTAATGGTGAGAGACTTTTGGAGAAAAGATTTGAACATTCCTTTAATTTGTGATAAACAATAAAAATTTACTTTGAAATTAGATAGATATTTTCAGATTGAGCGAGAGAGGCAAAACTCGCCTAAAAACAATAAAATTCAATTCAGGAGATATATATTAATAAGAATGTTTTTCAGAGATTTTGGTTTCAGAAATTTACACTGTTTATAATTAGAAAATATTTTTATCACATCAAAAATTCAGATTCTCTTCCCTTTCATGAGATTGCAAAATAAAATAGATATATGATATCAAAATAGGATTCTTTGAGAATAAAAATTGAAAAATGAAATTCAGTCATTTTTTTCAGAGAATTTCGAAATTGAAGGGCCAAAAAAACTTTTGAAATCTCATTTTTAGGGAGCCCTTATTAAACGGGCATAAAACTTTCGATTCTTTTGGTGAAATAAAAAAATTGATTTTGATCTCCAAAGAAACTCCTCCAAGATTTTTTGAGCCGCCACTAAAGCCTTCTCAGGAATCTTGATATCAAGAGTAGGGCAATTTTTCAAGATTCCAGTCATTTCGGCATTTTAGATTGACTTGAAAATTTATTTTTTCCCCCACTTCGAAAATTTGTTAAACATTTTTTGAGAAAAAGTTTTTTGGAAAAAAATTTCTAAAAAAAAAATCTTTCCCAAAAAAATTCCAAAATATCTCAAAGATGAAAGAATTTTGATTATCACTCTTTTCAACTTCTCAGAGGCAAATTCAAATAATTTTGACTTGCTTTTCCACTGATCAAATAGATTTTTCGATTCCTAAGAAAAATCCAATAATAGATCATTAAATTTTACAAGAAAATTGATTTCCTCCTGAGTCTCCATAGTGAGGATTTCAGAAAAAAATCTGGAATAATTTTATTGTGATCATTGAAAATTTTTTTTTGATTGAGAAATTTCCCCAAGATCAATTTTTTACATAAGTCATGATAATTTTAATAGCAATTAATTTGAAATTATCCAAACAGTTTTTCAAACTAAGGAGCTGTCTTTTTCAATCTTCCCATTTCAAATTTTGAAGTGAGGGTCTTCATCTTTTCGAAGAAATAAACACCTGATGAAACTTCTTTCAATGTTGAATGACAACATCAGTAAGGTTTTTGACCATTAATTCTAATTAAAAACTGTTTTAATTGAGTTGAATAGCTGTTTCTGAGAAACCAGCTTTTATGGTATCCGAAAGAGGACACTTTTCCTTCAAGAGGATTAAAAATTGAATATTTGGGGAATAACTTCCAAGGTTGAATTTTTGAATCACTATTATATTACTAGATGCTTTAAGAAATTGAGGGTAAATGTGTAATTTTAAAAAGGAGAGCCAGAATGAAAATTTTATGTTTTTTTTTTTCAGCAACATTTTATAAGGAATAAATTTGGATTCGGGAGTTAGAGAGTTGATCTGAAAGGGGATTTGTTTTGATCTCACCGTTTCGTTTTGCTTTTCGAAATCAGCTGAATTAAAAAATATGAGAAGATCCCTAAGCTTTATTTTATCAGTTAAAATCATTAAAAACTACTCCTATTAAAAAATATTTATTATAGGTTATCGTAGAAAGGATCAAGGTACAACGCTAAAATGAGCAATATACCACTAATTGCCAATCTGGATGATCCTACATCTCCAATAGTCGGAGAGACAAATCTTTCAGTGAAGGAAGGTTTAGTTCGAGGAGTTTCTCAAGACGATGAAATTAGAAGTTCAGCTAGAGAACTTCTTTCGAAAGAAGAGAGTGGCGAGAAAAAACAAGAATCTCGGCGTCCTTCAAGTATTTATTTGATTGTTTTAAAGCGTAATGTGAATAGTTGACCCAAACTTCCAAGAAGAGCGAAGAAAAAGTTCAGTAAAGAATGCCAGTGCAGCTAACTTGGAGTCCAGGAGGCTCAGTAAATTCAAGATAACAAGTGAAAGGCACTCAAAAAGCCCCTACAATGCCCCAAAAAGACGTTCAACTGTAAAGAGCCCAGAATTCAAGACTGGTCAAGGGGCAAAATCCAGAAACAATGTGAATCCTATTAAAACAAGGGGTTATATTGATTCAGAAGATCTTGATGTAGATGAAAGAACGAATACTTCGGATATTCATGATATACAAACTGCCTATTATAAGACTGGCAAGAGTCCTAATGCCTCAGGTGAGGCAAGAAGAAAAGGAGGATCACTTTCGCCAGTTCGAAATCCTATTGGAAGAAGAAATTCGTTTGTGGCATCAAACCGTATAAGAGATATGTATTTCAGAGCTATGAAGAAAGGTCTCGCTAGAAGAAAATCTGAAATTAAAGAAGATCCTGAAGAGTTTCTTAATCAAGTTAAAGAAATTAAAGACAGTATTCGTACTCCCAACGATGAAAGAATTAAGGATTTGGTTATCGTGGAGAAAACTCCACTTGAAAGATTAAAAGGGTATAGTGATAAATATCCTTTGTTAAAATTCCGTAAAGGCATAGCAAAAATCGCCAGGTAATAATAAAAACTTGAGTTTCTCAATTCCTAACTTTTGGTCTAGATATATAAGCTTAATATCATACAAGATATTTACTCATCCAATTTTCGAATATTTTATTTTGTGCGTGATTGCAATGAACTCAATTATGCTTGCTTTGGATAACCCTACTGATGATTCTGACCCTTACCCTGCTTTTATCGATACTGCTCTTTTGGTCATTTATACTGTGGAAATGGCTTTGAAGATTATGGGTTTGGGTTTTGTGCTGAACAAGGGTTCGTATTTGAGAGATCTTTGGAATGTAATGGATTTTGTCATTGTTGTGACAGCTTATATTCCATACATCTTTTCATCTGGAGGAGTGAATTTGACAGCCTTTAGATCCTTGAGAGTGTTGAGACCACTCAGAACTATATCAAACATCAAGGCTCTGAAGGTTTTGATTTTAACTTTGATTGCAGCTCTTGGTCCTTTGATGGATACTTTATTGATTCTGTTTTTCCTGTTTATGATTTTTTCGATTGCAGGATTGCAGCTTTTTATGGGACTTTTGAAGAAGAGATGCTTTTCAGTGGATGAAGGAATTCCACAGACCGATTATGTCAATGGTGACGACAGTGTAAACTTCCAGATTTTATGCAATACTGACAGTGATTGTCCTGGAGACGCGTGGACTTGTGGAAAAATGATTGCAAATCCTAATTGGGGAATAACAAATTTTGACACAATTCCAAGTGCATTTTTAATGGTATTCCAGATTGTATCACTGGAAGGATGGTCAGATATGATGTATTATCTTGATCGAACATTCAGTCCGCTTGTGGCAGTATACTTTATTGGGTTGATTATTATTGGTACCTTCTTCTTGTTGAATTTGACACTGGCCGTTATTAAAGCCGAATTCACAAAGAATGCGCATCAAGATGACGACAAAAAGAAGAGAAGAAAATATTGGATCAATAATGACACAATGTTTGAAAAGTTGGAGGATAAAAAAGGAGAAGTGCTCAAATTGATGAGAAAAAGAAAGGCAGGAGAAATTGCCTTTAATAAATGGGAATTTAAGAAAGATAATTTGATTGCTTTGGATGCTGACACAACAAAAGACAATGTTGTTCAAAAGAGAAGAAGAAAGATGAAGCAGCAAAATTCAAAATTCCACCGAGGTATAACAATAGTCGGAAATGCATTTGGGAAACTTGGGGTGAAACATATTGCAAGAAAAAGTATTCATTCCATTGCCCAAATTCTGAAAGTCTTCAAAAAAAGTCGAACTGAACCTGAAACCACTACTGCTACTGGTGAATCAACTTCAGCTTTAAAAAGATGTAATTATTGAGAAATTTCTTTTGTCCTTATTTAAACTTTAGTTTTTACTAACCTCTCAAGAAAGAATACAAATGATTCAAAGACAGTATCATCGCCAATGCTTGATTCAAAGAGAAGAAATACTGCAGCTAGATCAATCCCAAATAATCTTGATGACAGTCCTGAACATGGAAGAAGAGCAAGTTCTTTTGCAAATTCTGAAAAATCTGTGGGCAAAGGGTCATACAAGCATATGATGTCTGATCGAAGCGAAAAACCCTTAGCTGATGGCCAAACGAATGAGAATAATTATACAAAGGCAGATTCTGAGGCTGTTGGAACAAAAAGAGAAGCTTCAAATACTCCAGCGGAAGGAAGCAAAACTCCTTCACTTTTGGTCATTCCAAGTATCGCAGAGGCACATGAACACTCTGAAATGAGCATGAATTCTCCATCGAAAGCTGACAATCTTGCATTTTCAAGAACAAGTTTCAGAAAGACCACAATCGGAATGAAACCTGAGACTCAGATTATTCGTCCAATTATCGCAGAAAAGGTCCGTGTGAGATCTGGTAATGGTAGAAAGACAGGAGAGCCAATTGCAATCATTAATATTGCTGGTATTAGAAACAAGACTGCCTCAGCCTCTCCAGAAAAAAAGAAAGCAAAGAAGAAGTTGCATAGAGGCCGTTCAAACATTCAAAAGAGCATGGTAGCAAGCGAGTTATCAATTAGTGGGGAAGATCAGTCTTTGGTGGAATTATTGGAAGCCGCAGATGCTGAAATTAAGAAGAAGATGAATCCTGATAAGAATATTTTGTTGAGAAAAATCAACATGGTCAACAAGTTTGCAAAGAATCCAAAGAGAAAGCCTCATAGAAGCAGCACCAGAAAAATCAGTGAAGCTCTACCTTCGATATTCGATTTGGCTGATGAAGTCAACCATGTTGTGGAGTTACAAAATGAAAGAGAGCTCGATCCATTGATCCCAACTGGAATCCTGGACGATTCTGATTTCCTTGATAGCAAGCAAAGATATGAGTTGTTGAAGAAGAAGAAATTGGAAAGGCAGAACAGAAAACAATTGATTACCAGATCTCCAAGTCGCAAGGTGTTTGCACGTGGAAGTACCTTTGGCAGATCCCCAAGTCTTGCTGCAACAATTTTGATGCAAAATGGAGCTGCGGATACTGAGAATAATCTTAATCATCAAGTTAAGCCACTTTCGCGTACAAGTACAAGTTTGGGGAATAAACCTGCTGTTGCAGGTAGCAGTACAATGGACGTCCTCGAGGAAGAAGAAGGAGAGAGATGTGTTATTGATGTGAGACATTTGAAGGCAGTTGCAGATTTCGATAGATATTACGACCCAATATCGTTAGATGATGTCATGCCCTCTTTACAAGAAGTGCAAGAAAGGAAGGAAGAGGAAGAAGAGCGAAGAAAGTTGAGAACAACAAAGATGAAGCTCCGCTTTACATTGACAAGAGCTGATCAAAGAAAAGCAGAAGCACGTATAAAATCTTATTATGATCCTGCAAAATCAAGACCAACTTTGGCGATGATGTCAAATGTGAATACCACGAGAATAAAGAAGAAGATGATTGGTGGAACAGAAGGAACGATTGTGATTCAGAATCTCAATGCAAATTTGGCAAGAAACAATATGTCAAATGGAAGTTCTTCGAATTTACGTAGTTCAAAGACCCATTCATTAAAGGGTCTCAGTAGAAAGAAGACTGGGTTTAGTACCCATATGACGACTGCAAGAAGCACACACCATCATCTTGACGATGATGATTATTTGCCAAAAGACAAGATGCATGATTTTATGGAAGTCTTGAAAAAGATGAAGAAACCCTTTGAAAATGAAGCTGAAATCGATAAGCCTGAAGGAGAAGAAGAACAGCCTAAAAAGGATGCTGGAGACACTGCTGCTGGGGAAGATGATAAAAAGAATAAGAAAGAAAAAGAGTTCAAATTCGCCAAAGATTTTAAAGATCTCAGAGTAAGTTTATTTGGAAGAAAATTTTTTTAACCTTGAAAATTAGAAAAAAGATTTGAGTACACATGTTGTAACATCAAAGAATTGGTCAGGAGATAATGTCTTGAGACTTACAAATAGTCAACTTGCTATTGATAAAATCAAAAAGGCCTTAAATAGGCAAGATTTTGATATTTGGAGACCAGGTGTGGGCGGAATCTTACATGCCGGAAAAAGAAGGATTCAACAAGCTGTCGAAAGCAGCTGGTTTAATAACATCGTCTTGATCTCAGTGCTTCTGAATACTGTCATTCTTGCTTCACAAGGTCTTGTGTCAGATGGCTCAACCCTCTCAAGCGTGTTTTCCGATCTCAACTTTACCTTTACAATTATTTTCACAATTGAAATGGTCTTTAAGATTATCGCTCTTGGCTTGTCCGGTTATGCAAGAGACAAGATCAATTTGTTTGATTGCTTTATTGTCGTTTTGTCTTTGGTGGAAATGATTTTCTTGGACGGAGGTGGCAACAAGGCCGTTTCTGCCTTCAGAACAGTGAGATTGTTCAGAACATTCAGAGTGTTGAGAGTGACAAAATTGCTTCGTTCTTTGTCATACATGAAGGTCATTATGGGTGTTATTACACGTTCCATCAACAAGTTTATTCTGATCTTTGTTCTCTTGCTGCTTTTCATCTTTATTTATGCATTGTTGGGTATGCAGATTTTCGGAGGAAATCTTGATGTTTCTGACAACACTGGACAGTACAGAATTTGGCAAAACTTTGATTCGTTCATTAGTGCTTTTATTGTGTGTTTCCAGATTATGACTCAAGAGAATTGGAACGACTTGCTGTTTTTGACAATGAGATCAGGAGTTTCCAAGCCATTTTCTCTGGTTTATTTGACTTCTTGGATTTTTATCGGTAACTACGTCTTCTTGAACTTGTTCTTGGCTATCTTGCTCGATGAATTCACTGGAGATGAAGCCGCTGAAGATCTTGAAGAGATCGACGAAGACAATGAAGATGATGATCCTCATCATAATACCTCACGAGGTCCCACTTCAGATGGAAAAACTGGTACAGGTACAGTCCAACGCACAAGATCTTTGGAGAGTTCATTCAGAAGAAGTATCACAAGTAGAGGGGAGACAGATGAAGAATCCTCGGATCACCGTGTGAAAGCTCCCAAACATGAACAAGTCATCGCTTGTAATAGATCGTTCTATATTTTCTCCAAAGAGAATTTCGTGAGAAGATTCTGCTTGGCTCTGATGCATCACCCATGGTTTGAGAATTCTGTGCTGATCATGATTGCAATCAGCAGTATAAAATTGGGTATTGATACATATATTACTGACACTGACTCAACACCCTACATGATTTCCAAGAAGATCGATATGGGCATCAACATCTTCTTTACAATTGAAATGATGACAAAAATCATCAGTTTGGGTTTCTGCTTTGATGATGGTTCATATCTCCGAGAATCTTGGAATATTTTGGATTTCATCATCGTCATTGCTTCATTGCTCGATATGTCTGTTTCTTCCATCAATCTTGGGTTCATCAAGATTTTGAGACTTTTGAGAACATTGAGACCATTGAGATTTGTGACACATAATCCTAGTATGAGATTAATTGTTACAGCTTTGCTTGAATCAAAAACTGCTATCTTCAACGTTTTAATTGTTATTGTTATGATTTGGTTGATGTTTGCAATTTTGGCAGTGAATATTGTGGGAGATAAGATGGGATATTGTAGTGGTTTCGCGGAAGATGAATCATATTATGGAGTGAGTGAAGAAGCGTGTAATGCAAAAGGAGCAGGATATTCATGGACAATCCCACGTGTGAATTATGATAATGTGTTTTGGGCAATGTTATCATTGTTTGTGATGAGTACACAAGAGAATTGGCCAAACTTGATGAAAGCAATGGCAGACTCTGATGAAGCAACAAATGGGCCATCAGAGAACCACAATAGGCTTTTTGCTTATGGATACTTTATCGTGTATATTTTTGTGGGATCCTTCTTTTTGATCAATCTTTTCATTGGTGTGATCTTCTTGGAATTTACAAGAGCAGAAAAGAGAGAAAACAAGGTGCAACGTTTCTTGACTCCTCAACAGCAAAGATGGATTATCATGCAGAAATTGGTGTTGGCAATCAAAGCTGATGTGTCGAATGTGGAGCCTGATGCCCCTTGGATGAAGAAGATTTTCAAAATAATCAACCACACATATTTTGATATCTTTATCATGATTGTCATTATCCTCAATATTTTGACAATGGCACTGACTTACGATGGTTCATCAGAAGGATATACAAATTTCCTGCAGTATGTTAACTATGCCTTTTCGGGAATTTTCATGATAGAGCTGATCTTGAAGCATCTTGGTCTTGGATTTAGAAGATATTGGAGAAACAGTTGGAATAAGTTTGATGCTTTTGTGGTGGCAGCCTCTATTTTGGATATTGTGATGGACGCCATGGAGCAAAGTTTCCTCAGTTTTATCAGAGTTGGACCTCAATTAGCGAGAGTTTTCAGAGTCTTGAGAGTTACCAGATTGTTTAAGCTCGTTAGATCTTTCCAAGGCCTTCAAAAGATTATCAATACATTGATTTTCTCTTTGCCTTCATTGATGAATGTCGGAGCTCTTTCCTTCTTGGTTTACTTTATCTACTCTATCTTGGGTTGCTTCCTGTTTGGCACAATTCAAACTGGACAAATTATTGATGACCAAGTTCACTTCCGTAATGCTGCTGCCGCTTTTGTCACGTTGTTCAGATCTTCAACAGGTGAAAATTGGTACCTCATCATGTTTGATACAATCTACCCTGATACTTGTACTGCTGGAAATTCCTCTTGTGGAACACGTAAAATCTATTGTTTTGAGAATTTCTAATCATAATTTTTTAGCTGCTGCTGTTCCATTCTGGATCACATTTATCGTGATTTGTCAGTATATTTTCTTGAACTTGTTTATTTTGGTGCTTCTTCAACAATTCGAAGAATATCACTTGAATCCTGATAATCCAGTCAACAAATTCAGAGAAACTTTGGACTATATCTTTATTCCTCATTGGGAAAAGTACTCTCTGAAGCATGGAGGCACTCATATTCATGAAGATCAACTCTTTGATTTCTTCTTGACATTAAATACTCCTCTTGGTTTCAAAAATTCAGGAACCACCAAAAAAGAAGTCGCCATTCAAATTATGCATATGAATATTCCACCGTAATAACAAGAAGAATTTTTTTAATTTAACATTTTCCCATAGAGATGCTTATGGAATGCTGTTTTATAATGATGTGATTCATGCTGCATTCAAGAGAGGTTTCAATAATGAGCCAATTTCAGATTTCACACAATTCCAATACTTGCTTAAAGAAGAAACTAAAACTCGTAATAAACTCGAAACTATCAAGAAAAAGGTATTTTTAAATGAAAATAGTTTCCCCTAATCCTTTTACAAAGACAATGAGTTTGAATTTAAGAACTGGTCATTTGTTTAAAAACCCTCAAAAATCGCAAAGAAAGATTGTTGGTGCTAATCCTATTCCAAGAATTCTGTTTATGGGTATGACCATGAAATGCTGGCTCAATTATGCCATCCGAACAAGTGAAAAGATCAAAGCTGCCAAGGCAAATGGCATGGAATATGTTTACTCTGAAAGTGATCCTGATGCTTACACTGATGAAGAAAGCGAACATTCAGATGACGATTCATATGAAGAAAGTGAATACACTGAATCTCAATATGATGAAGAAGAAGAGGAAGAAAGACAAGAAGGAGGAGAAGAAGAAGATCAACAAGAAGAGGAAGATAGCAAGTTGATTAAAGAAGAAGATGAAGACGCTGTTTCTTCCCAAGGTGGATCTAATAACAATATTACTGAGCAACAACACCTTATTGAAGGACCTGCAAAAAAATCCTCAGATAACATCTTTAAATATGACTCTGACGAAGAAAAAGCCTCTTTATTTGATCCAAATGACCCCAGCCCACTTTACAATAACAATCTACTCTCAAAGAATAAGTTTAAAATCAGAAGCCCCAAGAATGATACAAAACTTACTGTCACATCTCGCTCAAGATTGTCCCAACAAATGGATGCGAGCCGAAAATCACTTTCAAAGTTGGCTACTCCAAATATTGTAAAGACCGGCGTTGAAGGGGATGTACAAGAAATGATCCCAAGAAGCGTGTATAATTTTGCTGATCATGAAAAATTAGCACCACATTCAAAAAATAGTCTCGAAGATCCTCATGAGAGAAAATAGGAGACCATTTTGTATAATTTGAGTAGAAATAGAGATACATAATATTTACTAAATGTATGTCTACTCGCTCCTTGATTTTTTAAAAGAAAAGGAGAAAAATAATTCGTTTGATATTTTATTATATTTCAAAAAACTTTCTTTCTATCGATTTATGATACATATTTTATGACTTGATTATTCAGTTTTACAAACACAAATAAATATATTTCAAATTATATTAGAGGGAAGATTAAGATCAGTTTGGATTTGTTGTATTTCCCATTGTTGAAGTTTTTCTTCTGCTTGTAATGCGAGAGCTTCATTTCTTTTACTATTTCTTTGAATCCTCAACACCTTTTTGAGATAATTTTGAGCTTCTTTGAGATCTCGAAATCGAATGATCAATTTTGCAATATTCAGGTAACAATTCATGAGTCTTGGCTGCCCTTGATCTAGATGCATATTCGAAATTCTCACTGCTTGAGTATAATACCTTATTCCTTTGCCAACATCTTGAAAAGAATTCAAAAAAGCCAAGTGCTCATAAACACTCACCAATGAAGGATGTGTTGGTCCAAATCCTTTTTGGCACAGACTAAGAGCGTGCTCATAGTTCTGCTGAGCAGTGAAATAGCGTCCATGCATTAAATGAGCAAAACCAAGGGCTTTATATATTGTGCAAAGTTCAACAAAGTCAGGTCCAAAAATTTCGATTTGTATGTGGAGGGCTTTTTCGATATTATCTGTGCCCTTTTGAACTTGCTTACTATTAAGCTGAGCTAATCCAAGACTGCTGAGTACAATTGCAGTCAAAGGGTGTTTTTCTCCAAAAATCTTTTCGAAAATTTCTTTAGTCATGATGTAATTCTTGATTGCCTCAGGAAAATCTTTTTGTGTTAGAAAGATACTTGCTAGTGCCATATAGGATCTCCCAGTATCAACATGCAATTCACCAAAAATAGCCAATCTTATATCAAGAGATTTTTGTGCATTTTTTAAAGCTTCTTCATAATTTCCTTTGTTTTCTTGTATGGTAGCTAATAAATTGTAAATAGCAGCGACTGAAGGATGGTTTTCTGTAAAATAACCCAAGTTAATTCTCAATATATCGTTAGCTATTTCTAGAGTCTTGTCATATTGTCCTTTTTTGTTGAGGACAAGTGCGATTTCAAAATAGATTTTTGCGACTTCAGGGTGTTCAAGGTTGAAAATTTGTTTCTGTCGTTCAGCTGCTTCATTGTAATATTCAAGCGCTTTTTCATATTGGCCTTTACTCGAATACACAGACCCAATATTACACAAAGAGTCTGCAATATCAACATGTTTTTCATGATAAATGTTTTTTCTAATTGTCAGAGCTTTATTGAAATATCCCAAAGCATCATCAAATTTTCCTTGTATTTTGTGGAGTAAGCCCATATTGTGAAGAATTTTGGCAATGACTGCTCCTGGTTCCTCTGACATCAACTCATCGATTTCTTGATTTGGATCAAAATTGAGTGTTTCAAAAGCTTTATTGTAGTACTCCAAAGCTTGATTGTAATCACCCTTACGATAAAATATTCCTCCAATATGTGAATAAGATGCAGAAATGTGATAATATTCTTCTGGAGTTGATGAATTTTTTCTAATATTGAGAGCTTTATCGTACCATTCATAGGCTTGATCATATTGGGCTTTCTTTGAGTAAAATTTGCCAATTTGGTCCATACATGAAGCCACTTCATTCGAATTTTCACCCAGAACTTTGATTCTGAGTTTTAAGCTTTCTTGTTGAGATGTCAAAGCTTCATCATATTTTGCTAAAGCAAAAAGAGCAAGACCAATCTGATAATATGAGATTGCAATGGAGAGTTCATCAATGGGAAGAGAAGTTTCTTGTTGTTTCAATTTTTGGTTGAGACTATTTTGACTACATTCTAATGCTTCCGTAAATCTATTTTCTCGAAGTAATAATGCTGCTTTCTCATCATTTTGTGCAACAGTTTCATGAGATTTAAAAAGGGTATTGTCTTGTTCTTCTATCTGCATATTGACGAGAGAGACCAAAGATTTTTTGACAAAAATTATTGTCAGAAAAAATATAAATTAATAACTTGATTTTCTCAATTTTATTTTAAATTGATCAGATTGGCGTCTATGATCAATTCATAATTTTGGGATATCTATAATATGAATGGAAGAAATATTGGGATCTATCGATATTGAATGAGATTGATAGATACCTTTGATTTTGCATTTTATTAATCAATATTTTTGATTTCTAATTTACTGTGAGTTATTTTGATTTTTTAGCTTGCAAGAATTTTTTTCTCCAGATTTTTTTTAGTTTTTTGTTTTGATGAAGTTGCTCGATAACAAGGGAATATGAAAGCTGCCAGCTTTAATATTTCCAAATTTGAGGGGATGTGTGAGGATAAAGTTTTTGAAGAGAAAAAATCTTTTAAAAAAATTTCATCATTTTTTTTCTTGGAACACTTCTTTTTGAATCCAATTTTTTTCAATTCAATCTTCGCTTATGAAACTATTCTCATATTCATAGGAAATCAAGTCAAAAATTCTCAACAGTG
>PJUD01000727.1_pt1 | contig 13967 bp, 8 predicted proteins | sample 1512341 | NCBI WGS metagenome assembly PJUD01 (sample SAMN08177675, study PRJNA422409) | Feces metagenome, whole genome shotgun sequencing project. | isolation source: Chicken feces (3) enriched on wood chips: beechwood xylan treatment | host: Gallus gallus | place: USA: Madison | collected 2015-01-15 | reverse complement strand
CGTCGGCACGGCTGCGCCTCCCTCCTTCGTCGTCTTGATCCCCTCGATTATCGCCCATATTCCGTCTCCGAAAGTGATCTTCAACGGCCGCTTGTTCAAACTGACACCGCTTACAAGCAACTCGGCGTTTTCGATCTTCCCTTCTCCTGTCGCGCTCGCGATGGCATAGGCCGTGAAGAAACGGACAACCGTACCCGGATCCAGCACGAATCGCGCGTTCTCGGAACGATTGACGACCTGCTCGAATATCCCGCGCAGCGTAATGGAGTCCTCGACATTCGAACCGGAGGTTTCAATATCGCCAAAACCGCTGCCGCCTTCCGTAAGCCGCAACTCTTCCAGAATGGCCCCTGAGAGCAGCAGCGTGCTGGCAATCTCCGTATTGCCGGATACGACGATACGGATTTGCGAATTCCACTTGTTTACGACAAGCCCGCCTTGAGCGACAACATCGTGCAGCTCAATGCTGTTCACGCCGCCGCCAAGCGCATGAATTCTGCCCCGCACCGTAACTCCGTCCAAGGCCGCTTCCCCCTCGCCGACGCCCGGGGCAAGATACAAGTCGCCTTCGATGACCAGATCTTTCAGATCGACTCCGGCTGCGTTGACAACCAGATTGCCCTTCACGGATTCGCTGAACTTCCTGGGCTTGTCGACGAGCGTCCCCATCACGCTGTTGATCAGCTGAACGGTCTCGGCTCTGGTGATGCTGGCCTTCGGACGGAACCGGTTGTCGCCCGAGCCTTGAACGTACTTCCCTTCATGCAGAGCCTTAACGGCTTCCTTGGCGTACGATGAGACGACTGCGGCATCGGCAAAGCCCTGAGCCTCTCCCTTCCCCCCGGAGATGTTGAACGCTCTGGCGATCATCACCGCCGCATCCTCGCGGGTCACGTAGGCGTCAGGCGCGAACCGCCCTTGGCCTACGCCTTGCGTAATTCCCGCTGCTGCCGCTTTCCCCACGTCTGCCGCATACCAAGCGCGATCTGGAACATCCGCGAAGGAGACGCCCGACGGCAAAGCAAATTTAAATATGCGGTTAACGAAGGCCACGAATTCCGCTCGCGTTACGCGTTGATCGGGAAGATAACGGCCATCCCCCGTCCCGTTCAATAACCCCTGCTCCGCCCACGTCTTCATAACGGCTTCCGCCCAATGGCCGGATAAGTCCGAATTTTCCGCGACGCGGATATTCGATGCCGCTGCCGGATTCGCCCCGTCAACGCCCGCATATGCGGGCGCCATAACCGGTAACATCATCATAAGAGCAACGCCTAAGGATAAAACTCGTCTGCCGAACTTTCTCATCGATAACCACCCCGCACGATTTAGGATCAATGCTTAAGCCAGAAATCTCGCGGCCAACTGCGCCAGACAAGCCCGAGCGGCATTCCTGTCCTCTTCGCCGACGAACCGAATGCCAGCATCCAGCTCCGCGGCTCCCCGGCGGAATTGTTCGATCGCCGCCTCTTCATCCCCGATGCCGGCATAAATCATGCCGCGCCGGTATCCCACCGAGGCGAACGAGGCGCGGACGGAATCGCCGTAATTCAGCTTATCGGGATACCGCTCTACCCGATCCGCCCATGCCTTGGCCGTCTCCCTGTCTCCCGCTTCCAGCGCTTGGGCGGCAAGTCCAAGCGTCGCTTCCCGCCAGCAAGGACCGCTGAACTCGGTGCCTTCCCCGTTCTCGAATTCCTCCGTGGACAATAAGGCGTACGCGGCGTCGTACATCCCGGCAGCCAAATAAATTTCCGTCAGCTGCACCAGCACCTTGGCGCGGTTGTCCGCCGCTTCCATCCGCGGAATCAAACCCTTCCGCTTGTCCAGTTCGCCGGTCTCCCTGTAAATTAGGTCGAGGAGCAGCAGCGTGTCCGTATTGCCGCCCCCGTTAACGCGCACGTCTTCTTCCAAATATGCGACGGCGGTCTCGCGATCTCCCCGGTTTTTGAAATACATGTATCCGAGATTGCGCAGCAGCACGGTATAGCGCAGCCCTTTGCCGTAGGCGGTCAACGAATGGCTTAACGCATCGTCCTTCCGTTCGACGGCGTAATAATAATTGCCCAGGAGATAGTCCGCCCGGCCGCTCGGGTCCAGCTCGCGAATTTCCATCAGGAATGCGGCCAGCGGCGCTTCGTTTAGGAACGCGTAATCGAGCGGCCGCTCCAGCGCTTCCGCAAGCTGCTCCGCCGCGTTCGCGGGCGGGCGGCTGCCGGGCTGCCAGCTCCAGATCAGCATCAGCCGCGTCAAAGCGCTAAGTAGTCCGGGTTCGCGGACCTGCTCCAGTACTCGGAGCGCGTCGCCCTGCATACCGAGCTCCGCATAGAAGAGCGCCGCCGGGAGCAGCGTCCGTTCCTCCTCGCCGGTATAATCCGCCAGCTTCTCCCTGTCCTCCTCGGCGCCGGAGGCGAGCCACCGTTCGGCGAAGCCGTATTCGCTCAGCAGCGTCCAAGACAAAGCCCCGTCATCTGCGGCTTCCAACGCTTGCGCCGCCGCTCCCAGCCGCCGCTCGCAAATCCGGCGAAGCAGCTCCAGATACGGGCTTTCAAAGCCGGCGGCGTCGATATGGACAAGCGCTTCATGGCAGTGGCCGAGCGCCATATCCGTCTTGACCCACTCGATCAGCGAGCACCCGTAATACTCGGAATCCGCCGCGATGTCCTCGAACAGCTTCTTGGCCCGAAAAGCCCGCCCGGCCATCTGCTCCGCTACGCCGAGCAGAAACCGGGCTTTGCCGTCGCGGTTGTCGCAGCGCAAAGCTTCCTGCAAGCGAAGGATCGCCTCCTCCGTCCGCTGCTGCTTCAGCAAAATCTGTCCTAGCCGAACAAGCGATACGGTGCAGCGCGGATTGTCCCGCAAGTGAGCCTCGTACAAGGCGGCCGCCTCCTCCAGCAAGCCGAACGACTCCTGGTACTGCCCCCGGTCCAGCGCGGAGGTGCCTTCCCTGTCGGGTCGGCGAACGACGCGGGCATCCTCGAACAGATGAATATCGGGTGGCTCCGGCATTCGCTCGTCCCGGCTTCCCATAACGAGAAGCGTCCGCCGTCCATGCCGAATTTCCAACCGGAAACGATGCTTCTCCGCCAACGCCGGTGGAAGCTCGAAGCTCGCTTCCGCGACCCGCTCCGGAGACAAATTCAGCGACTGTCGATACGTCTGTCCGCCAACGGTCAGCGAAAGCTCGCATCCGTCCAGCCGACGAACCGCGGAGCAGCGGAACGCAAGCGACCGTTCCCGAATGTCGCAGCGGACCGCCGCTTCCCGCTCGGCGTAATGCAAGCCCTCCAGCTCCGGAACCGCATACCAATATTCGCTCCACTCCACGGTCTGGTGGGGCTTGAGGAACTTGTACACCGTCTGGCTCTCGAAAGGACCGCTCTGAATTTCAATATAAGCGGAACCGTCGTCCGTCAACGAACGGTTCCAGGCTTCGCCGTACGCATCGGCGCCCCAGGTGAAAAACTTGGCCCCCTTGAGCTTCTTGCGATCCGCGTAATGAACGACGCCGTAGTTCGCCTGCTCGTCATAGACGCCGAAGAAATTGTGCATCGGCAGCTTGCCGAACGTCTCGAACGAGTAAGGCATTTGTCCGGCGACCGAACAGTCGCGCCCGTCGAACGAAGGCCAGTTTACGTAACTCGCCGAAACGTTGTTCACGCCCCAATCGAACGGGTAGACGAGACGAACGTTCGGGTGGTAGTCTACCGCCGCGTTCGTCCAGAAATAGTAGCGCTGCTCCAGCTTCGTCGGATTGTACAGCTTCACGTTCTGCTCGATGCTGGCCACGCCCGGATACATCCGGAGCTCGACCTTCCAATTCATCAGCGAGATTTGCTCGACGTTGCCGAAAATAACGGAAGCGCTCCCGTCTTCGTACTGCCGCGTTTCGACGTTGACCCGGTCCGACGTATGCGGAGCGTGCGAGATCGGGAAGTTGAACTCGATGCCGCCCGAAATCCACGCGCCGCGCGTCCCGATCATTCGCGGCCGAATGACGGCGTTGCGGTAGAACATCTCCCTGTTCGCTCGCTTGTCGAACGCGCTGTACAAGCGGCCGCCGAATTCCGGAAGCACCGTCAACTTGAAATATTCGTTCTCCACGACGACGGCGTCGTGCGCCTTATCCTTCTTTTCTCTTGCAAAGCGGTTTTGCTGCGTATACGGATACGGGTCCAAATACTTGTCGTTGAAAGGATTGATATCCGCCTCCAAGATCTCGTAGGTCGGAATCGTCAGTCGTTCCCGGTATACCTGAACTTGCGTCAAATCCATCATCGCTCCTTTTGTCAATCAAATTCCAGTACAATGCGGGCGGCGCCGTCGAAGGCTTCCACGAATACCGATTCCTCTTCCGGTCTGTAGCAGCCGCCTGCAACGCGGACGGGACGTTTGCCGTCGGGGTGAGGAAGACGCAGCCAAACAGACCGCAAACCCCGACCGGGGTCGCAGACGAATTCCGCCTCGATCGCGCCTCTGTCCAACTTAGACGATACCCGCAGCGTAAAGCTTCCGAAGTAACTGGAAACGTTCCGAAGCTCGATTGTCTTGCCTTGCTCCGTCCAGCGGCGCGGGATGCCCGGCAGCAGCTTCAGCGTCTCGCCCTCCTCCATGAACAGCATCCAGCGGGTTTGCATCAGGAACCAGCCTTCTTCATGGGTTTTGTGGGGGCTGACCTGGTAATAGTGCTCCCAGAAAGAGTACGTTTCCCTGTCCGCCAAGCCGGCGAACGTGTTGTAGTACGCCTTCAGGAACGGCTTCACTTCGCCCCGCTTCAGATGAACCCACGGATGCATGCTGTAGTACGGCTGGCTGAACGCCGTATTGCGCGTGGTCATCAGCTCGCTATGGGTATTCACGAGGAAGTCGGCCAGCGGCTCGTCCGGCGCGATCACTTCCTGAAAGATCAGATACAGCGGGCCAAGCATCGAATCCCGGGACAAGAAGGAACCGTGCGTATACCAGTTGCCCCCTTCCGCGTATAGCGCCAGCGGTCCCCGATATTCCACCCATGGCGGCGCCGTCGGCGCCCAAGTTCCGTCGCCCAGCGGCACGACCGGCGAACGGGCGACCGCTTGTGCGTACGACTCGCGAATGTCGCTCTTGAACCGTTCGGCTTCGCCGCGAATGCGGTTCGCCGCTTCGGCGTCAGCGGCCGAGAGCGCCTCCGCCAGACGGCTTAGCCCCAAATACGCATACCCGCTTAACATGAAGGAATGGTAGCAATCCTCCGGGTCGGCCGTTTTTCCTTCCAGCATCCCGTAGCCCCGTCCTTCGCTCAATTCCTTCGTTTCATTGCGCCGCCGCCAGCCAAGCAAGTAGTCGTACGCTTTGAGCAGCTTGGGCTTGATCTCCCGAATCCAGGCGTCGTCCCGCGTGTAGCGGTAATGCTCGCCGATGGACCATAGCGCCGCGCCGGTTTCCAGCATGTAGTCGCCGAAATTTTGCATCATCCCGTCCTCATGCTGCTTATCGAGAAAAAATTGCAGCCCCCGCCTGGCTATCCCGCTCCGGCCCATCGCGTCCATGAACTGGACAAGCGGCGAGCTTTCCGAGCCGATCGCGGTATAGATGCCGATGGCGGGCACAAGCGTCCCGTTCGGTTCCCGACCGTAGAAGATCAGATCGGTATGAAGCAAGCCGGCCTGAACCATATCGTTAATTCGCTGCTCCGGCAGACGAATCCGCGCGCCTTCGGACAATTTGCCGCGCCAGAAATCTCGGCATTCCGCCAGCCGGGCCCGGAAATCCTGCCCGATCAGCTTCATCGCCCTCTCCTCCGATACCGGCTCGTGGGGCAAATAAAATTCAAAGCTGGCGCTCTCGCCCGGCTGGATCAGCACCGCCGTCTCTTCCTCCGACAGCGGCTTGCCGTTCAGCTTGGATACGGCGAATACGCGATCCCGGCCATACCGCGCGAAGCCCGCGGCTCCGTCGAATTCGTACGGAACGAATCCGGCATTGGGCACGACATTTTTGAACCAGGCATAGCGCGGCACCTGTCCCGTGTTCTCGGCTTCTACCCGAAAGTAGTAAACCGTCGTTTCCTTGGAACGCAGAGCCATCTCCTCACGCAGCAAAGCCTCGCGCCGACGCTTCATCTCCTCGGTGTGCATGTGTCCGTAGCCGTAACCGTCGGCAACCAAATAATGCGTTCCGTCGACGTTGTCCGGTACAAGCGCGCGGACTTCGAAGGATACGAACGACGCGGCCCGGTATACGATGTCGTCGTCCGGCACAGTCGTGTGAACAATCGGCAGCGACCCGTCTTCCAGCCGTCGTGAAACGCCGTCGATGCAGCCGATGCCTCTGCCGTACATATACATATAACGAACAGGTCGGCCATCGCTCTCCGGCAGCCCCGCCTCCTCGGCGCCCTGCCGGGGCTGCACCCAATCCCACTGCAGCTCCATGCCGCTTACGGGAGGCTGCCAGAAATGATTGCTCGGCCTCCCCCGCGCCTGAGCTTCGAAGATTCTCGTATCGCGGCCGACGCCTTGCCAGATCGGACACGACTGATCTCTCGTTGCCCGTCCGGCCTGCTCGAAGGATTCCTCCGGCTCGTCGGCGATCCGCTCCAGACTCGTCTTCAGTCTTCTTCCTTCGATCTCGCCGCGAATCTCTTCGTAGGCGCGCCGGTCGTCCGCCGCCGTAACCGCAACGCCAAGCGCGGGAATATAGATCGGACAACCGACCGTTGCATCCTCCGCGAAGAAGCTGAACGAACGTGCCGCGCAGGCGGCGCCGACCAGCGCCTTGCCGCCGCTTGCCGGATCGGCTTCAAGCCGAATGCGAAGCGTCAGCGGAAGTTTCGCACCGCTGCGCCACCCTTCGTTCAATACGACGTGTCCGTTCCCGGACGCGACCTCGATCGCCAGCAATTTTCCCCCCGAAATTTCAATTCGCCCTTCCGCCGGGCTCTGCTCCCACAGGATGTTAACCTCTCTCACGATATAAGCGCCTCCATTTTGCCATTTTCCGTCCGCCTTACTCTTTGACCGAACCCAACGTAATGCCGTGAATGAAGTAACGTTGAAGGAACGGATACACGAGCAGAACCGGGATCATCGTGACGAATATTTTCGCGGCGTTTAGCGACTTGTTGGATAGAAGCGCCATTTCCTTCGTCGCGGTGGAGTCCGTATTGTTCCAGTCAATCTGAACCGCCAACTGCTGAATGTATGTCTGCAGCGGATACCGTTCCGGCTTGCTCATCAGAATCAGCCCTTGAAAAAAATCGTTCCAGTGGCCGACAACGCTGAACAGCGTAACCGTAGCCAAGGCGGGCACGGCCAACGGAACGTAAATCCGCAGCATCAAATACCACGGTCCCGCTCCGTCGATATAGGCGGCCTCCTTCAGCTCCTTCGGAAGATTGCGGAAGAAGTTCATCAGCAGAATAATGTTGAATGCGGGCACGGCGCTCGGAACGACCAACGCCCAGATCGAATTCAGCATTCCGAGCGATTTGATAACCAGGTACCAAGGAATCAGGCCTCCGCCAAACAGCATCGAGAACACAAGAAGCCACATGTAGACGTTCCGTCCGGGAAACTCCCGCGCGTTCAGCGCAAGCGCGAACGCCATCGAAACGGTGATGACGAGCTGAAGCATGCCCCCCAGCGCAACCCGTTCCAACGAAATGGCAAATGAACGAAAAAACTGATCGTCCGTCAATATTTTCGAGTAGGCGATTCCCGTGAGATCGACGGGCCAGAACAGCACTTTCCCGCCTTCAACCGCCGATTTGTCGCTGAGCGAGACAGCCACGGTATGCCAGATCGGCGCTACGCACACGAGCGTGATCAAGAGAAGCGCGGCGGCCAGCAGATAATCGGCCGAGGTGAGCCGTTTGCGGTTCGTTATCGTATCGTGCATGGTTTCCTTCCCTCTCTCTCTAGAAGATGCGATAGTTCGCAAACCGCGACGCCAACGCGTAGGACAATACGATCAGGAAGAACGATACGACCGATTTCATCAGCCCGAGCGCCGTCCCAAGCCCATACTGGATGTTCAGCAAGCCCACGCGGTACACATAGGTATCGATGATGTCGCCCGACTCGTACACGACCGGGTTGTACAGATTAAAAATCTGGTCGAATCCCGCATTCAGAACGTTGCCCAGGCTCAGAGTGGCAAGCAGGACAACGGTAGTCCGAATGCCGGGAAGCGTAACGTGAAGCAATTGCCTGAACCGGCTCGCTCCGTCGACCTCCGCCGCCTCGTATAAATCCGGGCTGATGCCGGTCAATGCGGCCAAGTAGATAATCGTCTCGAAGCCGAATTCCTTCCATACGTCGCTTGCCACGATCACTGCGGGAAACCAATCGTTGTCTCCGAGAAAAAGAATCGATTGACCGCCGAGCGCAACGATCAGACTGTTGATCGGCCCGTCCGTGGAGAGCAGCTGAGATACGATGCCGGCCAGGATTACCCAGGAAAGAAAATGCGGCAAGTATACGATGGTCTGAATCCAGCGCTTCAGCTTGCCGAACCGAAGCTCATGCAGCATAAGCGCAAACAGGAGCGGCACGACGAGATGGGCGACCATTTTCATCAGAGCGATGTACACCGTATTGAAAAAAATCTGGCGGCTGTCCCGAAGCCCGAACATGTAGCGAAAGTTGTCGAGGCCTACCCACTCCGAACCGAGAAAGCCGCGTCCCGGATTGAAGTCTTGAAAGGCGATCACCGATCCGAGCATCGGAGTGAAGCTGAAAACCAGCAAGACCAGCATGCCCGGCCAAAGCATCAGATGATAATGAATTTGAAACCGCCGGTTGCGCATGGCGTCTTCACCTGCTCTTTCCTAAAACGGGCGTTCTCCGTCCTTTCGACGACAAGAACGCCCGCTTTCTTTTATTTCGCGATAAATTCTTCGATCTCTTGAAGGATTTCGTCGCCGCCGCTCTTCTTCCACTCGGCGACAAAGCTGTCGAACGAATCCAGCTCGGCTTTGCCCATAATAATTTTGGTAAAGGTTTCCTGCTCCATCTTCTGCAAGGCCGGCCACTTTAGCGCCATGGACTTCGTCTGGCCGTAGAAGACGCCGGTCACCTTGTTCATCGGCGATTCCAGCGCTCCGCCGCCCACCAGATAGGCGGTGGAATACATCCAGTTGCCGGGGTCCTGACCCGGATTGTTCCGCTCGGCCAGGATTTTATCGTAAATGTCCTTCACGTCCACGCGCAGCTCCTCCGGCTTGATTTGGCCGTCCAGCGCCTTCTTGACCTCGCTCACGCGCTTGGTGACGATATGAGGCTCCACGAACGTCGCGCGCAGCGGGAAGTATACCGCGTTGACGCCGTTGATCAATTTCGCCGTCGCTTCCGCGTCGTATTCGACATTGCTGTACAGGTTCAAATATTTGACCAATGCCTCGGGATGAGCGTAGCCTTTTTTGACGACAAAATATTGCGAGCTTACCGGGCCCTGAACTCCGTTGAACTGTCCGCTGCCGTCGAGCGGCAGCGCATAGGCTTTCCATACCGCTTCAGGGTCGTTCTTGTAGGAATCGTACAGCCCCCAGGCCAAGTACCAGCTGCCGACCATAATGCCGGCGCGGCCCCCGTTGACGAGCTCCATCGCATCCTTGCGAATCGCGTATTCCTTGTCGAGCACTCCCTGCTCGTACCATTCCCGCAGCTTGGCCAACGCTTGCTTCGTTTCCTGCGTCGTCGATCCGTAGACCACTTTCCCGTCCTTATCCTTCAGCCACATCGTCGGATACGCCTGGAAGGCCGAATAAATCGGACCGAACGCGTTCTGATCGTCTCCCAGCAGTCCGTACGTGCCTTTGCCTCCCGGATCCCGGTCGATGAAGGCTTTCGCGACCGCGCCCAATTCATCGGCGGTTTGCGGCGGCTTCAAGCCCAGCTTGTCGAGCCAATCCTGACGAATCCACAGCACCTTGATCGGGTCCTCGTCCACGTTCAAGTTCGGAAGCGCCATCAGCTTGCCGTCGAACGTCGCGCTATCAAACGCTTTCCCGTCCACCGCTTCGTACATTCTTTTCAAATCCGGCGAACCGTACTGCTCGTACGCTTGAGACAGGTCTTCAAGCTGTCCCGCTCTAACCATTTCCCTGAGCTGCTTCTCGTTCACGACCATCGCGTCGGGAAGATTATCGCTGGAGATGGCGAGCGCCAGCTTCTGGTCGTATGCTTCGCCGGCGGCGGCAACCCAATCCGCCTTGAAGCTCAAATTCAGCTTCTCCTCGAAATACCGCGTAAACTGATTGTTGTCGACCGTATCTCCTTCAGGCAGCGTATGATCGTCGGCAGGCACTGCTTTCCCGATCGTCATCGTAACCGGCTCCGCGTATTTTCCGAACGGATCGGCCTGCGGCGCGCCGCTCGCGCTTGAAGTTGCGGCCGGCTGGCTCGACGTCCCGGCGCCGCTGCTTGACGATTCCGCCGAATTGTTGCCGCTGCAAGCGGATACAAGAACAAGCGATGCAGCCAGCGCAAGTCCGACGAATTTGCGATTTCCTTTCATTTTCCCATCCCCTTCTGTTCGTTCTGTCGCGTCCCTTGCTTCTCTATCATAAAACGAAAAAAGCAGCGGCAAGGAGACGCTGCGATCCTGCAATCGGGACAATATTTCAACCAGTTGAGCCGCCTCCGCCCGCCAAGTGTGAAAAAGTGCACCTCCCGGCGGATCATTTTACACCTCCGACTCTTCGATATTCGCTTGGCAGCACGCCGACTTGTTCGCGGAACACTCTGCTGAAATACTTCTCGTTCGGATAACCGCATTGCTCGGCGACCCGGTAGATCGGATATTCCGTTTCCGTCAGCAGCAGCCGAGCGTTCTCCATGCGGGCGTCGCGAATATAATCGTGAAACGTTGCCCCGACAATGTCCTTGAAGCATTGGCTAAAATAGCCTTTGCTCATGCTCGCCTCCTTTGCGAGGCTGCTGTGCCGGATGTCGGCATCCAGATAACGGTGAATATAATCGACGGCCTTCATGATGCTTTGCGTCACTTCGACCGAGTAAGCCGGTTTGATGATGCACCCTCGCAGCAGGCTGCGCACCCCGTTCAGCCACTCGACCCAATCCGTCCAGTTAGCCGAAGTCCCGGGTAGAGCCTCGCGAAGAAGCGTGTCTTCCGGCACGACGCGAAGCCAATGAATTCTCGCCGAATAGAAGACGCTTTCGAGCTGCGCTGCGGACGGCTTGGCCTCTTCTATCTGCCGAAGCAGCTCGCAGAATGCCTCGTCGCGGGTTACCCAGGCAAGCGAAGACCACGCTTCCCGCGCCGCGCGAAGCTCTGCATCGCTCCATCCCGGATGTGTCGCTTTTCCCTGCTCGCGAACAATCCGCTCGCACGCTCGGGCAAGCACATCCTCCATGCGCGTCTGCTCGATCTGCGTTTTGGCGATATAATCGATCGCTCCGAGCCGGAGCGCCTCCTGAATCAGCTCGAAATCCTGATGGAACGTCAACACCAGAAACCATACATGCGAGTACTGCCGTTGGACCTCCCGCATCAAATCCAGTCCCGACATGACGGGCATCGCCAGGTCGGTAATCAGCAGATCCACGGCATGGCCTTCCATGAATTCCAGCGCCTGCTTGCCGTTGCTCGCTTCGCCGACCACCTCCATATCGAAGTCGGCCCAAGGCATCTCGGCGATAATGCCGCGTCGGGCGAACTTGTCATCGTCTACGACCAGCACCTTCAGCATGAATGATCCTCCGTTTCAAGCGGAAGCCGGAGCGACATCGTCGTCCCTTCTCCCGGCTTGCTCTTAATATCGAATGCGGCGCTCCCGCCGAATTGCGTTTGAATCATGCGGTTCACATAGTATAGCCCAATGCCCATTCCCACTTGACGCCGCTCCCGGGATTGATTGGTCAGCAGCCGTTCGATTTCCTCGGCGCTCATGCCGGCCCCGTTATCCCGTACCTGGATTAAAATGCTTTCCTCCTCCGTCGCAATATTCACCTCAATAACTCCCTCGTCCACCAAGCCGTGATAGAGGCTGTTTTCCACCAGCGGCTGCAAAATAAAGCGGGGAATGGAATGGTTCAGCAAAGCTTCGTCCGCACGGATGTTAACGGCGAATTGAAAATCGTAACGAATGCGCTGAAGCTCCACGTAATCTGTCAACGCCGCGATTTCCTCGCGAATCGTCGTCGTGCCTCCCTTGCCCATATTGTAATACAGCACCCGATTCAAGGTGGATACCAAATGGTCGATCTCGAACATCCCTTTGGATCGCGCCAGCCAGCGCAACGTATTGAGCGTATTATGGATAAAATGAGGATTGATCTGGAACAGCAGCTTTTCAATCTCTACCTCCGTCTTCCTTTGCTCTTTCTCCTTCACGTCTTGGAGCAGCTCCCAGATCTGCTTTCTCATCTGATGAAATTGCCTAAGCACGAAGTCGAATTCGAGAATTTTGGTCAGCCGCACCGGGGAATGAAAATTGCTGTTGCTCATCTGTTTGATCTCGCTGTTGAACCGGCTCAGCGGTCCGCGCACCGTTCTCCAGATCGTCCAGGCGAAACCAAGCGCGATGACGACGGACAGGCAAATGAACAGAGAAAACTGACGCAGCCAACTGATTTTTTCGCTGTTGTAATCTCCCTTGCGGATCGCGGCAACAAGCTTCCAATGCTGATTATGCCGACCTTCGAACAGCAGATCGCCGCGATTTTCATAGACGCTGTCCCCGCTGGGATGGCCGATGTCGACACGGATCGCCGCATAATCCATTCCAAGAGGATATTGCTCCTCGTTCTCGCTATACGTAACCCGGTTCCGTCCGTCGACGAACAGATGCGAGACGTTCATCGCCGATTTGTCGGCCTCTAGCACACCTTGCGTGAGCTCGAAGTTGGTCTCGATATACACATATAAGTTATCGATGCCGGGCACATCGACTTTGCGCGTGACGGAGAGCACCGTACGATGGATATACCTGGACAGCGAGGTGAGATGCGGACCGTAATAAGTAATGTCGCCGACCTCCAGCAGAATCGGGAGCTTGTCCGTATCGAACTTGTCGTTTACGAGCGGATCCGGGAATACAAGGCTCTTCGTGTCGGCGAAGTAATAAAACATTTGCCCCAGGTCGGGATTCGTATAGCGAATCAGATTCATATTGTTCTGAATGTCTTTTTCTAGCTCCGATTTCTGCAAAATGTCATCGGTCACCAAATAATTCGCCAACTCGCGCCCGACCGTTCCGTTAAACGCCAGCTGCTGGGACACATGATTCAAATTTTCCAGCGTATTCTCCATCGACATCTGCACCTGCCGCAAATTGCTATGCACGCTGCTTTGGATTTTCGTGTCCAGGATAGAAGTGATCGCAACATACGAAATGCCCCCGCTCAGAAGCAAAGGAATCAACGTACTCATCAAAAACACGATAATCATTCTGGTCTTCAGCGAATACATCCAAAAACGTACGGAAATCGGAAGCCGCAAGGTCCGCTCCATCTCTTCACCCGCCTTGGTTGATTAACCGCGGTCTTGCCGCAGTCAGCCGTATAATGAAAAATCGAAAAAACCGTTCCTTGCTCATCAAAGAACGGATCGTACGGACCGGATCATTTCATTTTTTATCTTAGGACCCTAAATTGACGATTGTCAACAATAATTGAAGAGTTTCCAGGCTCATTCGATGATCGGACATCGAAAAGACCTCCCCATTGGTTGAGGGATCGATTGCCGACACAGGCCGAATTCCTTAACGATTGGGAAAAGTCCTATAGAAGAAAATAAACTCAAGCGCCGGTCAGGGAAGCCCGGCGCTTGAGTTTATTTATACGCTAAGGTCACACTCAATTCCAAAAAAATCTGCAGCTGTTTCCGTCGTCGCCTTAGCGACCTCATCTGCAGATCTACCTACGCATCGTGCTACGGCCTGCAGGATATGCGGGAGGAAAGTAGGTTCGTTCCGTCCATCCGCTGGCTTTTCCTTTAAGTCCCTTGGAGTCAAGAACGGTGCG
>PJUD01000726.1_pt1 | contig 13975 bp, 4 predicted proteins | sample 1512341 | NCBI WGS metagenome assembly PJUD01 (sample SAMN08177675, study PRJNA422409) | Feces metagenome, whole genome shotgun sequencing project. | isolation source: Chicken feces (3) enriched on wood chips: beechwood xylan treatment | host: Gallus gallus | place: USA: Madison | collected 2015-01-15 | reverse complement strand
TTCTGATTACTAGTATTCTCAATTTTCGCCAAGAGCTTGATCGCCTGTTCATAATTCTTCAATTTTCTTCCATGGTAGTACGCCGTGTACAATTTTACAAGATCACTTCTTGGAAATTTCACACAAAGGGCCTCTAAATATCTTGCTATTATCTGATTTTTCTTATATTTCGAATCGATATTCTCTCCACTAAAGATCCCAGGCTTCTCAGCAAATATTCTCTCTGTAATTGTATACAATAGACAGCCAAGATCATTTGGCCTGTGGTTCTTACTGATACTTCCTCTGGCCCGAAAAGCATAATTTAATATTGAAATTTTATATAGCCTTTTATAAAGCGACAATGAATCTTCCTTACAATCCGTAAAGATTCTCAGGATTTCTCCATTGAGAAAGGATCTGACCAGTTTGACGACAACAGGACTGAGAACTCCAAAAACGATCAAAGTTGTATCGACTCCAAATTTGTAATCAGGATCTGAAGAAATAGCTATCACTCTTATGACCAAAATCACATTTAATAATGTCACCAATGCCAATAAATATCCTTTAAAATAAAGGCTTCTGATATTCTGGCTGACGAGTCTCACAAAATGTAAATAAAGCGATATCCCACAAAAGAAAAGACTGGTCAGGGTGACAATCCATAGGTTTCTTTTGACGTTATTCTCAGACAAAAACTGTAAACATAGCAAAACAAGCTGATGGAAAACCATTGTCAAATCTGCAGCTTTGCTATTCACCCCTTGCAATGAAGAATTCGGCAATAGATTCATCTGAAATACGATCATCCCGATCACGATTACGGATCGCAATATTCCCAAAAACGTAAAGCCAACAATGCAGCCAGTGTTATTCATTCCAACGACATTAATCTGATCTTTCCAAGCCAAAAAAATTATTCTCGAAAAGGTTGATAACGTCATGAAAAAGGTCACTGGCACCAGCGTCTTCAATCCCCAGTTCACCAAAACAAGCAAGGTTCGGTTCTGAGGGATTTTTTCCATCGCATAAAGAATTCCATATATAATTAAACCCAGCTTTATTAAGCAGATTATGATCATAAAGCCTACTATAGCCAGTGATAATTCGGTTCTTGTGGCGAAATTCAGCAGCCAGCCAGGGGAAAAAATCTGAGTGAGAAGCAGAATGGACTCAACGTACGATTTTGAATTGAAATCAAGGGTGCTATCAAGGTCATTTGTTTGTAAAAGAAGTTCGGAAAATAGCTGGAAACATTGAATGAAGATGAGAGAAAACTCGAAAAAAGGAGGAAGTTTGGGCGGGTGAAAGACTCGGTGGGTAATCTTGCGAGAGAGGGAAAGGTGTTGGAAAAAGAGCGGGTTTGTAGAGATTTGAGAAGAAAGGTTATTGTCTAATGAAGATTTCATGTATTTTCCAACAAAAAATTTTGGCCCGCTGAAATAACTGATTATAAAATCAAGAGTGAAGTTTTGAAGAAAAAAAACTTGGATGACGGACTTTTGATTTGCCCAGTCAAAATTTAATTCGGCTTCTGAATTATTGCTTTCTTTTAATGAAAAAATTTATGGACATGCCCTTTAATTTTCTCCATAATGAGAAATTTCTTTTGTTCTTATACTTTCTCTTTATGGAGTAGAAACTTTCTTTAGCACTTTTAAAGGGATTTGAACAACTTTTTGAGGGGTTTTTAAAAGTGATCATTAGAGTTTAGGCTTGGTTAATAATGAAGTTTCACTTTAATGATAATTTTTATTATTAGGAGTTGATCAATTAAACTCACAAAAAACTAGCTCAATTTCATTATTCAAGATCACCGATTAACGGAATTTTGGTCGAGGAAACTCTCCAAAGTAGACAGGAGGAAACTTGTCTAGATGGGAGAAACAGTTTTTTGAAGAGAAATGAATAGTTTTTCCCTACTAATGATGTTAAAAATAATTCTGCTGGCTTTGAATAATTTTCAATAAAAATAATGTGTGTTACAAAAATTAAAATCACTATTTATACAATGAAAATTGGTTCGATCAAATAAAAATTAACTCCGTTAAATCACGAATAATATTAGGCCATTTTTGCTTGAAAATTGATAAAAGATATTCAGCCGTAAATAAACTCGAATTTCCCCTTGCATTTCATAATGATTTCTCAATAAAGAAAAACAAAAGAGGGGGAAAAGAACAGCCCTTATTTGAAGGTTTAGTAATGTAATATTTTCCTTTGAATGGTTTTATGGTTTGATGAATTTATGGTTTGCCAATTAAAACCTTGGGGAAAAGGTTATTTTAAATTAATAAAATCTTTGAACATGAAGGTCTTTTGAAGAGTCTCTTCTCCTTCTCATGTTATTTCCCAATGAAAAATACAACAAAGGTTGTTCGAAGAGAAAAATAATCTGATCAAAGTGAGAATATGATTCATACAAACAAAACATTCGAGACCCCACACGCAAACGCCTTTTTTCTTTCAAAAGAAAGTCAATAAATCTTCATAGAATTTCAATCTTGGCCACAATAGAAACCCTCCTTTTTTGTTTATGACTTCTTTCTTTGTTTTTTTTAATATCTGAAAACTGAAGGAAAAAACTGTCGAAGAAATTTATGTAAAAAAATTTGAGAAAAAAAAATCTGGACAGGGAGGGAGCAATATTTAATCATGTCCCATTCAAATTAAACGAAAAAGAGGAATTTTTTGCCTCAAGGCAACGAAAAAAATTCATCTCTTTCTGAAGGGTCCCTTGCAGAAAATAGAATTTCAATGAAAAAATGGCTTTAAATTGGTCAATCTCCAAAAAACATTCAATCAGTTAACAAGATTTTTCCTGTTACAGTTCTCTGATTGAAAATGAAAAACCCAATTTACCTTAAAAATTAATTTCCTTCATAAATCTTCAATCAGAGGAATTTTATTAGAAGCTAAAACTCACCTTTGTAGCTGACTCTTTCCTACATTACTTTTGAAAATCCATTCCCCCTAGGTCTCATTCTTGCAAAATCAATGACAGAAACGGCTCTAAGCCTTTCTGACCCTCTTTTATATTTTACCGAAAGTGAAGAATAAGGCTTTATGTTTTGACCTGGTTAGTTCTCTTCAACCCATTTATAAGCAAAACCTATTGGTTCTCTCTCTTGGAGGTCTCAATAATCGAAAGAGAAAGCTATAGCTCATCTCATGTAATAAAGGGAAACCAACAGTTTCATTCTCTCAGTTGTTTCTTGATAAAGACAATCTTATCTTCAAGAGAAAATAAAAAGCAGGCTTATGTTAGAGGGTCTATTCGACTGAAATTGGATTTTCTGCTTATTTGAAGAAGGTAAGTATTCTTGTTTGATAATGAAAAGTTTAGAAGGGAGTTTAAGGAAAAGGTTTTAGGTTGAAAAAGAAAAGTTGAGTTCGAAAATTATTGATAAATTAAAATCAAAATTTAGTTGTAAGCGCAGTTGTTAAATTTCACAATAAAAATCTTGAGATGTGAGCCTGTGAAGTTTTAATTTAATTCGAAAAAAGAAAAATCTGTTTCATTTGTAACTGCTGGACCACAGGGGAGATTACGATATTTGAAAAGATTTTTTTTTTTGGTTTGATTTCTGAGTGAAAAAAAAATCCAATTTTTTTTTTCTGATCCTCATCTCTTATTCAAATTCTTTTCAAAATCATTCTTACTGTAAAAAATCCTTTATAATTTCAACAAAATAAATTTTTTGCAAATATTTTTCAGAACTCAAAAAATTTTCTTGTTCATTTTTTTTCAATGATAAAAATCATCAAAATTTCTTTTCTAATACAATTCTTTATAAAGCAAAATAAAAATCAGGATATTTTCCAATGCCCAAGAAAATAAAATTTCTCAAAGAAAAAAAACATACAACACATTATATTTACTTCTCAAATTTGATTTTATCTCACAATACTAAAAACTTCTCGAGAAGTTTCTTTCAAATAGCTCTTCAGCTTAAAATTTGACAAGACAAGATTCACTGGGAACACACTCAATACATTCTTAAACTCATTATCAACTTCCTTTACTCTTCTGAAAATCAAAAGCCAGGCCAATCCTGCTATCAACACAATTCCTATATCACTCCAAATACCAATCTTTCTGTTCTGATTCACGGCACTTTCAGCTCTCTCTTCAAATAAAAAGCTAAGACGAGCTGTAAGCTCAAGGTTTAAAATTTCTTCAGCTGTAACAGATGGTCCAACTTCCGAATTGATTTGACCAATCAGCTTATTCAAAACTGCCACTGATTTATTCGAAGCATGATAATCTCTCAATATTTGATTGGTATTATACTCGATATTGCTGATAATATTCAAGAAATTCACCGTCTTCCCAACGTTCTTTGGAAGCCCACAAAAATATGAAAGACCAGTTTCGGCCCCTTCTTTGGGACAAGTGTTTTCAAAAAGCAGCTTAAAAACTTGAGGGTCATAACTAGAATCTCCATCATTTGAGAACAATCCTCTTGAAATTTCATGAATAACGCCTTGAACTTGTTCCATGCTTTCCACCGCCTGGTCATAAGCAGGCTGATTTCTTATCATTCGCGAATTATCCACTGAAAAAATCTCTGCAAGAGAACTATAGCACAGGTACGTTTGAGACAAAATCCAAGAGGAGTAATACACCTGAGAGACTTTCTCATGGACTTCTGTGATTCTTCTTTTCAAAACAACTTTATATCCACTCAAAATCGCCATCAATAGCCCAATAAAAATCGCCAGTTTCAGTCCATATAAAATATATTTTCTCGTGATAGCTTGAAGTTTGACTTCTCTTATAATCTTTTTAGCAAGAGACTTTGGGTCCAATACTAGTCTATATTGTCTCTGGTTCAAGTCTTCAGACTCCAGGTCATCTAAATTTCCCTCGCCCTTCATTACTGAATTTCTAAATTCGATCAGATTCTCCAACAATTCTTTCACAATTTCAAGGTCCAAATTTGCAAAGGCCAGCATATTTTTCTTTATTCTCACAAATTGAACCCTCAAAAGTAAAACTCCAATAACCTGAATCATCAGTAGCAGCCCCAGACCAACATAATACTTTGTCAATAAAAAGTTCTCAGTCTCACTTCTGAAGATTTTCAGCGAGTTTAGAAAGATAGAAACAGTTCTTTCGCTGGTCAAAAGCAAGTCATTTAGCGAGTTCTTCAATAAAAAATTCATACTCACAATTGCTTCAGTTAAATTATTAGCCCAAATCTGACCTATTCCACGGGCTACCGTCTCAGCAATCGCACCCGCAGCTTCAAAATTCGTCATATTCATATAATTCGTAGCGTTATCAGGATCGTCGTATATTCTCACATTCCTTTCAAAAAGTCTTTCGCGGTCTTCATTGCTCTCAAGAAAGCCTGTAGCTTGAAGAAGTTTACTGTTACTTTGTAAAAGAATGGAGCTTCCCAATTGGATAATTGGATGTGCGGAGACATCAGAAGGGATGTAATTGAACTGTTTATAAAGTTTCAGTAAATAAACTTCGTATTTTGCGATGCCTTGTAAACGAAGTAGGTAATAGTTTCGTACTTGAGCTGCTTCGATAACGTCTTTCTTTTCACTGATTTCTTCAAAGTTCTCTCCCATTTCAACTTGGCAATTAATCTGCAAAGCCAAAATGATTGTGAAAATTGCCAACATTAACCAAATCATCCAAATCACATCTTTTGGATAGTACTTGGTCTTTAGTGCTGCTTGGTATGAAGAAGAAATTCTCCAATAATTACTCTTTTGAGAACTTCGACTTCTAAAAGAAGAAGCTCCATCGTCTATTTTGTCTCGGACTGGCTTAAATTTCCTTGGACTTTGCTCCAAATTATTAGAGCTATTTCTTGTACTTTTGAGCAATTCTCGATGACTTGTCATAAAAGGATCTTGGCCAGTGGTGATTTTTTCAGGTTGATCTTCCGCTTCAGTATTGCGAGAAAGAGGCCTGCTGTTAAAGTGATATTGCTCGATGTTAATATTATTCTCTTGCTTTTCCTCCATCTCATTAAAATTCTCTGAACATTCCGATATTAAAATTTCAGTTTTTCGATGATTCTGATAAGCCAAATCTTCTTCCTCTTCTTCCAGAATGCATATCTTCAACACGATATTACAATAATTTCTTTCTTCAATCTTGCAAGAATAACCCAAAGAATCCATCAAAACTACATCTTCGTCAGAGTCTTTATTCTTCCTTGAGGAATTCATTTTTGCAAGTCGTTTTGATAAATTCCCAAGCTCTACTCCATTCTTCTTCTTACCTAAACCCAGTAATCCCAGCTTCTTTCCGATCCTCTTTGTAAAGCCTTCTATCTCTCCAATTTCATTCAAAATCAACAAATCTCTTTTTGACTGGAAGATTGGCCTCAATACAACATCAAAAAGAAACCCTTGATGCATCAGTGGATGAATTCCCAAACAAAGATCCACCTCAATAATATACCCTTCTCTATGTCTTACAAAGGCTTGAAACACATTTTCTGCGAAATTTGTAGTGCTTCCTTCAATCAAATCAACAAAAGATTTCTGCAAGATCGAAGGGAAAATCATTGAAATATTCTTGCCAGTTAAAGCTCCAGGACCCCATCCAAGCATCGTTAGAGCAGAATTAGAGCAATATTGAATCTGTCCAAGATTTTCTTTATGCCCAGAGATCACAAGAGAGACATTTTTCGGGTCATAAAGATTATCTGCATTTATATGAAGACTTGTAAGACTTTTCTGCAGTTTTACAATCTTTTGGTTGAGAATTTTAGAAGATTTATTATAGTCTCTAATGGAATGCTGAGCTGTCAAATAATATCCTTGTAAGAAAAAATAAGGGTCCAGATATCCTTCAGGAAAATTCTTTGATATTGAAAGGATTTCTTTATTCAGCATTTTTCTTTGTAAAACGAGCTTTTGGCTCATGTCATAAATAACAGAAACATCTGCTTGGTCCTTTATATATTCTTGGTAGATTTTTGTCTGTAAATCGATCTGCTTGAAAACTTTATTTTGTAGTTTCGAAAAGGCCATTTTGCTATGAACAAAACTCTTTAGATCAATTTGTGTCGGACTTGAAATTTCGTTTGTTTTCTTTAAACTATTCTCAAGGTCTCTCTTTAATAGGCAAACAGACATGCTAATATTTTGATTCTTTCTATTCTCGATCTTTGTCAAAAGTTTGATAGCATGCTCAAAATTCTGGAGTTTCTTTCCATGATAATAAGCAGTGTGTAATTTTATCAAATCATTTTGTGGAAATTTCTCACAAAGACTCTCCAAATATTTCGTTATAATCTGAGACTTTATTGGTACCTTATCTGTCATACCAAAGATCTTTTCAAGACTTAAAGTGCCTGAAATAGACAATAAATAGGCCAAATCATTTGGCATTGGATTATTCGCTTTTCTTTTTGTTAGAGTCTTGTCAAAATATTTCATCACTGAAATTTTATAGAGCATTTTCTCAGGAGAAGACTCATTCTCTTTCGCCAAAATTTCAAGCAATTTTCCATCAAGAAAAGACTTCACCAGATAGCCTACCACAGGGCTTAAAACTCCAAAGACAAGCAGAGTTGTATCAACTCCAAATCTATTCACAGGGCTTTTAGAGACAACTATGGCTCTTATTACAAGTATCACATTCAATAGTGCCACCAATGCCAATAAATATCCTTTAAAATAAAGTCCCTGAATATTCTGGCTCACAAATCTCGTAAAATGCAAATACAATGAGATCCCACAAAAGAACAAACTTGTCAATGTCACAGCCCACATCTTCCCCTCTTGCGGTAAAAACTGCAAAATCAAAAGAGCAATTTTATGAACAACAATGACCAAATCCACAGACTTGCTATTCACCGCCAGAAGCGATCGATTCGGCAATAAATTTGTCAATAACAAAATCAAGCCAATCACTATTCCCGTTCTCAATATACCCAATAAACTGGAGCCTATCGTACAAGCCAGTTTATTTATTCCACCCTCATTGATATTATCCTCCCAAGCCAGTAAAACCATCCTTGAAAAAACCGAAACTGCCCCAAAGAACGTGACTGGAGCCAAAGTATGAAACTCCCAGTTTACCAGAGCAATCAGTCTTTTGTTAAAAGGAGCTCGTTTGGTCGCGTAAGTGACTGCATAGATGATCAAACTGACCTTTATCACGCAAAGAATGACCATAAAGCCTACAATACACCAAGAGAGTTCAGTTCTTGTGGTAAAATTCAGAAGCCAGCCAGGGCTGAGAATCTTAGCGAAAAGCAATATGGGTTCAATCAAGTTCTTTTCTGAAGAGAAATCAAGGGTGTTATCCCAGCGGTTTGTTTGGAGAAGGAGCTCGGAGAATAGTTGAAAGCACTGAATGAATATGAGGGATAGTTCGAATAAAGGAGAAAGTTTGAGTGGGTGGAAAACTTTACGAGCGAGTTTTTGAGTGAGGGATTGGTGATGGGAAAAGAGAGAGTTTGTGGAGATTTGGGAAGGGAAAGTATTTTGTTGGGAAGATGTCATTATAATTTGTGAAAGTCCCAAAAAGTTTTAATTTTTATTGGCTTGATTCCATAACTGGTTTATCAAAGAATAAACTCACTTTTTTAATGGCTGTTGCACGAAAACTTTTTGATCTATCGAATTCCAAGGTTTAAAAATAGAAACTTTTTTAATTCAAAAGTTATCTTTTCAAAAAAATTAACTAAAATTTTTTGTAGGTCACATCAACTCTCCAATAATTCAGCTTTCCTCAAGTTCAATGGAAAAATTTGGAGTTCTATGAAGCCTCTGGTGGTTCGTTTTCAGTTTTTAAAGTTTTAGAGCACCATAATGATTCGAATTTCAGCCCTCTTTTTTAATGTTATCTTATTTTGTTCAGAATTTTTAATTTCAAGTTTTCCAATTAAAATTAAAGGCTTTCCCTGTTTACTCAAGAAGGCCAATTCGTTAAGAATACTGGCTTTCACCTAACCATGAGCCAGTTTAGTGCCATTTTGAAACACAGGAAATCGACTTGTTTCTTCAAAAAAGACATTTTCTCTTTTGTAAAATCATTATTTACTCATTCAGACTCTTTTTGAAAGAATTAAAGTCAGGACTTTTACATAATAACTGGCTCAACCAGAGAAAAACCGAATTTCTCAATTCAAACAAAATCTCTATTATCTTCTCATTGAGATTCATCTAGAAAATTTAGTCCTGATAACCTCCTTATCTTTCCCTTCACTTTAAAGAGGACTGCTTAATTCAACACTTTTCAAAAGACACCAGAGGAGTGACTTCCTTCTTCCAGTTTAATGAAAATTTTCATTCAAAGAAACCTAGAGCTTTTAAAGAAGTAATTTGAGAGCTTGAAAAATATTAATTGTAAGAAAAGAAAGGATTTCCAAATCAAAAAAGCTTTAATCAACCAACAAAATTTCCTCAAAAATCAAACTTTATGAACCAAAAACCCATCAAGTTATTTCATTTATTTGTTTATCCCTCCCTTTAACTTTCTCATTCGATTTGAACGCTTGTTTTGACTAACAAAAAGCCTTAAAACTTGGATAACTACTGGACTTTCTCTCTCTGGATAAACCTTTGTTTTCCTTTATTTCTTTGAAAATAATGAATAAAAATTAATTTCTTTAAACTGAAATTCAAATAAGTTCACTTAAAATTCAAACTCAGCCGCAGATTTATGATAACGAAAACTTTCTTGCTAAAAACTTTTCAATGAACTCTCGTTAGCCTTTTTGCCGAAAGCCAATTTGAAAATTTAATGAAAACCTCAAAATCAAAGAGAATGATTCGAATTGTTTGTTAGATTATTTTCCCAAAGATGTGCGAATTCAGTTTTGATTTTTGAATGGAAGAAATGTTCACAAATTAAAAATTAATTTGCCTCAAAGGTAATGGTGATGAAAACCGAATATTTGAAATTATAAAGGCTTTGAATTGAAAGAACCTCAATTACGGATCCAGCCTTAACTTTTTACACGCCAACCCTTTCGGAATTGAAAAAAGCTGTGATTTTTCTGCTGGACTGGATGTTCTCTTGACAGAAACAATGTTTGCTAAAGAAAATCTCCATTGAAAAAAAAATGATATTTAATAAATTCTTTGCAAATTTTCGAAATCAAAGGAGTGCCAGAAACTCAGTATGTGAATTAATTGATAAGAATTGAGTTGAGAAAAAGTTTTCCAATTTATTTTTCAGGAAATTCCTCCTTTGGGGAGGACCTTTTTTTTGTTGTTGCAAAATTCCAAAATATTAATAAAAAAAAAATTTATTTTGAAAGTGATGATTTTGGTAAATTTTTATCTTGAGTTTTCATTGAGAGAATGGGTCAATATGATGATCTTTGAGGAGAAAATTGTCAAAAAAGATCAAATAAAATTTTTGGATGTAAAGCAAAAAAGGTGAAGTTGAAGGAATTCTTGAAAGCAGACTTTGATTAAATTATCTTTTCTAATTTGTTCACGCCAAACACAGAATTTCCTCATATGATTCTTCTGGTTGTAAAGCATGAAAAGGGAGGGATTTCGCCAGCACTGTTATTCCTATCTCTTAATTGGAAAAGAAAGTTTCGAAAGAAAAAATTCAATTCAAATTTATTTTTCCTTGAAGAAAAAATTGGGAGAAATGGAAAAGCTCGAAATTTACTGGTCTCAGATCATATTCTAAATTTTTTCAACAGAAAAAAAAAATTCAAGAAAAATTTTTGACGAAATTTCTCAATACAATAAAAAACAAAACATACAACAAAATTTATTTCAACAAGGAAAAAACTCTTTTCATAAAAATACATATCAAATATTAATTTCTCACAAAATAACTTATCATCTATGTTATCTTGTAAAAACACTGAAAACTTCACTTGAAGTCTCCTTTAAATAATTCTTGAGCTTGAAATTCAGCGTAACCAGACTAGCTGGAAACACGCTCAACATACTCTTAAACTCATTATCTGCTTCTCTTACTCGCCTGAATATCAAAAGCCACACTAATCCTGCTATCAATACAATTCCAACATCAATCCAAATTCCGATCCTTTTGTTCTGACTCCGGGCGTTTTGAACATTCTCTTCAAATATAGTACTGAGTCAAGCCGTCAGCTGATTGTTTAAAATTGTTTCAGCTGAAACAGATGGCACAATATCCGCATTTATTTGATCGGCCAAAGCGTTCAAAAATTGCGCCGATTTATCCGAAGTATTGAACTTTCGTAGCACCTGGTTTGTATTACTGTCAAGTCAGGACTTTTTCTCTTTGAAAAACAATACTTATGGTCTATTCTACTGAATATCACATTTCACCCACCTTTTCTTGGCTTAGCAAAGATATCAATTTGTCTTTTGATTGGCCTGTTAGAGCTCATTTGGGAAAAATCGATTTTTGAGTTTTGAATGGAAATAATATAAACAAATTAAAAATTAATTTGCCTCAAAAGTAACTATGATGAAAATCGAATATGTGAAATAATAAAGCCTTTTCATTAAAAGAACCTTAATTATTAATCCAGCCTTTCTATTTGATCTCGCGTCAATACTTTAGGACTCACTAAAGACAATACTTCTCCCTCCGAAAAAAATTTCTCTTGAAACAAAAAAGATTCTGAAGAAATTTTCAAAAAGCTTTAAAGAAAAAAAATTACAAAAAAATTTTCAAGAAAAATCATGAAATAAAAAATCATTGAAAAAATTCTCAAAAATTTTCTACGTCGAAAAAAAAGTTCTTTTCGGAATATTTTTAGAATAAAAATACGCCATTACATTTCTCAAAAGAATTTTAACAATTTATATAATTTAAAAATCTCAAAAAAGAAGAAAGTTATTTTTTCTAACCTAAAAAGTGAAAATAAATATCCATCAAAAAATTCTTTTTCTGACTCAGAGCCTTCCGAAACATTTCCAGCTGATTTATTTCTTACTTCCAAATATTAAACACTTCACTCGAAGTTTCTTTCAAATAATTCTTTAGCGAAAAATTTGACAGCACAATATTCGCTGGAAAAACGCTCAACACATTCTTAAACTCATTGTCCACCTCCCTTATTCTCTTTACCACAAACAACCACATCAACCCTGCCATCAACACAATTATCACATCAATCCAAATTCCCATCTTTGTATTCTGATCAATTCCAACCTCAACACTTTCTTCAAATAAAAAGCTTAACCTTGCAGAAAGAAGCTGATTAAGAGATTCTTGAATAACTAGCGGCCGTAGAAACCCAATATTCGCTTGATGACTCAACTCTATCAAGGCTGCAGTGGTTTTATTTGACTCGCTGTATTTTTGCAATAGCTGATATGCTATGTATTCTAAACCACCTACAGTGCTCACGAAATTGATATTATTGTCATTGATTTGCATCATAGCACAAAGCTCAGCTGCGGTTGTATTTGCAGGGACTTGAGAACAGCCGTCTCCATAAAGAATCTGTGAAACATCAGGGTCATTTTCGGCGAAATATCCATCGGATACTTTCAATACAATCCCTTTAATATTCTCAAGGCTTTCCTGAGCTTGATCATAAACAGGCTGATTTCGAATCATGGAATCAGTATCTGGAGAAAAAAGGGTCAATAAAGAGTTGAAACAGAGATTTAGCTGTGATGACATCCATGCGGAATAATGGGCTTGATAAAGTTTATCTTGAATTGTGTGAGTTCTTTCATGCAATAAGACTTGATATCCACTCAATAAGCCTATGACTATTCCAGTAAAAATCGCAAGTTTGACCCCATAGAAAATATATTTTCTCGTTATTGTGTGATAATTTACCCCTCTAGAAGTCTCTTTTGCGATAAATTTCTTCGGCTCTTGGAGTAATGACTGTTCTTGTTCATTGAGATTTTCTGGTTGCTCCTTTTCAAAATAAGTTTCATCTTCAACAGAATGGCGAAATTCAACAAGATTATTCAGAATTTTCTCGATATTTGCTGAATCTAAATGTCCAAATGAAGTGATGTTTTTCTTCATTTTGACATACTGAACTCTCGTGAGAGATACTCCCATCCCAAAAATAGCTACCAACAATACAATGCATACGATTGATATTGTAAATAAAACTACATGCGTATCACTTTCTAGACTTTTTAACGAGTGAAAAAACACGTCGACAGTCCTTTCACTTGCTTGCAGTAAATCATTCAACGAATTTTTCAGCACAAATTCAAATTCCTCAACCGCCTCAGAGGTCTGATTCGCCTTTATATTACTAAATGCACGACCGATCGCCTGAGTCAACACAGTTACAGCTTTAAAATGAGTCAATTCTATGTAATTCTCACTCAAACTATTATTACTGTCCAAGTCATAGATTTTCACATCTTTGAGGAAAAGGCTTGTTTGATCTTCATTATGATGAAGAGAAGATGTGACTTCAAGAAGATTTTCATTGGTTTCTTCAAAGAGACCAGTTCTCCTTGCGATTATTTGTAAAATGGGCACTCCAGATTTAAAGTTCTTTGTCCAATCAAAAGGAGTGAAAGACTGCACATAATATCTGATAGAGTTTGTCAGTTCTATCAAATAACCATTCCTCAGCTCTGCCACTTCAATAATCTCTTTCTTATTTTTCATTTCTTTAAGATTATGACTCATATTTGCTTGAAGGTTAATCTGAAGACCCAAAATAATGATAAAAATTATCGCAATAAATCTCGAAGCATAACTAATGTATTTTGGGTAATATCTCGTCTGTAGCGCTTCTTCATAAGCCCGAGACATTCTTTGATACTGACTTCTTTGTGAATACCAACTTTTCAAAGAATGACTTCCAGTGTCCAGCTGTTCTATTATAGGAATTTCAGTTTTTTCCTCTTGAGATTTTCTAGGAGAGCTTTCTCCTTTTATATCTTGAGGACTTCTCAACAGATGACGTTGGCTTGATTGATGGAAAAGACTTCGAGAAGAGGCGAGAATTTTTGGACTCTTCTTCATATTCCTGATTTGCTTTTCATTGATGATATCAAAATTTTCAACTCCTTCTTCTTCAGTCTTTCCGACAAATTCTTGTAATTTTGTTTCATCTTCTTC
>PJUD01000724.1_pt1 | contig 13991 bp, 7 predicted proteins | sample 1512341 | NCBI WGS metagenome assembly PJUD01 (sample SAMN08177675, study PRJNA422409) | Feces metagenome, whole genome shotgun sequencing project. | isolation source: Chicken feces (3) enriched on wood chips: beechwood xylan treatment | host: Gallus gallus | place: USA: Madison | collected 2015-01-15 | reverse complement strand
GCAGCCAGCTGCGAATACATCTGCCGCCGCGAGCCAATCTGCTATCCCGGGCGGAGCCGTCGCGGGAGCCTATGCGAACGGACCGCGGGATGCCGGGGAAGTCGAGGCGTTTCTCGATGCTTTCTTCGCTCGGGATGCCGTCAAACAAAGAGCGGGAGCCGTCGCAGTATCCGTCGTCCAAGACGGAAAAACGCTCGTCTCCAAAGGCTACGGCATTGTCGACCAGGCCTCGCAAACGCCGGTAGACGCCGAACGCACCGTTTTTCGAATAGCCTCCGTTTCCAAAGTCTTTACGGCAGTCGCCGCCCTGCAGCTCGTCGAACAAGGAAAAATTGCGCTCAAGGACAATATTGAACCCTACTTGGACGGATACAAAATAACCAATCCGTTCGGCAAGCCCGTCACAATCGAACATTTGCTCACCCATACAACGGGCTTCGAGGCGCGAGAGCCTTCCGATGCCAGCTATGTGACCGATCCTTCCCTCAAGCCCGTTTCGTTAAAAGAAAGCATCTTCGAGGTATTCCCTCCTGTCGTACGCGAGCCCGGCACATCGTATATGTACGATAATTTCGCGTCGAGACTGCTCGGCTACATCGTCCAGCAAGCAAGCGGGCAGCCCTTCGGAAGTTATGTGCAGCAGCATATATTCGAGCCGCTCGGCATGACCTCCAGCAGCTTTACCTTGACGAAAGAGCTGGCCGACCGAATGGCGGTTTCCTACGACCCGGCGAACGATGCGCTCCCGCTGTACGACCTATCTCCGCGCGAGTGGCCCGAGGGAAGCCTGCTATCGACAGCCTCCGATATGGCCTTATTTATGCGAGCCTTCCTGAACGGCGGGCGCACGGCCGACGGCAAGACGATCCTTTCGCCGGAATCGGTGAAGGCCATGTCGACCTATCGGGTGTCCATCCATCCGGCTATGCCGGACATGACCTACGGCTTTGAATCGCCTGTCGAACCGGCCAAAGCCATCGGCGAACGAGTCATCTCCAAGGGCGGCGATATTCTCGGCTTCAGCTCGCTGCTATGGCTGCTGCCCGACCGCAGAACGGGCGTCTTCGTCACGTACAACGCCAACGACGATTTACGCAGCGAGCTGTTCGCCGCGTTCATGGATCATTATTACGCCGATCGTCAAACGACCTTCGAACAGGAAGGCTTCAAACCTCAATCGAAGGCGGCTCTTGCCAGGTTCGAAGGCTTGTACTCCGATTTGCGGGTCAAGTTTCTGACCCGGGTCGAAGCGACGGGCGACGGCAGCCTGACAGTAAGCGACATCACCGGCAGCCATTCGTTGAAGCAGGCGAGCAAGCTATTGTTCGTGGACGAGCTGGGGAATCCGCTTGCCTTTAAGCAAGCGGTCGACGGCCGCATCACAGACCTGAAATACTTGAATTTGTTCAGCTACGCGGCTAAATTGCCGGAGGTTCGCCGAAGCTTTCCGGACATCGCGGCCGATCATCCTTACGCCCCCTACATTTCTGCTCTGCAATCGCTCGGCTTGCTGCAAGACGATCCGACCAAGTCTTTCGAGCCGCAGCAATTCGTCACGCGGGGAGCCTTTATCCATGCGTTTAACGCCATATGGGGCATTCAACCGTCCTCGCATCCGTCGTCGTTCACAGACATAGACGGCTCACCTTATCGAGGAGATGTGCAAGCCGCCTTGGAGTCCGGTCTGGTGAGCGGAACGAGCAACGGCTTGTTCGAACCGAACCGCCCGATTCGCCGCGAAGAAGCAGCCGTGATCTCCTTCCGTTTGCTGGCGGGCAATGGAATTCGGGTGCCGAACGACAGCGTCCCGCTTGCACCCGGTACGTCGGAATGGGCGGTCGAGGCGGTCAGTTCCGTCGTAAGCTGGAAGCTACACGGACCGGAAACGGTCGAATCGAAGGGGACGACCGATTATGGCTCGAAGCGGGCATTGAACAAGCAGGAGATGGCGGCGCTCCTATTCGCGATGCTGCTGCCCAGCGAATAGACCGAACCGGAATACAGGGAAGCCACGGGAGTGGTTTCCTTATTTTTTTTCGTGCGAATCATTGATAATATAGGAATGTCGATGCCGCTGGCAGTCGGGAAGGAGCTGGGGTCATAATGGATATGAACATCTTTATTATCGAGGACGATGCCGCCATTTTTCGGTCGTTGAAAGAACGATTGGAGCAATGGTCCTTTCGCGTCTCGGGACCGGACCGGTTTGACGATGTGATGAGCGCATTGATTGCCGCACGGCCCCAATTGGTCCTCATCGATATTCAGCTTCCGATGTACGACGGCTTTCACTGGTGCCGCGAAATTCGAACGATATCGACAGTGCCGATTCTGTTCCTGTCCTCGCGCGATCATCCTCTGGATATGGTGATGGCGATGAATATGGGAGCGGACGATTACATTCAGAAGCCGTTTCACATGGACGTGCTGATGGCCCGGATTCAGGCGATTCTGCGCAGAACGTACGCCTACGGGGACGAAGCGGCCGATCTGCTTGAATGGAACGGCGCCATCCTCGAGATGAACCGCGGTCTGATTCGCAAGGACGGTCACGAGGTCATGCTAACCAAGAATGAGTTCTTCATCCTCGCCGTGCTCGTCAAAGCGAAGGATACGATTATCTCCCGTCATGACTTGATTCGCAAGCTGTGGGATGACGAACGTTTTGTCAATGACAACACGCTGACGGCGAATATGACCCGACTTCGCCAGAAGCTGGCGGCTATCCATCTGGAGGATGCCATCGTAACGAAGAAAGGGCTTGGCTACATGGCGGCTACGCTATGAGGGGGAGCGACTTGTTACTCCGTTATATAGCTGACAGAATCAGCTGGATTGTCTATTACCTGCTTAGCTTGCTCTTCGCAGATTTGTTGATCTGGCTGGACAACGGCATTGCAATTCGGGCCGAGTCGCTGCTTTATTTGAACCTGCTGCTCCTGTTGTCCATGATCGTCTTTCTTGGATGGCGTTATCGTAAAGAAACGGCCTATGCGCGGTCGCTGGAGAAACTGGCCGACGAGATGGCGGAAGATTGGACGGACGCGCTGCCGCCTGCCCGCTTTCATCACGAAGCGGCAACTCATCGGCTGCTGCTCGCCGCAGGGCAATTGCATCGGCAGCAGCTTGCGGACAGCCGCACGGCGCGGAGGTTGGAACAGGAGTATGTCGCCGCCTGGGTTCATGAAGCGAAAGCGCCGTTGACCGCCATGAAATTAACGATTGACGCTAACCGAAGCCTTCCGGTCATCCGCACCGTCGAATCGGAATGGCTGCGGATTCATCTGCTCATCGACCAGCAGCTCTATATTTCGCGCTTGCCGACGCTGGAGACGGATTTCGTACTGGAGAAAGCGGGCATCCAGCAGCTTGTCGCCCTGGAGGTCCGCGAGCTAACCTCCTGGTGTATGGAAAAGAACATAGCCGTCGAGTTTGAAGGAGACGAGGCTTACGTAGCAACCGACCGCAAGTGGTGCCGGTTCGTCATTCGGCAATTGCTTACCAACGCGGTTAAATACAGTCCTCAGGGGGGAATAATCCTGGTGACGACAACCGTCTCGCCGAACGGCCACGTTCGTTTAACGATCAAAGACGAAGGTCCGGGCATGGCCGACCATGACTTGCCGCGCATTTTCGATAGAGGGTTTACTGGAGACAATGGAAGACTGCAGAATGCCGCGACCGGACTCGGACTCTACTTGGCGCAGACGGTGGCGAGCAAGCTCGGGATTCATTTGGCGGTGCGGTCCGCGCTGCATGAAGGTACGGAGATGGACATGGTCTTCGCTTCGCCCCATGCCTTCGGAGAAATTCGGACATGACGGCCTCCATTATGACAAGATTGTCACCTTAACTCTCCCGCTTGTCATCTGTTCCGAGCGACGGGCGCAATCCGATTCCCTACAATGAAGGATAGATCAGAGCGGGAGGTTATCATCTATGAGTGCTAACGATATTCAAAAAACCGTGCTGCATGCGCAGCAAGTCCGTAAATCGTACGGATACCGAGGCAATGTCCAGCAGGTGCTGAAGGGCATTGACCTAAGGGTGATGGAAGGGGAATTCGTCGGAATTATGGGCCCTTCCGGCTCGGGGAAATCGACGTTAATCAATGTGCTGGCAACGATCGATAAGGCGACGGAAGGAAAAATCGTCGTCGAGAATTCCGACATCTCGACGATGAAGAGTTCCGAATTAGCCGGCTTCCGGCGCAACAGACTCGGGTTTATCTTTCAGGATTACAATTTGCTGGACACCCTGACGGTCAAAGAAAACGTCATGCTCCCCGTCACGCTCGGCAAGTCGAACCGAGCGGCAGTGGAGGGCGCATTTCAGGAGATGGCTTCACAGCTCGGCATTCTGGACATCGCTCATCGGTATCCGCATGAAATTTCCGGCGGCCAGCGGCAGCGAACGTCCGCGGCGCGGGCGTTGATCCATAAGCCGGCTATCGTCTTCGCGGACGAGCCGACAGGCGCGCTCGATTCGAAGGCCGCCTCCTCGCTGCTCGGCACGATGGAGCAATTGAATCGGAATCGCCGCATTACGATCATGATGGTAACGCATGACCCGGTCGCATCAAGCTACTGCAGCCGCGTCGTATTTTTGAAGGACGGCTTGCTTTATTCCGAGCTGTATCGCGGCAGCAAAACGCGGCAAGCTTTTTTTAACGACATCATGAATGTTCAAGCCGTGCTCGGAGGTGACCACATTGACGTTGTTTGAACTGGTCATCCGCAGCATGCGCAAAAATATGAAGCAGTACTATTTGTACTTTTTTGCGCTTATGATGAGCACGACTCTGTACTTCGTGTTTGCCTCCTTGCAGAACGATACGACCGTCCTGGCCGCAACCTTCGGAGACGTCCAATTTGCCTCGCTGTTCCAGGCGTCGGGGGTATTGCTGCTTGCGATCGTCGCCATCTTCATGCTCTATGCCAGCCGCATTTTTCTGAACAGGCGCAGCAGGGAAATCGGCCTTTACCAACTCATAGGCTTAACTCGCAACAAGGTCTCGCTGCTGCTTATGAGCGAGAACATCCTACTCGGGCTGGGGGCGCTGTCGCTCGGGATAGTCGTCGGCGCGCTGATGTCGCGGCTTTTCTTGCTCATTCTGATGAAGCTGATCGGGATCCAGGGCGTTGTTTCGCTTACCTTCTCCCTCTCGGCTGCCCTTCAAACCGTCTACGTGTTCGCCGCGCTGATCGGACTTACCCTCCTTCAAATGCTGTACCATGTGTATCGCGCGACGCTGCTCGAACTGTTCAATGCGGATCGGCAAAGCGACCATCCGCGACAGCAAAGCCAGGCGTTGTCCGCCGCGATGGGACTGCTCAGCCTAGCGTTGATCGCGGCCGGTTACTGGTTGTCCGGCAAGCCGTCCGGCGACCGCCTGCTCCTGCAAATCGCGATCGTACTCTCCTCCACCATTCTTGGAACCTATTTGCTGTTTCGCGTGACGATCGGCTGGTTGTTCGACCGATATAGACGGAGCAAAAACGGACAGCTCGGATTGAAAAACAGCTTAGCGCTGGCCCCGATTATGCATCGGTTGAAAGCGAACGCGAATTCGCTTACCCTGATTACCGTCCTGTCCGCCATGACGCTGACGATGGTCTCCATCGCCTACTCGCTTTACTATTCGGCGGAGAAAGAATCCCGAGCTATGCTGCCGTACGATTTCATCTTCGAAAATAACGTGCAAGCAGCCGGTGCGTTCCATGCCGATCTGGAGAAGGCGGGGATTGCCTTTCTTCAAAACCCGCTTGAGGCGCTCCGGCTGGAAGGCGTTATCGGCAACGAGAAAGCGGCTGGAAGCAGCAGCCTCCTGCTGCTTCCAGCAGAACGATTGCAGCAGAGCGGAGTCGATGTTGTCATGCCGCAGCAAGGCGAAGCGATCTGGTACAAAGGACAGCGGAAAGCGCTGGACGAGAAGACGGACGAGTCGGCTTTCCCGCTCACGGTCGAATTGGAAGACGGCCTTGGCATTCAAGTTGCGAGCAGCGTGGATCGTTATGCCATGAACTTTAGCGTGAGCGGCCGTCAGTTGGTTGTGCCGACGGCGACTTTGCAAAGTATTCGCAGCCAACTGCCCCTAAACTCGGATGCATTCGTCACTCTGGACGCGTACCGGATTGCGGAGAAGGGCGATCTCGCAGCGGCATCGGAGCTGTATGCCAAGCACATAAAGGCAGAGAAATCCGGGTCCGACTTTTACGTCTATTCCCAGGCATCGCTCCGAAAATTCGGACTGATGATTTTTACGGCGGGCTTTCTCGGCCTTATTTTCCTGATCGCGACAGGCAGTATCTTGTACTTCAAGCAGATGACGGAGGCGGAGCAGGAGAAGCAAAGCTTTACGATTCTGCGGCAGCTCGGGTTCGGCGAACGTGAAATTATGGGCGGCATTCTCCGCAAGCAGCTGTTCGTGTTCGCGATTCCGCTGGCAATCGGACTTGTCCATTCCATCTTTGCCGTCAAGACAGCCGCGGCGCTGACATTGTCAAATATCGCTTTTCCAGCCGCTGTCGCCATGGCCGTCTACACGCTCATCTACTTCACGTTCGCCGCCCTCACCGCACAATATTATCGGAGGATTGTCGGTTCGGCGTTGTTCCGTCCATAACAGAAGCAATAACGGGGCGTGTTTTGCCACTTATCACGTTATTGTAACGAGGGGAACATGATTCTCAAAAATATCCGAATTACGAAACAGTTCTACCGGGGTCATATTGGCATACTTGCGGAACTCCCGGTACATATGGGATTGATCATAGTATCCGCTGGAGAGAGCCATATCCACACTCGGGTTTACCTGCTCTTGCCTAATCATTCGAAATGCAAGCCGGAATCGCGCAATGCTTCCATAATTTTTAGGCGTCAGTCCTACCTCTTCCTTGAACACACGAATAAATCGTTCCGTACTCAGATTGGCCATGTCGGCGATCTCGGCAATGGAAGGCGCGGTCGTGGGGGAACGCTCGAACATTTGCAGCGCATAAGCTACGGCTGGATGTCCTTTCGGATCCCTCATTTTCTTCTCCAGACCTTGCAGCAAGTATTGCTCAACGATTTGAAACCGTTCCTCCGCCCTAGAAGTCTCTTGCAGCCTTTCCCGTAAGTCCGCCACTCGGGAAGATCGGCCCAAACCATACTCAAGAGGCATGTCGACATCCCGTAGCGAGCCTATCAGATTACCGAGAAAAGGCAGCGCTCCTCCCGGTTTGAATTGAATGCCCATACAGGATTCTTGGCATACCGTGTCCAGGTAGTAGTAGGACGACCGCGGACCAGCGATAATACTGCCGGGCAGAAGCATAGGACGATCCATCCGATTACTCTCAAACACTCGGATCCGATCCTCTTTAAGATTAATAATCCATGCCAAAGAGGCATCGGGAAGTTTCAATTCAAACCGATGGCTGGGGTGGTAGCCTTCGCATATCCACAACTTATCAATCCATCTTGCTAAAATAGGTCCGGGTTTGCGAGCATAAAATTTCAAGCAATCCCTCCTAGACTTAAAAGAATACCGATGCCAAGATTATACCAGCTAATTCTACGAAATGAAGATCAACTTTATACAATACGTTCCGATTTGGAGAGGGCTATACTGATTAGGAAACGATAATTCATTAAAATTGAGGAGGACAGGCAATGACAACAACTTATAGACCGCAAGGATATTCCACTGTTACACCGTATTTCATCGTCGCAGGAGCAGATCGATTTATTGAATTTCTTAAAAATTGCTTTGATGCCGAGGAGCTGGAGAAGCATACCCGGCCCGACGGAAGCATTCAACATGCCGCGCTTCGCATCGGAGACTCCATCATAGAGATCGGCGGAGGAACGAATAAGGATTTTCCGCCGATGAAAAGTGCGATCCATCTCTTTGTGGAAGACGCAGACGAAGTGTACAACCGGGCTTTGCAAGCGGGAGCGCGTTCCTTGTACGAACCGCAAGATCATGATTATGGGGAACGCTCGGGAGGCGTGGAGGACCCTTTCGGAAACCACTGGTATATCGCCACGAATATTAGCAGGTAACGATAAAAATCCCTTCCTAACATCGAAGCTCTTGTTAGGAAGGGATCTTAAATTTTTTAAATCAAGTCCGATGTTTGCAAAAGTCTTTGAATAATAGTGGCGACCTCAGCTCGGGTAATATGCGCTTTCGGCGCAAGCTTGTCTGCGCTTCGTCCAGATACAAGGCCGGCCTGCACGCTGTCTGCAACGCTGCTGAGTGCCCAGGCGGATACGTTGGACGAATCTTCAAACGGACGAAGCGTTGCCTCTTCGGCTTGAGCGGACAGCTTGGCCTTCAGTCCGGTAATCGTCATCGCTCTGGCGAGAATCGTCATGGCCTGTTCTCGAGTAAGCTTGTCGTTCGGTCGGAACGTGCCATCTTCAAACCCTCCGATCAACTGATACGCATAGGCCGTGTTAATCGCGCTGCTGAACCAATCCGACGTTGTCACGTCAGAGAACGCCGTTGGCCCCTTTTCCAGCTTCAATCCCAATCCGCGTACGACGATGGCTGCAAACTCGGCTCGGGTGATATCGCGGTCGGGACTGAACAGATTGCCGCCCGTACCGTCAATGACCATCCGCGATCCCATATCGTTAACGGCAGCTTTCGCCCAGTGATTGGCGACATCCAGGAACTCGAGCGGATGCCAGACGACGGAGTAAGTGCTGTTGGTCAAGCTGTTGATCTGCGCGTAATACTTGCCATCGATGACCGTAATCTTGGTCGGTACGTGGCGAACCGTTCCATCCGGATCGACCACGACGCCTGTCGTAATCTTGTTCGGGTCGACTCCGGCCGGGATGGCGATCGTTCTCTCCACATAGGCGTTAAACTTCGATACTTCAACGCTCGTATTTCCGTATATGGCTCTAATCGTAAAATCCAGCGGCGGAACCATAATCGTGAACGTGCCTTTAACTGCCGCATTCTCCACAATCTTCGATGTATCCGCGGTAGGCGCGGCAATTTCGATCTGTACCTTGATGTCTTGCAGGGCGATCGATTTGCCCAGTTTATCCGCGATATCGCCAATTTGAATTTGTTGTGCAGGAATCGTATACGTCGCTTCATTCGTCTTGATCGCAACGATAGCCTGCTTATTTTCCATGCTTTTAACCATCTGACCGTTGAGCTCGCCAATCACGACATCCGACTTCGTATTGACCGGAATCGTCACAACGGCTCCTTGCCCTTCCGCCGCAAGTTTATCCTCCAGCTTCTTCTGGTCGACGAGAATCGTCGTGACGCTCTGATTGTTTCGTTTGCTTGTTGCGGCGGTTCCGGCATTTTCTACTTTACCGTTTACCAGTATGTCTACTCCCTTATTGGTTGTCTCCGGTGTCGCGGAAGCAGGGGGAGAAGAAGTACCGCTCTCTCCGCTTGACGACGACCTCGGTACGACGGAATTCGATTCTACAGAGGAGGAGCTTTTACCTGCTGCCGTAATCGCCTTTACCGTGAAGGTGTAGCTCGTCCCGTTGCTTAAACCCGTTACGACAATCGGACTTGAAGAACCGTATACGACCACATTTCCCGGAGCTGCCGTCACCTCGTATCCTGTAATCGGATTTCCGCCGTCGTCAGTCGGAGGCGTAAACGTAACAGTAGCTCGTCCGTCCTCCGCAACTGCCGTCACATTCGTCGGCGCTTGCGGAACTTTGGCCGGAGTCGCGCTTGCCTCATTCGACATTGCGCTCAAGCCGCCTGCGTTGCCGGCCTTCACCGTAAAGTAATAGGTCGTACCGTTAATCAAGTTCTGAACGCTGTAGGTAGCAGACGTGACCGTCACCGCTTCGCTCTCGTTATATTGGCCTGATGCCGTCGCAATATAGAAATTGTAATACGTCGCACCCGTTACCGTATTCCAATTGAGATTAACCTGACGATCGGCTCCGACAGCAACCAGGTTTTGCGGATTGGCAGGAGCGTTCGGCAAGTTGACGGATTGCGTGACGGTAAAGGTGACAGGCGTCATCTGATCCGCCGCTACCGTAACCGTTGCCGTGTAGGTTCCTGCCGGCAAGCCGTCTCTTGCATGGATATCAAAGCTTGTCGATGCACCACTTGTTAAAGAATTAGAGTCTAACTGGGTCATCATGAAATCATTGGCATTCGTACCGCTCACCATTACGGACAGGTTGTTCAAGCCGACGTTACCTGTATTCAAAATCGTGATAGATTTACTATCCTGCGTGCCTGAAACGTAACCTTGAGTAAGCGCCGTTAGCGTCTGATTCCCGATTGCTGCGATGGAATAGACAGGAGCTTCGGTAACTGTAATGACGGCTTCTCCCGTCTTGCTGCCATCAAAATTCGAAGTAGCGGTAATCGTATAATTCTTCGGCGTTGCGTCCGCTGCAACCGTTACCTCGCCCGTGCTGCTCACTGTAACTTTTGTAGGGTCGCTGCTTGTCCACGTTACCGTCTCATCTGCGTCTCCAACGGAAACAACAGTGACACCCAGTTGTACGCGATTTCCTTGCACCACATTCTCCGAGCTTGGATTGACGGTAACGCTGGTAATTGCCGGCGTTTGGACGACCGTGATCGTAGCTGTTCCGAATTTAGTGCTATCGTAAACCGAGGTGGCCGTAATCGTATAATTGTCCAAATCCGTCCCCGCCGCAACGGTTACTTTGCCTGTGCCGTCCACCGCTACGTCTCCGTCGCTAGTTGACCATGTGACTGTCTCATCTGCTCCGCCTGCTGCATCTACCTGAACAGTAAGTTGCGTCTCTCCGCCTCGCACAATATTTTTGCTGCTCGGGGTGACGATGACGCTTCTAATCGCCGGAGCTTCGGTAACTGTAATGACGGCTTCTCCCGTCTTGCTGCCATCAAAATTCGAAGTAGCGGTAATCGTATAATTCTTCGGCGTTGCGTCCGCTGCAACCGTTACTTTGCCCGTGTTGTCTACCGCAACTTTTGCAGGATCGCTGCTTGTCCACGTTACCGTCTCATCCGCGCCTCCGGCCGCATCAACCGCGACAGTCAATTGCTTGCTTGTTCCTTGCATGACAGTTTCCGTACTTGGACTAACGATAACACTCCTAATTTCCGGCGCTTGAGTAACCGTAATGACGGCTGTTCCCGTCTTGCTGCCATCAAAATTCGAAGCAGCGGTGATCGTATAATCCTTCGGCGTTGCGTCCGCGGCAACCGTTACCTTGCCTGTGTTGTCTACCGCAACTTTTGCAGGATCGCTGCTTGTCCACGTTACCGTCTCATCTGCGCCTCCAACGGCAACTACAGTGACTCCCAGTTGCACGTGATTTCCTTGCACTACATTCTCTGCGCTTGGACTGACGGTAACGCTGGTAATTGCCGGCGCTTCGACGACTGTGATTGTAGCTGTTCCTGTCTTGGTACTATCAAAGTTCGAGGTGGCCGTAATCGTATAATTGCCCAATTCCGCCCCCGCCGCAACGGTTACTTTGCCTGTGCCGTCCACCGCCACATCCTCGTCGCTCGTTGACCATGTGACCGCCTTATCCGCTCCGCCCACGGCATTTACCTGGACTTCGAGCTGCTTCACTCCTCCTCTAACCAGGTTCACACTGGCTGGAGTGACGGTTACGCCGTTAACTCTCGGCGGTACCGCAGTAACCGTAATAGCGGCCGTTCCATATTTACTGCTGTCTACCGTCGAAGTTGCCGTAATCGTATACTGCCCCGGAACAGCATCCTCTGTCACGGTTACTTCCCCTGTGCTGCTCACCGCTACCTTGCTGTCATTGCTTGTCCATTCGACCGTCTTCGCCGCTCCCCCAACCGCAGCTACTGTCGCCGTAAATTGTTCGCTTCCTCCTTGCTCCACGCTTGCCGTAAGCGGGCTGACGGTTACGCTGTTAATGGCAGGCGGCACCGCCGTAACCGTAATCTTAGAGGTACCCTTTTTACTATTATCATACGTTGACGTTGCCGTGATCGTATAGGGTCCCGGAGCGGCATCCCCAGCAACGACAACTTTTCCTATGGAGTCTACCGTTACCTTGTTGTTAACGTCGTTGCTTGTCCATGTTACCGTCTTTGGTGCTCCTCCATTTTCACTGATGAAGGTACTAAGCTGTATTTCTCCTCCTTGAACTACACTTGTTACACTCGGGTTCACTATTACGCTATTAATGGAAGGAGCAACAACCCTAACCGTGGCAGTTGCAAACTTACTGCTATCTACCGTCGAAGTTGCCCTGACCTCATATTGTCCCGGCGTGGCATCCACCGCAGCGGTTATCTTCCCTGTCTGGTCCACCTGCACTTTATTGTTAACGTCGCTGCTCGTCCACGTTACCGTATTCGCTGCGCCGCCTTCGGTCAGCACAGTTGCACTAAGCTGATCGTATTTCCCTTGGAAAATGCCTACGGAAGTCGCACTGAGGGTTACGCTAATAATTGCAGGCGGCAACTGTTTCGCCACTCTTATTTGATTTGTAGTCCCATTTTTCTCTTGCCAGGCTACGAACAATTGGTTGTTTAGCACTGCTACATCTGGAAATTGTGCAGCAACTACAGGATTTTTGTTCAGACCGTTAGGTCCGTCTCCGTCAGCGCTTGTCCACTTTGTCCCATCGTATTTTTTAACTCGAATATGTTGAACCACTGTCGATGCTTTCACTTCGTGCCATACCGCATATAAAAGATTGTTGAATACAACTAATTCTACTTCGGCCGCTCTGAGTCCAACATCTCTGTTTAATCCATAAGGACCGCCGCCGTCAACGCTTGTCCAACCGGGATCGTCATACCGCTTAACTCGAATTTGATAATCTAAATAATCATAATTTTCTTCCCATGCCACATATAGTTTTCCGTCATATATGGCTAATGAAGGTTCAACCGCCTTCTTCAAAGGATTGATATTCAAACCGCCTGGAACTCCATTGTCTAAACTTGTCCAACTTTCTCCGTCATACTTCTTGCCTCGAAGGTTAAGAGCACCTGGATCTGAACTCGATTCAGCCCACATCACATACAAAGCGTCATTAGACGCAGCCATACTGGGATTAGTAGCAGCACCAATGGTGTTCAACCCTGCTGCCCCTTCCTCCTCAGCGCTCGTCCAATTGTATCCATCATACTTCTTAATGCGAATTTTCCCATTTTCAGACCATGACGCATATAGAGCATCGCCAAAAACCGCTAGACTGGGGGCAAAAGCCCATTCAGCGGGATCTACGTTTAGTCCGTTTACATTTCCAGTGACATCCTCCCAGGATACGCCTGAATTGGTATATCTACTGATGCGAATTTTATCCGTGCCTTTATTTTCATAGGTACTCAGTTCTAACCAAGCAGCATAGACAGACCCGTTGAATACGGCAAGAGTAGGATGACCTGCCATTTTCGAGGGATCTATGTTGATACCGTTCGATCCGCTGATATTCGTCCAAATAGAGCCATTATACTTCCTCGCGTGAATTTGATTAACGACTTTTCCGCCGACGTCATTTGTTTCCTGCCATGCTGCATAGATCTCATTATTAAATGCGACTATGGCAGGATCATTGGCCGCTCTAGCAGGATTCACATTCACCCCGGTTGCTAGGTTGCCATCTACAAAAGTAAAACCTCCTACCGACGCCGAGGCCATACTGCCTCCTTGAAATAACAAAGGCATCGTTAGCGCAAAGGCGAGCAAGAGATGAATGGTTTTTCGGATGCTATCGTGAGTTATGCTTCTTCTCATTCCCGGGATCATTTGTCATCTTCCTTTCGTGGTCGTAGTCGTATATCCTATGTCCCGCATTTTTCACCCAGCATATCCGATCGCACCTTAAAAAAACCTTAAAAACCGACACGTTTCGCCACACAAGCAAAAGAGGCTATTCCATAAGCAAAGCAGCTTAAGATGATCGATAAAAAAAGAAGGGGTATGTACCTCCTGTAGAAGCCTCATACGCTCCTGAAATCACCTTGTCACGGGTTTCCCCATTCAGATTTCGGGAGCGTATAGCATCGG
>PJUD01000718.1_pt1 | contig 14075 bp, 19 predicted proteins | sample 1512341 | NCBI WGS metagenome assembly PJUD01 (sample SAMN08177675, study PRJNA422409) | Feces metagenome, whole genome shotgun sequencing project. | isolation source: Chicken feces (3) enriched on wood chips: beechwood xylan treatment | host: Gallus gallus | place: USA: Madison | collected 2015-01-15 | reverse complement strand
TGCTGTCCTTGATGTTCGCTTTGGTCATTGTGCCAATGTATATAAAGATTCCATGTACACTTTTGGAGGCTGGAATGGAAAAAATTGCCTCGATGACTTCTACCAATATTCTTTCCAAACTAACATTTGGTATAATCTTAAAAATTCTTCCGGTGAGAAACCATGTGCTCGTTATCGACATGACTCTCTTGTATATAAAGATTCCCTCTATCTCTTTGGTGGTGTCAATGAATCTCAAAATAGATTCAATGATTTCTACAAATATCATTTTATTAAAAGAGAGTGGTCTTCTGTTAAACCTTCAGGATGTACTCCTGCCCCAAGAACCTTCCATAAAATTGTCAATTATGATAATCTTCTTTTCCTTCTTGGTGGTTTTGATGGAGAAAGAAAAAATGACATGTATATCATACGACTCGAAGGCGATGAAAATATTCCAATGATTAGAAATACCAACAGAAAATTTGATGAAATCCAAGGAGGGGATGCTCTGAAAAATGCTGATCTTTTAGAAGAACTTGATGATGTTGATCAAAAATTAAAATATGTAAAGGTTATTCAATATTTGTTACTCATTATTTTAGGGAGTACCTCCACAAAAATTGATTCAAATGTATAATGAACAAGTATTGGAGTTGTCTCAAAAATTGCAAAAAGAAGAAGAAAGACATCTCTGTAAGATTTGCTTTACTCGAGAAATCGACGCTTTATTCTTGGAATGTTGCCATTTCATGAGCTGTTATACCTGTTCAGGCTCTTTAAAGAAGGTAACTCAAATTATTTTGTTTCATTCAATAATAATATTTTAAAAATAGTGCCCAGTATGTAGAGAAGAGATAACTAAAGTTTTTAGGACCTATACATCTTAAGAAAATTATTTTCTCTTCTTGTGATACACAAGTTTTGCTTGCATAATTTATAAGCTTTCGGGAAAAAAGCTTGTATAGTTAGATTGCTGTTTATTTTTCTCTTTATTAAAAAAACTATCTATCTTTAAACAAATTTTCATAATTAAATCCAATAAGGAGGAATGTAACGGAAGAGGAGGAAGAGAATGGATAAATTCTAGAGTTTTTGGCGGAATTTGAAAGTTTTTGTTATTTCAACCTTGAGGGATAAGTTACATAATTAGTTAATTGAAATTAGAAATTTCTTCTTTTCGAAAAACCGAAAATAAAACCCTTTTTAATTACAACAAAATCTCCTATTATAATTGTAATTCCTTTCTTAAACGGGAACGCTTTTTTATAAAATTCAAAAATTCATATCATTTTGTTGAGAGAAAAAGAAAAAAGGAGCAATATTAGAAGGATAAATCCTCTTAAATTTCGGAATGAAATGACATAATAATTTGCGCGTCAAATATTTCCAAGACCTTTAATACTTTCTTATTTATAGAACCCGAATTTCTTTAATAAATTAAGAGACCACACGTCCTTCTAGATCTCAATTCTTTCAGAAAACTAACCAAAGCTATATCAAATTAACAACGAGAGACTTTTCAATGCCGAAAAAAACTCAATTGAATCACGAATTAAAGTTTTATAAAAAACTTAGAATAATTTCTCTCAGTAAATAATCTCTCATACAAGCTATCATTGAAGAACTTTTTTATCAAACAAGACTTAATCCATTTTTTGTCATCCTTTTACTTGAAATCTTCCAGTTTTATACCCCATCTTCTTTATTATAAATTTTTTTGCTTCACGGTTTCCATGACTCACAAATCAAAATGGCTATCTTTATTTCTTTCACAAGCAAATTCTATTCGATTCTCATCATTTTTCTTTCTATACCTCCCTAGACTTTGACCATGGTTTTTATCTCATCTATGGAATCATCAATCAATTGATCAATTCAACTCTTCTTGAATAATGAAAATCAGTAGTTTCGATATTTTACTGCATATCTCAAGCTTAATTCACTCTACTTTTTACTAAAGAATAACTTTTATTAAAAAGTACAAACTCTGATTGATCCCTTCTTTTCAGCATCTTCCTATGCACGAACACAGATCACAAAACTATGGTGCTTTCTCTGCTGCTCATACTCCTAGAGGAGGCGATGGCAACTATAATCTTTCATATAGTCATTATTCACCCTCCCTTCAAAAAAGCAGAACCACCAAAGACACCACGCCTTCAGAACGACCTAAATCCAATAAAGTTCGCAATCCTGGTATCTATCCCTTATTCAAACCCAGTTTCTAACATCTTTAGTTGACAACCACTCTGGTTCTAAAAAGCAATTCGAAGTTATGAATAGTACGATGCAAAGATTATTAATGGATAGAAATACAAACAACTTGGCTGGAACCTTTTATAACGTTGGAGGAAAAACTCATAATAGAGAGAAATCTGGCCTTGCAAATATGTTCAAACCCAAAGAAAGTGAAAGAGAGGTCCATAAAGAACCTAATAGAGAAACTCCAACCAAAAGACCCATGAAATATACAAGCTCTCAACGTGATATTAAATTGAATGAGGATAAAGCCATGATGTTTGAAATTGTTCCGCTCAAGAGTTATAGAAGAGTTGACGGCGAGTTCAAACTTGGAGGAGAAATGACTCAAAGACCCACATCCAGACAAAAGAGTGGTGTTACTCTTGAAAAGGAAACTCCTACTAAGTCCTCCTCAAACTACACCAACGCCACTCCTCAAAGATATTTCAATAGTTCAAATGACAGATCCAAACAAAAATCAATCTCTCATCTTGCTGACAGCACTCCAAGCCATTCAGAATCTGTAATTAAAAAATCCCACAAAGTCTTGGAGCTAGATCACGACAGACAATCTTTTGCTTCCAGTTTATACCACTCAAGAGTTTCTCCCGCCAGACAGCAAGAAAATCATGTAAAACCATTCGAATATATTCCTCTTGACGGCAGCAAGGGTTATAAAACTGCTTCAAGACAAGCTGAATCTGGACAAGTCACTGAAAGAAGAGATAATCCTGCCAATAAAAAACTCCACAGAAGAGGGCTTTCTATTGACCAAATTTCAAACCTTGGCCTTATTGATAAAGCTCAAACCTCTAGAAGAGTCGAAAAGAGCTCTTCTAAAAACTCACGCGAAGAATTTATGCAAGCAGTCAGCCCTACTGAGAGAAGATTGACTGGCTCTAGACTTATTGAACAACAACAGCAGCAACAGCAACAACAACAAATGCTTCTTCAGCAACAACAGCTTGAAAAGCAATTGAAACAACAATTAAAGCAACAATTAGAACAACAGCAACAGCAGCAGCAACAACAACAGCAACAACAGCAAATTGTTATTGTGAATAATGAAGCTGATCAAATTAAATATTTTGAAAAATTATTACATATTGATAAAATGACCTTTGACTTTGAAAAACAAATGGTTATGAGAAGACAAAAGAAACAACAGCTTCAACAACAACAAAGCAGCCCACAACCAACTCCAATTATGACCACCACTGCAAATACTAAACACACCATGCACAGCAGAACCAGAAGCATGGAAGAACAACCAAGCTTACAACAAACTAAATCTAGCTCCAGATGGAACACTAAAAGGTCCAGAGGTGAAGATGGAAATTTGATGGGTGATGATACTGTTGATTTACCAGAACCACAAGGTTTCTAAAAAACCCACCCAATATTTATTCGCGATTTTTTTGAAGAAATAGAAGGAGACTCCTTCATGTATTTTGTAAATTATTTATGACTTCACAAGACAGGACATGGAAAAATTTATTTTTATTTATTTGAATAATTGAAGCCATAAATTTTTTATTTCTGTCGTCATCAGAATTGGTAAAAGTTTTCGTCATCTTTTTTTTGTTTTCTTTAAATATATATTATATATAAGCATACAAGCTTTTCGTCGTAATTACATTCCATTCACCATTGAGTTTAAAAATGCATGTATGTTAATACTCTCATTGTAAACATAAATAATTCATCCATTCATTCAGATTCTATTCAATTCATTCAGCAGAATATTATACCTATTTAATGATGTTCTCTCTGAATCTAGATGGGAAATTATCTGGGACGAAAGAAGAGATGAGTTTTGATTGGATATATGAACATTAAATTTATTTTTTATTAATCGCGAAATAAACATAGCTTAAATGTATTAATAGAAATGATCTTCTAAAAAACAAGAATATCACCCACAAAATACACCAAAATACAATGGATGACAATTTTCTTGATTCGGAAGAATCTTCCGCCCCTTTGTTTAATCTTGCTGCCCTTGAAAGCAGTCGTCAAAAAGGTTTCATTGCCCCTTTAATTCCTCCCACTACTGGAACAAATCTTCTTCATCGAGCTTTTCCTACTGCTGTCAACTTCCCTGAGGAACTGGAGCCTGTCAAAAAAAGAAAGGGCCGAAAAGCTACTCTTATCAGCAATAAAAGCGCTGATGACTCTGAAGTCACCTTGAAAGAAATCATTGAAAATCAAAAATTCGGTGTTCCCACTCAAGAAGAGGTAGTTTACTGTTTTTCTCTTTATTTATCGTCTCTTAGACCAAAATGAAAAAAGACCGATTGAAAAAAATGCAAGATAAAAGAGCGGAAAATAGACAAAAAAGAAAAAGCGCCTTGGAGAATAAAGATAAATCTCCAGAACAACAAGACAGTGACAAACAACCAAACCAACAGTCTAGTCCCACTGAAAAGAGTATACAGATGACGTTATCTATCTCGCCATTAGATGGTTCTCTCGCTTTTGCTGCTCCACGTCTCGTTTTCAAGGATGGAAAACCTGTCCTTGAGGATTTGGTTCCAGAAAGCAAACCAAAAGTTAATAAAGAGTTGACTCTTGCAGAAAAAAAGGCTATGAAGACTACTTCAATGTCTTTTAAAGCTCGTAGTCATACAGAAAAATGGAGTCCTGAAGAAACTAAAAAATTCTTAAAAGTAAGAAAAAATGTTTAGCTGAGGTGGTCAAACTAAATCTCTCAATAGGCGATTGAAATATTTGGAGCTGATTTTTCAATGATTGCTAAGCTATTTCCTAATAGAAATCGTACACAAATAAAAGTATAATTTTTCTTGAAAAAATTCTTACTAACCATTGCCCATAGAATAAATTTAGAAAAGAAGAAAAAGAAAGTTCAGAACAAATGGAACAAGCTTTCAAAAAGAATAAAGTTATTAGTCAAAGATCTATCATGGATAGAATCGAAAATTTCAGCAAAAGTATTGCTCAAGATGAATCTGGACTTCCTCCTGTTTTAACTGCCAAAGAAGATTTCCTTAGAAAACAAAGCACCACCAGTCTTGATAGTATGGATATGGTAAAAACATTGATTTGTTTGCTTTATTAAATCTCAATATAGAATATAATGTCACAATTACATGATATATTTGCTAATGAAATTCATCAAGCAAAAAAACTGACTCTTTTTGAACCAAAATCCACTAGCAATTCATCCAAAGAATCTAAAGATATCAACAATCCTCTTGAGCCTGCCGATTTAAAAGCTGAACCAATTGATCCTACTGATTGTCAAAATCTTCCAGAACTTAAAGTTGAAGCTACTCCTTCAGGAGAAAAGCAAAATGAGCCTGCCCCTGTTGCACCTGAAAAGAATAAAAATTTGATTATGGGTCTTTTGAAAAAATAATTCTTTGAATGATGAATAATTTATTTCTATAAAAAATGTTTATACAGTTGATGATAAACAAACAAAACATTATATTACATGTATCTAACTCAGTAAATATCCATATTTTTATCTTCAAAAAAATAATAAACTTGGTCCCAATTTGAATTAGAATGAATCAATAATTTACTGGTAGGGTATAGGTTGAATTAATTAATGAGTTCATTAGATAACTATTTTTTATGGGTTTTTCCTCATCTATCTATTCACTTTCTTCATAGACAATCTGAAATGATCATTTTTTATCAAAAGAAATCAGTTTACTTCCAAAAAATTTGCTATTTGAAATACATTCATCTATCTCACAATTCTTTAAGAAAGATATTTAATCCTAAAGTTTTTTGTAAATTCCCCAGGAAAAAAACTGAAGATGAATATATTTCAATTTTTTTAATTCTTCGCATAAATTATCAAAAAGTCCTCAAATAAACTCTTCACACATGAAAGTACTCTTCAATCTTTCCTCCAAAGCCCTAATCTCTCTAGGTTAACCTTCCTCCTATCTCTCAAAGCAAATTCCCTCTCCCAAGTCCCAGTAAAAGTCTGCCAATGTCTCCTAAATGGCAATATACTATTGGTGCCTATGCCAATCTTGATAGAAGCATCAGGTAGTCATATTAATCAAACTGAGAAGCTAAACCTCTTTCTAGAACGAATAATGTGACTCAATTCTTGGGAGATACAAGAGTGAGACCAGCAGAAGAGAATCGTGCTAATGATGTAATGAGAAAAAAGTCAATAAAGTTAAAAGTTATAGATTGCTGAAGAAGAAAAAAGAGAAATGAGACAAAATTTAACTACTGTTCGTAAAAGATTTAATGAAATCAGAGAAGAAGCTGAAAAGAAAAGTGTTGAGACTGATAAGTTGAAAGTAACATCATCCATCCAAAATCATAATTAAATCCTCAAAAGCGTGAACTCGATAAAATGAAAGTTGATGAAGATTATTCCACTGAAACTATTGAAGGTTCTCAAAGAGTAAATAAGCATATTGGATAAAAGAGTCTTATCATTACCTATTAGAAACTTGTTCAATTGAAAGAAGCTCTTGTCTTCCAAAAGACTAAAATCGAAGAAATCACTCTTGCTCAACAAACTTATCTCTTAATGCTTGATAGACTTAAGGTAAGGAGATTGATAATGAATAAACTAAAGTCTATGAATAGAAAGATAAAATGGCTGACCAAATGAAAATCAATAAGTTTGAAAGTCAATATAACATTAAAATCCATGATCTTTTACATAAACAACAAGAAGTTAAAAATGACGTTGAATTCAATGGAAAAATCAAGACTTTCGCTCATGATGCTAGAAAGGTATTTTAAATTTTTCTTTTTTTCAGAAATATGGGAAGAATGGGAATTTAGGGTATATTTATCATGAGGGGAAAAATATTTGAATTCTCAATTAATTAATTTTCATTTAGCAATGTACTGAAGAGGCAATCAAGAGATATGACAATTTAAATAATCTTGAAAATACCCTAAATGCAAGAGAAGAATATGAAATTGAAAGAGAAAAGAGAACTGAACATATTCAACATATTGCTGATAATGCTGCTGCTGAAGTCGATTTTGATCAGAAACAATATTCTGAATTATTAATGACACATAAATTCTTGAAATTCTTCTTGAAAAACAAAATCGATAGACAAGTTCGTCGTTATGAAGCTTCAGAAAAAGCTTTCCAGAAAATTAAAGCTTCTACTGTAAATGATTTATTTGAACTTTTTAGCTAAAATCCACCATAGGGTTTAACTGATTTGAATGAAATTATTAGCAAATTTTTGGGAAGAGAAGAGAAATATAGTGAATTATTGATTTCTATTGCTGATTCAGAACGCAAGAATAGTGAAGCTAGAAAGCATAATGAACAATTGGCCAAAAAGGTTAAGGAACTTAGAGAAGAAAATAACCAGTTGGACAAAATGAATGAAGAAAGAAAAGATGTTAAAGGATTAAATATTGAAGCTAAAAGAGAATTAAATGCTAAAATTGCTGCTCATAAAAAATCTTCTCTTATTCTTGAAAGTGCTCATCATTGGGGTGTTCGTGCTTTAATTAAAGTTGATAAAGTAATTCTTTGGAGATTTCAAAATCCTTATGATCACAATAGGCACAACAAGTAAAGAGAGAAAATTATGAAGAGCTTTTCCCAGAAGAGAAAATGACAGAAGTTTTTACTGAATTAATCACTAAATTGAAAGATAATCTTGAAAAATTAAAAGAAAAGGTTTTTATCATACTTGATCATCCCTCTCATAAACTATCTAGGATATTGAATCACCAAGAGAAAAAGTTATAGTTGATATTTCAACAATGGATAGAGAATTTGTGGCAAAGAATATAAGAGTTAGACCTCAAGATCTTCATGTTACTCATGAAAATTTCAAATCAGAAGGCTCTCAAGTCAATATTGATGGTGATGAACAACTTGGCATGGTGGATAATGGTATTTAAAAAAAGAAAATTTTCAATATTAATATTTTTTTTAGCTAATGAAGAAGCGCAACATGTGAGTATGGTTATTGAAAAACAAAGAAGATCTTACATCTAATCTCCAAGAAGGAACTATTTTTTTTTTGCTAGCATAAGATACGGCGGTGACTCCAATTTCCAGTTTGCTGTTGTTTGTAGATAAGGAATAGAATAGTGTGCATTTTTCAATAAAAATAAATTTTTTTGTATGTGTGTTTACAAGAGTTTTTTCGTATCATTATGCATCACCATCATCACCTTGAATTTACTAAATTATCAATCAATCATACTTTCGTACTATTCTGACTCAAGTCAAAATCTAGGGTATAAAGCAGAGGATTCAAATATAACTTAATTTAATTTCGGATCTTTAATGTTTCTGATTAGAAAATACGTCCCAAAATTCTATCATCAGTCTCGCAATAACTTCTCAATGTTGGTGACTCAAAAGAACTTTAATGACTTCTATACTGACCTCAAAACAAACCTCCCAAACGTATTGCCAATTCTCTCTTGATTTATTCTGAATTTCCCTAAAGGCTGATTTTTATTCAATTGATTTTGAACTTACAGGCATTAAAACTCATGAACCTGAAACTCTTTCTGATCTTCCTTATGAAAGATATCACAAAGTAATGAGCCATATTATTCACCAGTTATTTTACCATTTCTATCAAGTTAAGAGGAGCAGCAAATAAATATAGAATTATTCAAGTTGGACTTTGTTTATTTACAGTGAAAGCTGATAATGAAATTGAAGCAAGACCATACAATATTTTTGTTTTCCCAAGAGAACGCCCAGGATATAGTCCTCAGATTATGATGGATGTTTCTGCTATTGAATTCAATTCTAAAAATAACATGAGTTGGGATACTTGGATTTATAATGGTAACAAAGAACTCTTTTTATTGATCAACTTATCTATCCATTTCACCTTTAGGAGTAACATATATGACATTGAAAGAAGCAAAAAAGAAAAGAGATGATCTATTGATCAGTTTGAATACAAGTGCTGGATTAACAACAGCAGGAGAAGTTATTTTGGTGAAAGAATCAGATCGTGAAAAGAGTGATAAATTTATTGCTGATTTACTCAGCTGGAAGAGTTCTGATAGCAAAGAACCTTTCAACTTTAAAGAGACAACCAAATATTTCAGAAAATATGTTTATGATTATTTGAAAAAAGAGCATCCCGAACTTCTTGTCAAAACTGTCCAAAATGAAGAAAATATCAATGAAAAAACCATTCAAATGTTCAAAGTTGAAGATGAAGATGATAAGAAATCCTTCATGATGAAGAAAAAGCAACAGCTTGAAGAAGAACTATTGGGCCAACTCGGTTTCACCAGTATTATTGAACTTCTCGTTGAATCCAAAAAGAAGCTTGTTGGTCACAATTGTTACCTCGATCTTCTCTTTTTATACAGCCATTTCGTTGACCACGTCCCTCATAATTATCATGACTTCAAGTCCAAATTATTCGAGTTATTCCCTCATATCTATGATACCAAATTTATTGCAACAAACACAAAGTTCCAAAACAAACTTGGTCCTTCTAGCGCTTTGGTTCAATTGCTCAACATGTGCTTCAATAAAGATGATACTGATCTTTCTCCAATGAATATCAAGCTTGCTGAAGGATTTGAAGACTATAGTTTTGATAAAGCGAATAATTTGAGATTACATGAAGCTGGATATGATGCTTTTATCACAGGATATTGCTATGCTAAAATGTTCTATGGCTTAACTCCTGACGAACAAGAACGTGTTGCTAATTCTGTCAATGTCATGAAAAGTTTCCATTTCTTTAAAAATGGTCTTGTTGCTGATGAAGAACCTTTCTTCAAAAAGGTAAATATTGTTTAATATTGGACTAAAAGTGAATAACTATTCTCATAGAATGCATTGGTGCATGTGATAAAAAGTGGAGAGAATGCAGTTCTTGATTTCAATGAAACGAGAACCAAGATTAAAAATTACAATATTCAAGATTCCGTGAAATATCAGCGTATTGAAACTGACACTTTCAAAGGTCTCATGCTTGTCTGTGAACCAGAATCGTAAAAATTTCTTTCGTATTGAAATAATTAACTCCCTCCATTAGTGATTTGCAATACATTTTATATAATGATTTGATTGAAAGCATAACATCAAAAGGATTGGAGGCTTTGACTTATAAACAATTTTTGGATCTTAAAGTCCAATCAACAAATCCTCTTAAGTAATTCATGTAATCATATTTTTTCCTTTTTAATCAATCAATAATTATAAATGGTATTTTGTAAATGAATAAATGGATAAACTAAACATCATAACTTAACTTAAATGAAATCAAAGCATAGATAGCAATACATAAGATTTTGTATTCACTTATATCATTTTCCAAAAAAATAAATAATTGTTGTTTTTTGTTATGTTAAATACGATGACTCTCCTCTTAATAGACAGGAGTAAAGCCTTCCCAACTTTTAAGCTTGTTTTGTAAAAGCTGAACAAATTCTCCTTCAATTTTACTATTCAATTCCTTCTTTTGCTTATTGTTCAGCATTCTAAATGTATTATGTGATTGTAACAATGCATTCAATTCTCTCAATCCATAATCATCCTAATGGAGAAAAATTAACATCTAGTTCTCAATTCATCAAATACCTTGTGTTCATTGAAAAAGGTGATGCATTCATCCAAATTACCGAACCAAGCTTTGATATAATTCTCACATAACAATTTCTTTTCTTTTGATCTTGGATCCATAACAGCATCTAATCCTGTCACCACATTATAAAAATCATTCAACATCATATTTCTTCCTTGCATATTAAACTATTTTTTACAAGATGAGGATAAGCCAAAAATCATCTAACATACCTTTTTAACTCTTGAATAGACATCAATTAATTTTCTGAAAGTGAAATTAAGCACATCTTTCTTTAAATCTTTTTGAACTCTAATTGGCATGCCTTCTTCATTCAATGTGCCAATTTTTTCATGCATACCAAGCACAAATTGCATCACCTTAGATGTGTATGCATTAGCGATATCAGAAGCTTCTTGGTAATCCCATTTCATTGTGACAATTGGATTAAAGACACTCTCATTTTCACCCTTCAATAAATTGGGCAAGAAACAAGCATATACGAAGGTTCTCAATTCTGGAATAACCTTATCAAATGTATCATAATATTGTTCCACCACCTTCACCTCTTCTGGTTCTATTATCATTTTCTATAAAATTATTTTTGAGAGCATTATTTCCAAAATACCAAGATACGATTTTGCATATATCTGAGATGGTTATAAGTGAATAAGACTGATTCAATAGCGATAGATCTATTTCCCAGATCTGATAACACCATGAAAGAATAATCGTTAGCTTTTTCATCAGGAATCTCATTCACTGTATTGTCATACTTTTCAATAATCTTTGGCATATATCTTCTCAAATATTTATAAGATTCTAATTTTAAATAAGAGATTTGTCACAGTCATAGTCACTTACTTTGGTAAAGATAGAGATCATGGAGATTTTCGAGAGAAGCCATTCTTGCATCTTCACTTTTTTGGTTTTGAAGAGTCAACAACTGAGGTTCAATTTCTTCATATAAAGCTCCTCTAAATCTCACTGGAACGAAATGCTTGATAATTGCATATAAAAAGAGCTCAATGGTTCCAACAAGTCCTCTGAAAATCTCAAGAGCCTGAGGACGAACAAGGTTCATCAACATCAAATATTTATCGAAATTCTTCACAATGAAATTGGCTGTAGGATTTGCCACAACTTCTTGATCTTCTTCGGTTGGTGGTCTGTCTAATTCACTTGTTGTGCTTGCATCATTGTCATCTTCTGTTGACTCTGTTGAGACATTTTCAAATTTAAGCTCTTCAATTGATGTTGTCATTTGAGTTTTTCTTGGAGACATGACCATAGATTTAGGTTTCTTTAAAGCAGCTTTATCCAAAATTTGGAATGGATTTCCAGTCACAAAAGAAATTAAAGGAGAGGTTATTTTAGAAGGATCTTTAGTGGCATTAGTATTATTGAGAAGAATCTCTTCATTAAGATTCAATAAGCGGATCAATTGTGGGGAGACTTTTGGGAAATTTCGCAATAACTCGACCAAGACTGGATTCTTGTAGTCCAATTGTAAAGGCAATCTTCTCCATTCTTCGACTGAGATCATATCACGAAGGTTTTGTAAGGAAGAGTTATGGAAATGAGTGTAGTAGTCCTTGAGACTATCAAGAAGCCCTTCTCTCAAACTAATTTTTCACATTATTCACTTTGCTTTCAGAACAATAAACTTACATTAATGAGGAGGATTGACTAAAATCTTCTCCAATCTCAACAAAAAGATTGCAATAATGCATCAAATGCAAAAGATCATGATATGCCAAATCATAAATATGCAATCTTGAGAAGATCTTGACGATCTTTTTCTGAATAACTTGCCACATCTCTTTTCTAGCTGTCAAAACACTTAATTTCAATGATGAGTAATATTCGGTCAAATCAAATGTATTTTCTTCATCAACGACTAACGTCATACTCTCCTTTTGATATCCTTCAAGATATCTGCAGCAAAGATGAGTGTTGAACATAAGTCCACTCATTTCATGATAAATACGATTCAAGAATTTCACAATTGAATCTTTAGGAATCGTTTTTATATTCTCACTCAATTTTGCTCTTTCTTCATTTGTTGAATGCACCTATTGAAATAAATTCAGATACTCAAATTCATATACTGTAAAAGTGAAGGATTTTTGAGCAACAAACATTTCGATAATTTTGTCTCTGACAAGTTTAATACTCTTTTGAAGAATTTGAGGAATTTGGTCAGATAAAGTTTCATCTGAAGGATAATATGTTTGGTACATGTAGAGACATCTGATATAAGATTGGAATTTAGCTTCATCCCATTCGACAAAAACTTGATCCAAGCCTTGATAAACTGTATTTTTCAGCTCTTCAAGTTTTGTTTCAAAATAATTTTCACAATTTTGTAAACAATCGAATTTAGCCAACAAAGCTTGTTCGTTCTCGAATTCTGTTCTCACTTTTCTGATGGTGGGAATTAACTCATAAGCTTGGGTTAAATCTCCCTTATCAAGAGTGGCAATGATTCTGTAAATTACTCCATAATGTTCCTTGAACTTCTTCAAAAAATCAACAGCTTTCTATTATTTGTGTGTAAGGATTCATTATTCTCTTTTCTTCATTACCTGCTTTGTGGCCTTCATTTTAAGGGCTTTAATAACTCTCAGAGATCCAATCGCTAGATCTTTTTTAATATCTTTAATGGCCTTTCTTGAGCCAATTGTATCTTCAAGATTCAAATCTGTAATGTAATGGAAGAACTCCAGGTTATTTATTCCTTCCTCTAGAAATTTTTTAGAGACTCTTAAGAAAGTCGCAGATTACGGAATTTATCATAATTCTTGGCAAATGATTTTTTCATAATATTTGTGATAATGTGATCATATCCTTCTAAATCGGATAGACGGTTCTTTATTCCCTCGATTGTAAGCTCTTCTTTGGAAAGAGCATCATATTCTCTGGCGAGTAATTCACTTTTATCATTCAGCTGAACAAGATATTTGTCTTCATCTTTAAAATAAACAGAAATATCAATTTCTGCTTCTGGCTGTTTGAATATTCTCTGCTTTTCTTTTACTAAATCACTTCTTGAACTCAAAATTGGAAAATTCATCTTCAGAAAATCAGGAGAATTTTCACATTCGACCATATTCACTTGGAAGATTAACGACTTCATTGAGAATAACAAGAGATTACCTTGTGCGGTAAAACTGGATTGACTTGGGGTGGTAGGCGTAGCGGCATTTGATGGAGCCTTCTTTTTCCAAAAGTCCAACATTTATGAGAATAGAATAAAATTTATGACAAGTTTTTATTAAATAAATACTTACATATCCAACAATTTTTCTTAATTCCTTTTTT
>PJUD01000715.1_pt1 | contig 14145 bp, 11 predicted proteins | sample 1512341 | NCBI WGS metagenome assembly PJUD01 (sample SAMN08177675, study PRJNA422409) | Feces metagenome, whole genome shotgun sequencing project. | isolation source: Chicken feces (3) enriched on wood chips: beechwood xylan treatment | host: Gallus gallus | place: USA: Madison | collected 2015-01-15 | reverse complement strand
TTACAAAATGAAGAGTCAAATGGACATTGCCATCAACCCTAAACTCGCCAAACTTACTTCTCTCTATCCTAAAATGAAGTCATATTCTTACAAACTTGCCTTCATTATCAATTCCCTCATCTTGCTATATTTCCAAAATGAAGATCTTGATATCATTTATGCCGACACTTATGCAACCCTCAATTCTTACTTCTATGTGTTCTTGAATTTCATTCAACTTATATTTTCCCTCAGTATGCTTGTCTTCTGGTTTGGAACTAACGAACCAAAGTTCCATCTCATGGCTAAATGGACTTCATTCAGACGTGCTAATGCTAAAAAAATCAAACACATCACCTATGAAGAGGAACAAAAATGGCATCTCAGACCTGATAGTATCACCATTGATGATTACATCAGAATCCTCAAACTCAAAGGTCCCAATACCCAAGAACTCAGAGACCCCATCACCAAAGGACTCACCATCCCTGAAGTCCAATACGAATACCTGAAATGCACAATTAAATTCCTCCTTAAATCTCCCATCTTTATCAACAACCTGACCTATGTTCTTAACTGCTGGCTTTCCCTCGTTGTTCATCCCATCTTCTGCTCATTGCAACTCTTGAACAGTCTCGCTGAGTCCAAAATTATGCAAAGTGTTATTGTTTCTTTCTCAAAGAATCTGAGAGAAATCGGTATCACTATGGGAGGTAGTGTCATTATTGTGTTCATTTATTCATTGATTGGCTTCTTCTTCTTGAGAGATAGCTTCGTTGTTGATGATCATGAAAATGTCTGCACAAGCATCTGGCATTGCTTTATTTCGCTCATCAACTATGGTATGAGAAGTGGCGGTGGTATCGGTGATGTTCTTCAAATGGAGAGTTACACCCAGAGCGATAAAAAAATGTATACTGCAAGATGGTTCTATGATATTTCGTTCTTCTTCATCATTATTGTTGTCCTGTTGAATCTGATTTTTGGTATCGTTATTGATACATTTGGTGATATTCGAGGTGAAAAGATTGAGAATCAAAAGGATCAGACTGGCAAATGCTTTATCTGCGATATTGATAGAGGAATGTTGGAAAGAATGGGAAGCGGATTTGAAGAACATACCGCCAATGAGCACCACATGTGGAATTATATATTTTATCTTGTTCACATTAAAGTGAAGAAATTAATCAATCTTTCCGAAATCGAAAATTACGTGTATGACTGTGTGAAAAATAAAGATTATACTTGGGTTCCTTATAAAAAGGCCCTTTGCATGAGAGGAAGAGGAGGCGAAGAAGATGATTTGGAAAAGGATATTAATTATATCAAGGAAATCGTCTCGCAGATTGAATCGAGAATTGAAGGAGGAGCACCAGGAGCGAATATTAGTACAGTGGAAAAGAAAGAAAAAAGAGCTTGGAGTTATCAGAATAGCTTGTAAATAGTAGCCAGTACTTATTTTTACCTTTAGACAATTTAGCTTTGTTTATAAATAAAAAATATCTTTTGAATTCAAAATAAACAGACCGTATATATTTTATTTCAAAAAAATTATGAATATTCATATGTACTCTTTATTTATTGATATTTGTTTAAAATGACAATTGAACTGAAACCCCAACACACCAAAAAAACTTGATTCTCCCTTTTGAAAATATTTTTTGAAAGAAAAAATGATGGAAAAATTGAAGAAGAGAAAGAAAATTTTTCAAGAAGAATTTGTTCGAAAAAAAAATAAACATTAAATTTTTTTTTTTTTAATTTTAAAATATGAAGAGAATGAATTGTGTTTTTCTTGCAAGAAATTATGTCTGAGTAGCTCCCCTTAAAAAATTCGATATCATCTTAAACAAATTTTAAAGGAAATTCAAGGCATTGATTCATCAATAAAAGACAGGATTAAAGATTTTTTTCTTGTTTAAACCACTTTGTGAACCTGACCACTCACAGTACTTCATCTTTCACTTAAAAATTTATGAGCGAAAACTCAATCAATTAATCGCTCTCTAAAAACTCCGTAAAAACCAAAATCAAACTTTTTCTATCATACGATAAACTTTTGATAAACCAATCTTATGGTGAATTAATATCAATTAACGCAAGTGCAAAATTATGAAATAGCAAGGGCTAGAAATTAGGAAAGGACTGAGAGAAGCTAAACTGCCTAAAAATGATTTGAGTGGTCGAAATTCTATAGAGCCAACTCATATTTAAAAGAGATCAAAGGCTTCTGAAAATTTTCACCCTCTTTAATCAATAATGTTGCAAACAAAAATAATGTATTCAAAATCACCAATAGCCAATTCATCCACTACAAATACCGTCCTTCTGTCTTTCAACAAATCCCCTCTTATTTTCTTCTCTTCTCTTCTCTTTTCCACAATAAACTCTTGGTCAAAACAAATGGCTTTGATTTAAATTAGCCTGAAACTATTTCTCCGCCCTGAGTTTCAATTCATTATTCAATCTGATCACAGATTAAAAAGATTTTTGATATTTTAGATTTTGAATCGGAAGTTTCATATTTAGTCTTAATAATAAATTTTTGTTGACACTTTCTAATGCCTTCCCTCTTAAACTCTGTTTTTCAAATTATTGTTGAAAAAACTCTTCTGTCAAATAAGAATATGATCAGAAACAGGCCTGACCTTTGCTAAACTTCAAGTTTGGAGCTCTCTTGAAGGGTAAAGAAGAAAATTTTTCAAGCTGAAGAATGGAAAAATATAAGGCCTTTTCAACATTAATTTTTCACTAATGTATTTTTTTAATAAATAAATCTTGCAAACGACTCGTCAGTCACCATAATATAATTTTTCCGGCAAGTTTCAAAAAATAATAAAAACAAAAAGTTTTTCTCTGAAGTTAAACTTCAGAAAAAAAGCTTCCATTCAAACCCAGCAATATTTTTCTTCACAAAAAAATCCATTTTTTCCCCTAATAGCACCTCATTTCTCCTTTATATATCCCTTCACAGTCCCAGCAACAGCCTCAATCTCGCCTTTTCAAATCACAAAAAAAAAATTCAAACAAAAAATAATTTAAACCTTCATCATCACCCACAATACATGACCCGATTTTTTCTCACATCAACACAGCATTTTTAATGGATCCTTACAATCCATTCTCAGCGGCTAATTCGTGACTCTATTATTTTGTCTCCAGAGACTATTAAAAAAAACCCTTTGAGAGATAATTTTGTTTTCAACATCTCAACTCCCACAAATCCCACTTCAACCTCCCTAAATCTCCTCTCATTAAACCACCCTTCCTCCACCTCAAATCTTCTTGTGGATAACTCTCTCGGCAACCCTCTTTTCATATCTAATAGTAAAACCTCAAACTTGACAATTCTCACTATCTTAATTTCTATCAGCAAGGTTGATTTTTTGCCCATTTAATATTTCCCTCTAATAAATTTTCAAACCCTATTAATTTGACCTTTAATGATACTTATCTGAACCCATAGACTCTAATCAACCGTAAATCCCTTCATTTTTCCTTCATTATCCCTCCTTTTCATTTATCCTAAGATTTTCATCATTTTCTCTTCAAAAACTCTTCCTCTAAAATTTTATTCACCCTCTCTTTAAACCTTAATTTAACTTCTCATTTCCTACAGAAAATCTCCTAGATTTTCTTCTTTAGAAATTTTCTTTGAAAGCTCAACTCTTTCACACCCAGAGACCTCACCACTTACCTGACCTTTGTAGGCTTGTGATTTCTTGAAATTGTATAATTTTCTTGACATTGGGAGATTAGAAAGTAAAGCAGATTAATAGATACATAAAGATAAAAAAACTGGAGAATATGTTGCAAGAAATTGATTTACTTAAAAAATACAGCAGCAAGACTAATTAATTTACACACCAAGGCATCTCACCCACTATAATAAAACTTACTATAAATTAATGGAGCTTTACGATGGCAGCCCTGAATCTTTCAATGAATTTCTTGACCTCGTCCTTTCCCGTGGTTCCCAAGACGACGAACTCATCCGCAATGCCTTTAAATACGCCTTTGACGTCGAGGACCAGGAAAAATTCATCCATTTCTATTTAGATAATTCTGATTCTCTTCCAAACTCTAACATTAACCGCATCCAGTAAACCCCCTTTTCCTTTAAAAACGCTCATTCAGCCCTTTTTAGATCATATGCTTCCCATTATCTGGACCAGCTTTACACAAGCATTTTGGATCGACCCAATCTTCTGTAATATCCTCTTATATAGGATCTCTCTTATCTTTCTTTAGAATTGATGCTGAGCCAGTCAAAAAGAAACAAAAGCAAAAACTCAAGAAAAAGGTTTCAGAGATTTCTGAGGAATCTGAACAAGAAGAGTATTTCTTTTGAATGACAATCTCTTTAACTTTTTATCTAGATCACAGCAAGAAGAATCTCAAGCACAAATTGCACCTCCTGAAGTGGAGCCTGCTGAGGCAAAGACCAGCCAAGAGGATCTTGAAGCGGTCGAAAAAGCGTAAGAGAACTTTTTGATTGAGAACAAACAATATTTATAAAAGAAATAGTGAAGAAGAGGCAATAATAAATCCTGAGCGGGAAGAAGAAACTAATGAAGTTGCCGAACAAAATGCTCAAAGGTTTGATTATTATGAAGAAGATAGTGTTGTTAATCTGGATAATAGTGAGAGATCTGAGCAGAAAATCGAAAATCCCGAAGAGATGGAGGGAGATAAAGGAAATAATGAGGAGGCTCAGGCTGAGAATGAACCAGAAAAGGCAGAAGGAGAACAGAAAGAAGAAGAGAGAAATGAATCTGAGAATAAGCTAGAAAATGGACAAGAAGAAGAGGTTGGTAAAGAAGTTGAAGGACAAAATGAAGAAAATGTTGTGCCAATTGAAAATAATGAAGAGAAGGAGGCTCAAGAAGGATCTTCGGGAACTAAACAAGAAGTTGCTGAGGGTGCTGAAATCTTCGGAGAAGAAAATAGAGAGAATGAGCCACAACAAAGAGAGGAAGAGGCTCATGAGGAGAAGAATGATGGCCAAGAAGGCGAAAATAAAGAAGAAGCTGTGGAGAAAAATGAAGAGAATAGAGAGGAAGAACAACAAAAAGAAGAAGAGGCTGTTCCTGTAGTTGAAAATAAAGAAGAAGGAGTTGAAGTTGAGAATAAAGGAGAAGAACAAGAAGAAAAGGTTGAGTTGGAAAATAAACAAGAAGAAGAGCAAGGTGAGGTTCCTATTGTGGAAAATAAGGAAGAAGTCGCTCAAGAAAATCAACAAGAGGAGGAAGAAAATAAAAATGAAGAAAAGGTTGAATTAGAGAATAATCAAGAAGTTGAAAAAGAAGCCAAAAATCCAACCGAAAATGAAATTAAAGCTGAAGAAAAAGAAATTGAGCATCCAACTGAGAACAAAGAAGAAAATGAGAAATCTTTGGCTTTGGAAAAACCTGAAAATACTGAAAATGAAGAAGAACCTATTTCAGATGAGAAACAAGAAGAAGTTGTTGTTGAGAATAAAGAACAAAATAAGGAAGAAGAGGTTGAAATTAAACAACCTGAAACTATTGAAAATCAAGAACCTGAGAAATCAAGCGAAAAAGAAATAGAAGCTAATGAAGAGCAAGCAAAATCCGAAAAAGTTCTTGCAGTGGAAGAAAATAATGAAAAAGAATCAGTCGAGATTTCTGAAAAGGAAAATATTGCTCAAGAAAAAGAAGAGGCTTTGAGAGAAGTTTCTGAACCTCTTGTTCAAGAAAAAGAGTCAGAAGAGCCTGTGAAAGAAGCTTCTGAGCCTGTTGTCCAAGAGGCAGAAAAATCTGTTAAAGGATCTTCTGAGCCTGCTATTCAAGAAAAAGAGAGTGAAGAAATCGTCAACAAAGTCGAAGAAAAGGAATCTCCCGTCAAGGAAACAGAAATTAAGAAGGAGGTTATAGTTGTTCCACTTATTCCTTTAGGAAACTCTGATTCAATGGAGAGAGTTCCTCAGGGCACAAGACAAGAAAAATCAATTGATGAGATCAAAGAGCCAGAAACACAAGAAGAACCCGTTAAGATTGAGCAAAAAGAAGAAGTTAAACTTCAAGAAAACCAAGAAGCTGAGGAGCCAAAGACTGAAGAAAAGGAAGAGCCAAGAAGTTTAGAAGGAGATGCGGCTTTACAGCAAGAAGAGTTTGGAGCAAGTGAGCCAACTTATCAGTCAATTGATGTTGGAAAGGGACAAGAAAGTTCAAGAAAGCAGGAAGAAAAAACACCTCAAGTTCAAGCCTCTGAAAAGGAAGTTGTTGCTGAGAAATCTGTTGAAATCAAACCTGCTGAAAATAATATTAAGGATGAAGAAACCAAGCCCGAATCTGTTCAAAAAGTCGAAGAAAAGAAGCCTGAATCTATAAAGAAAGTTGAAGAAAAGGAACCATTTATTGAGAATAAGGTTGATACCAAGAAAGAGGCTGAGGAAATAAAGGCAGTGAACAAAGAAGAAGATTATGAAGAAGAATTTGAGAAAGAAGAGGAAAAAGTCGTTCCAGTTCAAGAGAAAAAGGAATCAGTCAAAGAAGTTGAAGTCGCAAAGACTGAGACAAAGAGTCAAGAAGAACCAGTAGAGAAAGTCAAAGAAAAAGAGCCTGAAATTAAATCAATTGAAAGTCATAAGGAGCATAAAGAAGAAGTCGTTGTTCCTGTTATCGTCGCTGAAACCAAACAAGTGGTGGCTCCTAAGGAAGAACAACATAAGAAAAAGATTGAGGTTGCTGAAAATAAGACAATTATCACTGAGAATAAGCCTCAACCTGTTGAAAATAAAGCTGAAGTCAAAGCTGAACCAATTGTTGCTCAACCAAAACCAGAACAAAAAGTTCAGAAAGAAACACCTAAAGAAGAAAAAGTTCATCAAGAATCTCAAAAGGAACAACAAAAGGTTCATGAAGAACAACCAAAAGAGCAACCTAAAGTTCACAAGGAATCACCTAAAGAAGAAAAGGTTCGCCAAGAATCACCAAAGGAACAACAAAAAGTTCATCAAGAACCACCCAAAGAAGTTGTCCAGAAAACAGAAGACAAGAAAAAGCCTCAGCCTGAGATTCAAGCTCAAGTTCTTCCCAAAGAGGCCGAAGAATCTCGTCGTGAAAGTATCAAGAAACCACAAGAACAACCAGTCAAGAAAACTCCTACAGCTAGAGAGCAAAAGCCACTTCTTATTCCTGCTGAAGAAGACCTTTCACCAATTGCGAACCAACAAGAAAAGGAGACTCCCAAAGAAGCACCCAAAAAGCTTCCTTCAGAAGAAACCTTGAAGACTGAACAAAGTCAACCAGCTCCCACAAAAACCCCAAAAACCATCAACAAGAAAAACACAAGCATCACAGCTTCACCAGCAAAGAACAAGAAAAAGCCCCAACCCAAAAAAGAAGAAACCTCACAGAAATCAATCTCTCATCCCACAGAAACTGAATCTTCTGTTGTTGGAATTCCTCAAGAACAATCAAAACAAATTTCTCAAGAACAGTCCCAGCCCAAACTTCCTGTTCGTCTTTCCAACAAAAGAACCTCCAACATCAAGCCCGCAGAAATTTCCCAAACAGTCCCTACACAAGAAAGCCAAATTTCCGAAGCCCAAAAGCCCGGAAACGCAATCGAAGATGCTGCTCCTAAGAAGCTCCAAAGACCTCAAAGACCCAAGCCTAGACCAAATCCACTTTCTATGGCCCAAAGTCCTCGCCAAGAACTCGCAACAGAACCAGTTAGAACTCATAGCGAAGACTCTGAACCCATCCTTCCCAAGTAAAAAAAACTTTTTAAATTCTTCGAGTCTTATGTTATTTTTAGGAATTCTATGCCACTTACTGAACGTGCTCGACCAGAACTTAGACACATCCCCACGATCACTAGCGAACAATCTGGTGCTTCTCCTTCTGGCAACCTCACTGATCGTGATAAAAAGTAATTCTTCTATGTCTTCCCTTTCTTAACTTCCTCACCAGTAGCGCCAGACGCCTTTCTAATCGGGTTAAAATCACTTCAAAACTCGCCTCAGAGCTCAAAACCGAGCTTCCCCAACAGCCTCGTCCTTCTCCCAAGGGCGGTGTTTCTGCACCAAAAGGCGTTGATTCTCAAAAACTTCCTCATATGCAAAACAGCAGCAATCTTGTCACAGTTCCATTTAAGCCTTCAACGAAAGGTGGAATGAGAACTGCAGAAGGCACTGATAGAATGAGAAAACAGCCAAAATCAGTGAGCATAGCCCATGAATCGCAAGCTTTTACCAGCAAGCACAACACTCCTAATAAAAATAAAGACAAGTCGAATGATGCAGGCCAGGCTTCTCCTACAAGCCTTTTACCCAGCATTCTGTTCAAAGGAGGTCAAGCTACTGCTAACCATCCACAAAAAAATCACGTAAAATTTTATTTGAGAATTCTCCTCTTATCCTTCCATCTAGAAATCGATCACAAGTGATCCTAAAAGAGCTGTAAGCCAAGAAAAACATTTCGAACATACCGAGCCTAATACCTTGTAAAACTTTTTCTTTTGAAAAAATTTCTCATCAATCATAGGACAAAGATGGATTACCCAAGCCTCGGAAGTCATCACTTTGAATATGGAAATTTCCCCAAAACAACTCAAGCCCAATTCGCCAGCACCTTCACTGATAAATTCGAACCCAAATCTCACAAAAACAGCCAATCCCAACAGTTCCAGCACATGTAAAATTTTCTTTCTTTTTTCTTTCTAATCTCCCTTTTAGTCACACCGGTCTAACAATGAAGCCTCAAATGATCGGCAGCAAGATCAATTTCAAGCCAGAATTCACTACAAATTCTCAATATCACCCTGGCCATCATCCTCAAGAAACTCCCAAAGATTTCAATTTCTCAATGGCAAAGTCAACAGTCAAGGGAGATTTGGCTTTGTTTGGTTCTCCTAAACACGAAAAAGTCAATGAAATGTTCCAGTCAATGGGTCCTTCGAATCCTTACAACACCAAATGGTTCCGCAAAGTCCTCAGAAATCAGTTCGATGTCGATCTTATACCTGTTGATCCTGCTGCATTTAATAGTACAAATGTTAAATGGAAAGTCAAGAAAGTCAAACATGATAAAAAGCCTTCCAGACCTTCTCATGAAGAAGGGGAAGATTTTGGGCATCATGAATATCCTAACAGAGATTATATCAGCTCTCAGTATTCAGCTAGAAATGCAGAATCCCAATTCTTTGGTAGCAATAGAACTAGTATGAAGGTGGTTTCTCAGCCTGGAACACAAAGAGGCCAACAACCTGCTCTTAATAATTTCGTGCAAAAAGTAAAGAAAAAATTTATTTTTTCAGGTTTTCAATATATTGAATAGAATCAAAAGAATGAATTTAGACAACTCCCCAGCCTACCTCAATCTATTCATGGTAATTTTAATAAAGAAATTGAAAAGCTAAAATTTTGTTAGGAGGATTCGGAGATAGTACGCTTGTACAAAGACAAGATTCAGATTTTATGCATAATTTCCAAAAGGGAAATTTGAGAAATTTCGAAGATGATCTTGAGAAATTCGCTAATGAAGATGAATAAATATTTGGAAAAATAAGGTCCAAGTGATTTTTTAAAAGAACAAAAGATTGAAAATACCAAAATTCTTTGGCAGAGAATGAATGACACATGAAATTTTTATGTGTGTGTAATTGTATTATAAAAGAGTTTCTCTATAATTTTTTTGTTTGAATAAAAAATAAGAAATCGAGTCTATTCAGAAAATCAGTCATTCTTTATACAGTATGATGTATGAAAGAATTCTAATAATGTCCGTATCTTTTATACTTGAAAAAAACTTTTCTCTTTCAAAAATTTTTTCTCCAAAATTTTTTATTCTAAAGAAGGAAAAAAGATTTTCCCAATAAAAAAATTGAGATGTAAAATTTTTCTTTTTAAAAATTCCTTCTGATGAAGTCTCTCTCTATTTCTGGATTCTTTTATTACTTTTTTAGAAAATTTGAATTTGCAATTCAGAAGAGAAAAAAAATTGATTGTAACAAAGGGAAGAAAACTTTTCTTTGTCTTCAAAAAATTTGAAACAAACTCAGACTGAAAATTTTTTGTCATTGAATTTTTGACTCTTGAATTTTTTCCCAAAAAAGAAACACATCACAACAAAAAATGAAAATTTTTTCACACTCAGACCTCCACAAAAAACATCGAAATCATTAAAATCTTAATGATCGTCCACATTTTTTCAAGTCAGATTTTTAACAAAATTTTCTCTCAAAACTTCCAAAAAATTCTTTGTTCAAAAGAAAAAAATAATGAAGGAATTTTTTCTGAATTTATTTTCCCACTCTTCCTCTATTAGAATTTTTTTCTTACTGAAAATTCAGCGAACCCTGTTCAGCGGAAAAGTTTCGAACTTTCTGTTATAAATCTCTTTGTTTAATTTGAAATTATTGCCGCTTTTCCTCTAATATCTCAGACATTATGAATTCTGAGATCTCTCTCCCCACAAACCCAAATCTCCCTCTCAATGTTCCTCTTATCATCACCTCTCCCACTAAATCTAAAGTTTGGGATGCAGATCAATTCAAAAGAGATGTCATTAAAATCCTCACGACACCATCTATCAATGTCAATCACAAGCCCTCTTTAAAAAGGATGTCAGCTGAGAAATCAGACTTCTCTAAAGAAAACAAGAGTATAACGGCTCAACGCTCCAAATCTGATGACACAAAACACCAACAAATTACTCAAAATGATCAGAGTCGTGACTTCACAAAAAAACCTCTTCACTCTTTCACTATCACTAAATATTCAAGACCCGTCAATGAAACCAACAAAGAAGACAAGATTCTTCCTTTAAAAAGGAAAGTAAAGGTTACTCCTCCCCTTCAAACAAAAAAGCTTAAATTGAATGACCAATCAAATCCTCCCAAATCCTTAAATAAAAGAGGACATCCTCGTAAGGTCAAAGAAACCGTCCCCTCCAATATTATTGACTTGTCAAGTCCTGAAAAATCACCTCAAATGAAGAATGAAGGAAAGAAGACTGCTGCAGATGCAGATGAAGGAACTCCGGTTTCAACCACAACAGAAAATGCTTCAGAATGGGTCATTGAACTTGAAATATCTCCAATTAAAGAGAGTAACTCTGGTAGTGATGCTCAGGAAACTTTTGAAAAACAGCATGAACCTCAAGAGGAAATTATTCAAATTGATCATGAAAAGAGCAATAATAGCTCTCAAAATGACAATAAAGAAGAGGGATCAACGTTTTTATTTGAGGAAGGATATGAAATGATGATTGAATGTTATTCTGAAGAGGATGATTTTGTGAATATTCATCAGGTGGTGAAAAATAAAAAAGAATATAATATGATTCAAGGCTGTAACATAGAGGATGCTGAAAATATAGAGAAAATTGTGGATCCGGTTGAATCAGAAATTAGAACAGAAGGAGGAGATTATCAGGCTGAAATTCCATGCCTCAGAATGAAAAAATACAAGAAGCCAGTCAAGCTTATTTGGAGTCCTGATATGGTCCCAAAGGGAGATTTGGAGAGGTATACAGAGAAAATTAGCAAGCTATTTCGAGTGGCAAGTGACAGATTAAATCACGAGATACTCATAGAAATTCTATTACAGAATGGGCTTCATATAGAAAACGCAGTAGAATGTGTAAAGAGAAATCTTGATGTTGTGAGAAGAGAGGTGGTTCTTAGGAATAGAAATTTAGTCTAATGAGAGAAGTACCTCTTTATTTGGAAGTCAATTTTTCTAGAAGGAAGAAGAAACGGGTTTTATTTTGGGTTTAAAAATCAGTTTTCATATTGAAAAAATTGTAGCCCAATTCTAGCTCCTTTGATTTATTTGTATCATATTTAGCTTTCTTTTATGTTTATGAGTATCACAGCAAAGTGAATTTTCTACAATGTATTATCGCATTTTGCGATAAAAATTATAGGTCTCATTGTCAAAACTCCTTTTCTATAGAAAATGTTTCTTAAGGTATGGTTTTATTCAAAAAGATCAAGTCAATATTTCCATTTCAGAATCAATCAGAATATAATCAAACCTTCTCGAACGCTCAAATCTTCCACAACTTTCTGATTGTTATTAATTTCAATCTCCCAGTCTCCCTTTTCTCCATATTTTTCAGATTTTCAAATTCCCAATAACCACTCAAAAACAATTTCAATTGAATCGAATTTTCCAAAGGTTTATTTATAGATCAAATACGTTAATCCTAAAGAAGTTCGATACTGTAGATTAAGACACAAGCTAAATTTATTCTTAATCTAACTTTAATCTACTGTGATCTTGATCTCAACTTCTACTAATTTTAAAATCGCCAAAATCGCCTGATTAATCCTTATCTCTTTTCTCATATATTAATTTTGACTCTTCGACTTTATTAATCTTTCCATTAAAATTCTATGAGCACCCAATTCCACCATTCTCCTACCCCCAACCTACTCGCAAAATCCTCTTTCAGACCTCCTTTCCTCACAATCCCAGAGTTTTCCCCCAACGTGAGAGCAAGTCTTGACAATGTTAGCGAATCAACTGTCGCTTCTATCAACAATCTCGCCCATTATCTCCAAGATGACATCGAAGTGAGTGATTTGTGTGGTGAAAAAGCTTATTTTTTAGTTTACAAATAAAGACCTGGAAGCTTTGGAACGACTAGAAGAAGTCTTGACACAAGAAAGAATCATAAAGGAAAATCATGAAAAGGATCTTTTGAGAATAAAGAATAACATGGAAAATATAATGACTTCTCAGCGTCCTTTGCATATCAAAGTGAAACTAATGGGTTCTATGAGGTAAATTTTTGAAAAAGTCTCGTCAAGAATTTAATGTGGGATAGTGAGAGTCTTCGCACAAAAATGGATTGTATAAGAGAGTGCAACAAGGCTTATAAAGAAAAGATTTTGAGATTAGAAAGAGCGAGAAATTATATGCTAGCCCTTAATATCATCCGTGCTTGGATAAAATCCGCTCAGATCGATATTGATAATTCTCAGCTTGATGAATGTTTCAGAATCAGTACCAGTAAAAATTTTCTTTGGTTTTCTTCAATATTGACCTTTTTAAAGCAAGCAATATGATTCCTTTCTTAACAGAATCCATGCAAACTGAAGAAAACAACGACGATGACGACATGAAAGATTCATTCGAAGCACTTGAGAACGAGAGAATTACACATAACAAACTCGAACATGTTATCGTCTCTCTCAAGCAAATAAAAATCCCCATCACAATTGCTTTTGAAAATACCAAAGACGACTACCATGACCTCCAAAATCTTCTCAAAGTAATTAATTTTTCATATAATTTTCTCATATTTTTACAGGACAGAAAATCATTATTAGAACAGAAACTTCGTGATATTGAAGATTTAAAAAGAAAAGTCACCGCTTCAGAAGAAATCCTTAATAACAAAGAAAATATCATCCCTCAATTAGCAAAATCTTCAACGCCAAGAAACAAGCTTAGAGATGTTTATCTTGGCTTTGAGGACAAATCGCAAGATTTGGGCGGATCTAGAATGGCTTTAAGTACACTAAGCCAAGCGAAAACACCAAAGAAAGCCCCTTCAAAAATTTCTCAGGTCTTTGGAAAATTGTTTAGTGGGAAAAAAGCTTCAAAAAAGGTGGTCGAGAAATCCTTGCCTACAGAAGAATTAAATGTTTCTGAAGTTTATATTCCGACTGCTTAAATTAGAAAAATAGAACATGTCATTTTGGGTTTCAAATTTGAAATCTGACTCGTTTTTTCTTGTATAATAAAAGAGTTTTTCTGTGTATATACTAACCTAATTCATTTTTGTCTTTCTATATATCTCAATATCCTGATCAAAAATTTGCCTTTTAAGTCAACCTTAAATGGGGACAGACGAGTGCGATAGCGTCATTAATTAAGAATTATTCTTTGCATAACGCCCTAAAATATATTTTCCAACAAAAAATACACTTTACCATCAAATAAAATATTTAATATCGCTATTCTCCTCTCTCACCTTCCTTTCTTCTAATCGCTTGAATAACGATCTTCCTCCTTAATCATCCCTCAAAGGCTCTCTTTTGAAGCTCGTTTTCTTCCAAGATTGACCATATTTTTGCCTCTTTTCTACCTGTTGAATGGCTTTTCTAAAGCCTTTTATTTTATTTATTCCCGCCTTGTTTAAAACATACCCACCACTTTCTCACGCCATCTTCTTCATAAGCATA